>Ga0073774_1000523_pt1 | contig 9691 bp, 10 predicted proteins | sample InSIn5gowninarea_FD_77487 | JGI IMG/M metagenome (GOLD analysis project Ga0073774, IMG submission 77487) | Clean room microbial communities from NASA Spacecraft Assembly Facility at Jet Propulsion Laboratory, Pasadena, California, USA -... ... | reverse complement strand
TGTCAGAGATAGGATCCAATGGCCTTCGTCGAAGAGAGTTTACTATAGCCTCTGCATGATTGAGCCTCACGCCTCTAGCCAGACGTCGTTGGGCAAGCTGGCCAAGCTGGGAGATGAGAAGCTTATCGATCTGCAATTGTTTACGTCAATTAGTCACTGTTTCCAGGCAAGACCAATCTTGATGATAAGCGTACTTCTCGGGGCGAAAGATTCATTTTGATCAGGCGGCAGGATAGATCTTGAGATCTGGGAAGCAGAAGCTCTGGACCTGCTTCAAGACTGCGACAAGCACGAAACACCGCACCACAATCTGAAACGTGAAGCCGTTTCAATGCAAAAGATAAGAGATGCGGGGTTCGGCGTGGAGACTCCACATCAAGCAATGAGGTATGTAAGCAATTAAAATCACGAAAGATGGAAGACTCGTTCGTGAAGTATCTAGGTGCTGCCATTATTTTATTCATCTCATGACGAGCTCGTAGCTCTGGTATCGTAGTAATCGTGGTCTTTCGTGCGCCATACCCTTCCGGCGAAGTCTAGCAACCAGTGTAGCCATCTGAGCCAGGTCTGACTCTACACCTTGCTCATGCCATATGCTGTTTCCCATTACCTTTCGTGCCTGTCCTGTCATGCACATCATCGGCTTGCTGATTTGTTTATCAGTATCGTCCAGTTCTCTTGGCACCACGACGCCGGGATGCTCCTCCTCCTTGTGATTCATCATCGTCAATTTCCATGATATCCTCATCATCTTCAGCACCAGGACCACCAGCTCTTTTCCCACCACGGCCTATCATGTTGCCCCACATCTTGTTCCCTACCGCACCAAGCATCCCGAAGGCTCCACCTCCGCCACCATTGTCACCACCACCATACGTTCCACCTGACCGTCCACCACCACGCGAGTCGCCTTGACCTTCTCCCCGTTTTGCAGCTTGCTCAGTGGCTTGGCCCACGGCTTCCTCGAAATCTTTCTCGCGATTGCGACTACGCAATTTGTCGTCCTTGGCTCTTGCTCTTACAGCGACAATTTGTGATTGAAGGTCATCCAAAGTTGCGTCACATCTGACTTGCCAATCTGACAGAATCGTCACCATTCCAGGAATACTATCGGGTGCAAGATCTCGTAATGGCGCAGTCGAGGTGACACGAACGACTCGGTTCAAGGGATCAAGGTGAGCGGTGATTAGAGAGGCGTAGATTGCTTGTGTGATGAGGGATTCTAGTTGAACATCGTTGGCTTGGTCGTCTTGGAATAAATGAGATTGTAGCGCCGAGTAGCTAAGGGTGGCTGGTTTGCTGCAGAGTGGGAGAAGCGAGAGGAGAAGTAGCTTTGAGTGCTGTGCTGGTGATAGTTTTGGCAGATTCGATGACGCTACTACTTGTTAGCCAAGTGTTTTAAGTATAGCTCCAATTCAAGACAAACCGTGATAATCTGCCATTGTGCCCCAAGCAAAGATTTCGAGGAGCCGCAAATATGGCAGGTATTCTTCAGATTTGCGAAGTGCTTGAATGTTTGGGGTGGAGAGCAGTTCTGTGAACACGTAGGTTTGAGGTGCGGAAGTTGCTTGCGTGATGAGGTCTGAAGCTGCGCGCGGAGAAGTGGCGGACTTGGAGAGAGCTAGATATGGTTCAAGGGCGTTCAATGCACGTTGTTGCTCCATGATGCTTTGTTGTTGTCGTACGTGTGAGAGAAAGTCAAGCAAAGCAACGAGCCTGGCAGTCTAATGCTACGCAGTATGGGGGAAGAGACGTCTCTTCGGTTCGTCAAACTGCGGCTCCTTGCAACAAAGTCAATGAGTGATTGCACTCGTTTGAGGGCGTGATTGACGTGAGAGAGGTGTGTTTCATCATCAGATTAGGGCTTTGAAGACCCTAGGATACAAGCTTTTCTGCCCCATTACATCGCATCTCTACCACATTTCAGCGGCTATCGTTTCCTCGTTTCCCCTCGTCTCAACCATATTCGGACGCTCGAGGACACTCGAGATGAAGCATAATGTAGTGTAGTAGTAGCATCTACGTTAACGAAGAAGCAGATTGTTGGTACACGCCCGGAGAGGCTTTTTTTCCTTCTTTCATTGTTTCCCGCATTCCCGGAGCTAGCCACGGGTGGTTTGCGGGAAGGCTGTTGGGGCCGTAAACTTAACGCACGCGCTCGGGCTTAGCAAATCTCGTTACTGACTCTCCTGCATCATCATTAACTGAATCATCAAATCCATTCTCTCCATCTTTTCACTTTCTCTTTCTCTTTCAATCGCCTTCTCTTTGTCTTCTTCTACCTCTGCATCATCTCACCGCCTCACGCTCTTTAGTCGTCACTCCTTACCTTAGGCGACCTCCTCCTCTGTCTATCGACCGCCTCCTCCATTTTCCGTGGCAACCAGAGCGCATACCTTCACACTCCTTCTATGGTCGTCCCATAGTCAACATTGAATACAAAGCTCAGATGGCACCTTCATACCTCCCTATATCTACGCAAGACCTCCACGAGAATGGCCAGCCAATACATAGAAGAGTTAGCAAGAGCGCTCTTATCGAACCTGCACATATGGCTACTACCACCCTGAAAGTGGAGGGAATGACGTGCGGTGCATGCACATCAGCTGTGGAAAGCGGTTTTTCTGGCGTCGGCGGCGTTGGCCTTGTTTCTGTCAGCTTGGTTATGGAAAGAGCAGTGGTGCAGCATGATCCACTGGTGATAAGCGCCGATGCTATTCAAGAAATAATAGAAGATCGTGGATTCGATGTAGAGGTGTTATCAACGGATTCGCCTGATACCTTGAATGAGGAAGTAGAAGACGACGAACAAGAAACAACTACCACAGAACTTTCCTTCTCAACAACCACATTATCAGTTGGTGGTATGACTTGCGGCGCATGTACGTCTGCTGTCGAAGGAGCGTTTAAGAATGTCGCTGGCGTCAAGTCATTCAGTATATCACTATTATCAGAAAGAGTGGTTTTGGAACATGATACTGAAATGCTGAGTCCTGAACGAATAGCAGAAATAATCGAGGATACTGGCTTCGATGCATCCATAGTCGACACGAAGGTCAGTGAGCCCACGAAAAGCACAAAGAGTCAGAAGCGCAGAACAACAAATCAAGCCACAGTGACGACTACCACGATCGCAATTGAGGGCATGACATGTGGCGCTTGCACATCCGCTGTTGAAGGAGGTTTCAAGAATGTTCAAGGACTGGTACAGCTCAACATCAGTTTACTTGCTGAAAGAGCAGTAGTGGTGCATGACAAGACTAGGTTAACTTCCGACCAAATCGCAGAAATCATTGAAGATTGCGGATTTGATGCAAGAGTCGTTTCGTCCGAAGATGCAGATGCCAACACTTCGTCTACATCTATATTGGTACATTTCAAGATCTATGGACTGCAAGATGAAGGCGCAGCATCTAGCTTAGAGACGATATTACAAAAATTACCAGGTGTTGATTCTGCAAAAGTCACATTGAAAACGACCCGAGCAATGCTGAAATACCAACCTGCCATCATAGGCCTACGTGCTCTGGTCGAAGCAGTGGAAAAAGCGGGTTTCAATGCTTTACTAGCAGAGTCTGATGACAATAACGCACAACTGGAATCCCTGGCAAAGACGAAAGAAATACAAGCGTGGCGAAGAGATTTCAAGATTGCTCTAGGTTTCGCTATTCCTGTTTTTCTAACAAGCATGATTTTGCCAATGTTTGTGCCAGCACTAAATTATGGCGCTATTAAACTGCCATTAATACCAGGTCTCTGGTTAGGCGATCTTATGTGCTTACTACTGACAATACCAGTACAGTTTGGTGTTGGTCGACGATTCTACATTACAGCATGGAAATCTCTGAAGCATGGATCACCAACTATGGATGTTTTGGTCACGCTTGGTACTTCGGCTGCCTTTTTCTACAGTGTCGCTGCAATGTTGATCTCCATTGTATTTCCACCTCATACTCGACCTGCTACTGTCTTTGACACATGTACGATGCTTATCACATTCGTCACACTTGGCCGATTACTAGAAAATGGCGCAAAGTCACAGACATCGATGGCACTATCACGACTAATGTCACTTGCTCCTTCCATGGCGACGATCTATGTTGATGCTATTGCAGCCGAGAAACTGGCGGAGGGAAAGACTACCATGATTCCATCTGAAAAGGACGCTCACATGTCGGAAAAGAATGCAGACTCTGCAGACGCACGTGGTGAAATGGCTGCAGAACGTGTCATACCTACTGAGCTTATTCAAGTGGGTGACATTGTCGTCCTGCGTCCTGGAGATAAGATTCCAGCCGACGGTACTGTTCTCAGTGGCGAGAGCTACACAGATGAAAGCATGGTTACTGGTGAAGCCATGCCAGTAAGAAAGAAGCCTGGTGGTAAATTGATGGCTGGTACTGTCAATGGTTCTGGACGTCTTGACTTCAAGGTCACTCGTGCTGGACGAGACACTCAACTCAGCCAGATTGTTCGACTTGTCCAAGAAGCTCAGACGAGTCGTGCACCGATACAACGTATGGCTGATAAAGTTGCTGGATACTTTGTGCCTATCATCATTGCACTTGGAGTCACCACCTTCGTTTCATGGATGGTTCTGAGCCATGCACTGTCACATCCTCCTGCTGTTTTCGAACAAGACGCAAGTGGTGGTCGGTTCATGGTATGTCTGAAGCTTTGCATTTCAGTCATTGTTTTTGCATGTCCTTGCGCTTTAGGTCTTAGCACACCAACCGCTGTAATGGTTGGTACTGGCGTAGGTGCAGAGCAAGGTATATTGGTCAAAGGTGGTGCAGCACTCGAGCAAGCTACCAAGATCAACCATGTCGTATTTGACAAGACTGGCACTCTCACCACTGGCAAAATGGACGTCAGCAACACTGATCTAGTCTACCCTCCGTCGGGTAATGAACAAGACTGGCAACGCCTTTGGTGGACACTAGTCGGCCTTGCGGAAAGCAGCAGCGAGCACCCCATCGGTAAAGCCATCGTGCGTGCCGCGAAAACTAATCTGAATCTCCAACCGGACGGCAACTTCAGTGGCTCCATCAACTCTTTCGAAGCAACAATTGGTAAAGGTATTTCCGCCACTATCTCCATCTCTCTCGGCTCCGCGCAAAAGACGCACACCATCCTCATCGGCAACTCCTCGTTCATGCGCTCCAACATGATCGTCATCGCGAAATCCTCCGACCTTCTTCGCCGTGCTAGCACAGTCCCCACTGCTCCCACAACAGCTCGCGACTTCTCCCCCTCCCTCGCAGGTACAACCACAATCCACACAGCCATCAACAACCAGTACGCTGGCAGCATCGCTCTCTCCGATACCCTGAAACCTACCGCGGCAGCCGCCGTCCGCGCCCTAAAGCACATGAACATCACCTCCTCGATCGTGACTGGCGACGCCATCCCCACCGCCCTTGCCATCGCATCCCTCGTCGGCATTCCCCCGGAAAACGTGCACGCCTCTTGTTCCCCTGACCGCAAACAATCCATCATTCGCGACATGCAATCGCGCGGACTCAAAGTCGCCATGGTCGGTGACGGGATCAACGACTCCCCCGCGCTCGCCACCGCCGACGTCGGCATATCCCTATCCTCCGGCACAGACGTCGCCATGGAAGCCGCCGACATTGTGCTCATGCGGCCGGAAGATCTGCTGGACGTGGCGGCGGCGTTCCATCTGTCCAAGACGATATTCCGCCGCATCAAGCTGAATTTGGCGTGGGCGTGTGGGTACAATGCCATTGGATTACCGTTTGCAATGGGCTTCTTTCTGCCGTGGGGGATCAGTCTGCACCCGATGGCGGCGGGGGCGGCGATGGCGTTGAGTAGTGTTAGTGTTGTTAGTAGTAGTTTGTTGCTTAAGAGGTGGAAACGACCGCGCTGGATGAGCAGCGAGGATGGTGTTAAGCCTGTCAAGGTGGCGTTTGTGGAGAGAGTGGGTAGAGTTTTTGATCGCATGAGGGGTATTGCGGGAAGGAACAGCAGTGGAGATGAGGCACAGGGAAGTTATGTGCCGTTGAGAGATGTGGAAGGCGAGGATGTTGTGTGAGTGACTTAGGTAGAGCTTTTTGTGTTTCGACTTCTTTATGACTTTTTTCGACTTGAATGACTGGACTGGCGCTTTTATAGACGAGGGGTTTCGAGGTCATGTATGTAGTGCATTGCATGAGGGTGAGGGGGTCTGATTTTGACTGTTTCGTAGTGCTTTGGTAGCGATTTCCTCTTTCTATATACCCTGACACTATTATATTTTCATCTCTATCTCCATCTTCATCTCTATGCTCTGCATAGTGATGGCTCGAGCTCACTTTCTCCGTGAAACGCGGCTTGAAATGGGATCAGCGTCTATCGGGACCATCGTCAAACAACCTAGTGGTACGGTTGCGGTTGTAATACCAGGTCAAGTATCTATGTGGGGTGAGCCACGACGAAATGCGGAGCCCCACACCTATACCCCGCATGTTGATGGTAGATATCTTTGCCGCATATTGCTACTTCAGTTACTATTCTAGACTGTTATTGATTATTTAGCTAACCATTATCAGAACCGCGAAAAAAAAAGCAGACGATATTTAATCATCTCATAGTCTCCTTACACGCCAGTCACCTAACCGCCAATCACCAGAAGCGTAATTCTTACATTGTTTCCTAACAGCAACGACGTGAAATCGAGCCTCCATAAGAGACACAGCAGTTGAAAAAACATGTTTTATAAACCTGGAGAGACACCTCACGGGCTTCCGTATGACCCGTTCAAAGTAAGAATTTAGCTATACGCACATCCTTTATCACCTTTGCTTAGGGATCCCGTCTGTATCATTTGGACAAAAAAGTTTATGTGGCCACTCAGATCCTAACAACGAACTCGTGGTCAGGCTTGTGTTGTCCCCCGCCCAATCGGTTGGATTTCCACCATCTCTTCTACCGGCAAACCCAATCTGGCCCCTTACTCCCAATTCAACAACCTCACTTTTGACCCCCCGTATGTCATGTTTGCTGCAAACACCGACCCGAATGGCGGCCGCAAGGATACAACTAGAAACGCCGAGGAAACGGGTGTCTTTTGCTGGAACCTGGCGACCTACGACTTGAGAGAGGGTGTGAATGCTAGTGCGGAGTGGACTGAGTATGGGGTCGACGAGTTCGAGAGAGCAGGGTTGACCAAAGGCTGGTCCGAACTGTTGCGAGTCAGGAAGAGCAAGGAAGTAAATGGGGAAGTTGAAGGTGTGGAGGAGGATGGGGATTCCTTCAAGGTACCACTCGTTGCATCCTCTCCCGTTCGCTTTGAATGCGAGTATTACACTACCCTTCGCCTCCCAGGTAACCCTCCTATGGGTACCGTCGATATTGTTATTGGCCGCGTTGTTGGTGTCTTTATTAATGACGCTGTCCTAACAGATGGGAAAGTGGACATCAGGAAGACACAGCCTATCGCTAGATGTGGCTACTTTGAGTACACGGTGGTGAGGGATACGTTCGAGATGAAGATACCTGGGAACAACAAGGCGATATTGGGAGGCTTAGAGGGTAGCAGCTCAGTAAATCAGGGCATTGTCGATGGCAGGAAGGGTGATATAAAAGATGGTTTGTCGACTTATGCGGATAGATATAGTGAGTAAAGGCAAATACTCCAACATACTGATTGCCTGTTACCGAAGCTTGGACTGAAGTTGGTAAACGAATATTGTGGCTACAGCGAGAGATCTCATTCTGAAACAAATCGCATCCAGGATAGTCTTGGCACATTTCACGATCTCAAGAGTGATGATTCCCACCTTACCTCTTCCTCTAACCTCATCACCTGACCTTGCTCACCTTACTTATTCGACTTCACAGCAGCTGAAAATCCGAACGTTCAATTCACCTCTCATAGCTCCGACGACCATGTCCTATCAATACTAATACAGCTAGAAGATGGTCGTGCTTCACTTCTAATTCAGCTCCAAATCTGCCAACGCACAAACAGAGCTCACTTCAGAACAAAAACTCAAGAATATGGACTTACAGAGTGCTGCCTTCGAAAGGCTCACACCAGCTACTCAGAAGTTGTCGACACTCTTAGCATCGTCAACCCAGTTACAGGACGACACACCGGCGTACGTTTATACTCTGAAAGTTAGATGCGCATGTCCTTGCTAACATCATCGATAGTGGCAATGATCATAGCTCATTGGGATTGTTCAGCATACTTCCACCAGAGCTACGTGAAAAGATATACGAGTTTGCGGCGCTTTCTTGTCGTGCTATCCTGGTGAAGCTACGCTACGCACCACATCTCTATGCTCGTACTCAAGTTTCCACGCCGGAGATGACAGCCACGTTGTTGCGTCTACCCCATCAGCATACACTGTCTAATCTGAGACGTGTGAACAAAGCTTTGCAACTGGAAGTTGATCAAACTAGGTACCGCTATATGCCAGCAGTGATCGTGCTACCCTCGATGAGCCTCTAAAAAGTCTATAAAGCACCTGGTCTGCTGCCGACTGCCTCACGTTACCTCGCAGAGCTCAACAAATATCAGTTCATCGTGTTGAAGCTCAACGACAACAGGTCCCAGAGGCGTGCTACACCGAACAAGGAAGCATTTCGTGGCTTCTTGGGGTGGTGGGATACCACCAGCCACGAGCGCCATCCTAACACTCAACTACGTATACGCTTGTACGAGATGTGGAAGAGTTACGATTTCTGGGCCTTTAGTATCCTCGACGACTGGATCCGAAAACACGCTGCGCCCAAGACCCTTATCAAAAGCGTGCGCTTCACCTTCGATGAGCTCGAAAAACACCGACGAAGTCTGAAAATGTGCGAAATCTGGGGCGTCAGGACGGACGACCGGCGGCAGGACGAGCAAATCCTCACGCGTGTCCGTAGCTTCTGCCATAAGCATCATGAGCTTGTGGAGTCGGGTATTGATTGGGCTCATATCAAATTCAGGAGCGCGAGTGTCCTGGGAGGCGAGCAGGTTGTGTGGAAGAGAAGACCGGGGACTGGGACAAGCTGATGGAGATCCGAAGAGACTCTGTTTGCGTGCAGAGACGTTGACGGCTAAAAGAGCAGTCACAGCACCATTGAAGGGTCTAATGAGTCTGGCTCTGCTGAACTCCGATGGCGCTTCACATAGTACCCAAAGCCCGATTCTGGAGCAGTGGTTTGTGGTCGAAGTTTCAGATGAACGGGCTTGCAATTTGTTCATGTCTCATGGCTCTCGAGAAGTTCCGCTGTAAAAATACAGCATCAACTCCATCCAACGTCTGACAGATATGGAAACAGCCTCAAAGGCGTGACACTTGACCCCGTTGTATCCGGAGCTAATTGGAACAGTGCACTTACCATTACTGCCTGGAATACCAGTTTCACCAACGAAAGACCAGCAAATATGCCTAGCTTCCTCTTCAAACAAGCTATGAAAATTTCGTCCTTACAGCATCGGTTCCAGAGTGACGCCAATACACTCCTTCCTCATCACAGCATCACCTACTTAGCGATTCATGGTCGAAATGCACATTGTTCCATTCTTCATTTCTTCCAACACAATCGTCGTCAAGCACCACGCCCACCCGTTTCCAGCCTTTGGACCGATGGTACTGATGTGAGAAAGAAAGGTAACCCAATTAGTGCACGATAAGCGCAACGTTTCGATTGCATCCAAATTCAAAGCCTACTATAACCACATCGTTGCTCCTGT
>Ga0073774_1000522_pt1 | contig 9739 bp, 13 predicted proteins | sample InSIn5gowninarea_FD_77487 | JGI IMG/M metagenome (GOLD analysis project Ga0073774, IMG submission 77487) | Clean room microbial communities from NASA Spacecraft Assembly Facility at Jet Propulsion Laboratory, Pasadena, California, USA -... ... | reverse complement strand
GGGCGATGTCGCAAGTAACGAGGGTGGGCCGAGGAGGGCGGTGGTGGAGGAAGAACTATCTTTCGAGGGAATGATTGTTAGTCTTGTCGGCTTTCAAGAAGCTGTTAAAGCAATATGACGGCACTGGATTATATCGCACAGGCTCTTCGAGCACTCTCAATTTGTCAAGTTGAGGTAGCCGAGCGCTTGTGGTGGGCGACAGCACAGGATGCCACAACAGGGGCAAGGATTTAGTTACTCAAGAGCCTGATGTGAGCCAGACCTTCCAGACAGAGTCGCCAGTGATTGATGATGCCATTACTTACTCTCGAAAGGCTCGAAGTTGTGTTGTTGGTAGAAGCGCTCCAAACTTAGCTCGGGATGAGTGTGTTTCAAAGTGGAGATCTAGAACAGCCTTGCGTCTTGTCGCCGACGTCGAGAAGATAATTCCTGACGCCTTAGACGCTTTCGATGGATGATGGAAGCATGGAAGAAGTAGTTTGCAAGTTGAAGAAGGTCAGATGAAGTCAAAAGAAGGAAAGGGAAGAGAAGGGTTGTGGTACTGAGACCGGACTTAGTAGACTAGGGTACGAAAGAGTCAAGCCCCATAGCCAACCTTTGGATTTCACGGCAACATCCATTCCTTGAGATATATGTGCTGAAATATAGTAGTACAAGTTAATCTGCGCACAATCGATCAATGAAGGACATGCTGATATATAAGACTACATACTGCATCGAGACTACCAGAAAAATCATACATCAACGAAATGGTATAAGGTTACACCTCATACCACAATGTAACTAAGCAAGACTAGCCAGAACCTGATAAACCACATCTACAATAGCTTGCTATACTTGGACCTAAATGAGCGCAACCAGTCCAGTCTATATAGTCTCTAGAGGCGCTGAGGCATGAACATTGGATGGTGGCGTCTTCAATGCTTCCATGCTCATACAACTCGACATCAACAGATAAAGTGTCCGGCGCATTGTGATCTTGCCACGGATGTATGTATGCATACCGTGAGACTGCGTAAACCTGTAATCTACCCATGTATGTCCGGACGAATGGTGGTAATTGACTATGCGCTCGATAAAAGGCTCCAGGATACAGGGTGCCACAAAACCTGCTAATCAATAATCAGCTTGCATGCGAACAGCGAAGCTTGTTACCCCCATGCCTCTGTGTGCATCACAACGATACTGATAGTCAATAGCCGAATTAGGCCAGAGTACATCCCCTGGGCACTATCAACAATATGATAAGTATGAATGACATACCTCGTGTTCTGGATTGCAAGTCCGAGCCGTCAGCCTTATTAGCGAGCCTATCGGACTAGGAAGCTCGAGCACGACTTCGCACCTCGTATACAGCCTGGCGAGGCAACTTCTAAGGCAGGTGTGTTTCTAACAAGATTGGTGCTTGGTACTATGAACGGGCAGGCTGCTGTCCATAAAAACAAGCGCTTCCAGCGAGTGCTTCATAACGTCTTTTTTTGAGCCAAGCTCTGGCAAAATGCCTGTTGAATTAATATACAAGACATTGCTGAATTTCGACTCTGACACGAATACACTGTTAAAACTATGGGTATGGTGCCCATTAAGTTGTTCTCGATTTAACTCGCTTATATGTCATTATTACGATGCATCAGCTCACCAATAAAGATTGAAGCATAGGAACAGGCTTTTACAGCCTTGACAGGCTAGCCATAGTGGCTATACCAAAAGTAGCACCACGCCAAATGCGCAGAAATCTTGGAGTCCATATGGAGAATTCTGTACTATTTTATCGTGATATTTTTTCATGTAGCATAAGAGCCTGGTCACGTGACAAGGTGACGGATTCGTGCCTGCAGTGATGGAAATACAAATTAAGACGATAGATATGTCAATGCGCAATTTTCTTAGTGCAGAAAGGCCGTGCGTCCATGAGTAACATGTTACTCACATGACGCTCACTTTACGCATGTTGCGGGACATGGACGTGGGAAGAAGAAAATGAGTAGAAAAACAAGCGCAAAACTCTCACGCGGATCAAAACAACAGGCTTCGGAACGGGCCCGACTTGGCACCGAGTCGATCAGCTCACTTTCGTACGAAGTAATGAAAGATGGGAAGGATTATCCTACAGGAGTACAGTATACTTGACAGCTACGAAACTGCCACGAATACCAGAGGGTGCTCAATGTCACGATACTCACTAAGAGTACGGAGGATCGGACAAGTTAGAAAAGGCCGAAGGACAGACTGGCACCAGAAGGCAGGTGTTCAGGCAAAGCTTTGCTCGATAATCGGTTTCATGAGTATCAAAATCGCCACACACCAGAAAACACAGCCTGCAGCACTTCCTCGCACCATGTTTGTTGGGAGCTTTGCTCATCGTAGCACTGTGCGAAATGTGCCCTTTAGGACAACGTCGAAGATCATCTCGAACTGAAAGCTGCCCGGGCGTAACCTTGCCTGACACTCTATCGTCACCAGCATCTCACTGTCGAAACGCAAAGAACTCATGCTTTAGTTTTGATTGACGACAGAGCCTGGTATGGTTCCGCCAACATCGAAAGTCAGAAGATATTCTTGACGTTTGGGCGAGCCATGCCGACGGCTCTTATAATGTTGAAGTCACAAATACGTGTGCAAGGCTATCGTACGAGAAGACATGGCATTCTTATATGCTCCTCAACGGCAATCATTTCGCGATATAAAGCCTTTTTATCACCAGGGCGAAGGTTGTTGATATTGGGGGAAGTGGAACCAGTGCGCGCGTTGTTCGTGGCAATTTAATTTGACCAACAGGTATGTAGATTTCAATGAGCGCGCTGTCCAGACATAACACTTGCAAAGACGAGCACGAACACAGTCGTACGATTTCGAGTGCATTGCACTTCTCGAAGACCGTGTCGAATATTGCAGCGTATACCAAAAATGCCGAATCAGGCATGAGTATGCGAAGTGTGGTTCGAAAAGTTTGGTTCGCTTCCAATGCTGTTGTGCCCAGCAACCGCCCGTTTCATCGCGTCAACAACGATTTAATCTCTTTTGTCAAGCCTCGTCTCGAAAAGCCACAACCTTCCAACGATGCTATACATACTTCAATCTCGCTAGACTAGCCTTTCTCGACAAGGGTTTGCTAGACATAGGACGGTGACGACGACGGACGACGACGACATCTTCATCGACTATCGCTAGGAGAACAAAGCCACGGCCAAGCAGCAGCTGCAGCAGTAAACAACACCACAACGTCGAGCCCTGCATTATTCTCATTCCAACGCCAAAGCATACATACAGTCTTTCTACATCTTCAGCACAATGGACGCAAGGGTATGTTCATAATATTCTCAACTCTATTCTCTAACACTGTGTTGTTATTGGACCACTCAACAACAACATGCTATCTGAGATGATTCCCGAATGGCCCGTCGCAACATTGATTCAATTACTAACGAGCGGTACTCCATTGCAGCCCCAACGACCATTGCGCACTCTGCGTATACGCGACGAGAACCAAGCACCCATTGACGCCGTCCTCGCCGAGAAAACTGTTCACCAGCGCAACAAGTCTTCTCCTGCTCTCACAACCCTCGCACAAGCAGGCGCAGTAAAGGCCGCTGGCATGAAAAGGACAGCATTTGCAGATGTTAGTAATGTGGTCAGACCACTTCAGGTCGCCAGGGATGACTCAGTCCTGGCCGTCAAGTCGAACAATGCGCTTAACATCAAGCCCCAAGAGAATACTAAAGCCACCACCTTTGCAAAGCCAGCACAAAGACCATTGTCTGTTGCAGGCATCAAGGGCTTCCTAAACAATCTGACCTCTAGCAATACATCTACGGCACGAACGAACAGTACGGACAACCAGGAGAATGTGCTGCCACCAGCGAACACTTCCAAGTCCATGGCCAAAAAGAATACCACCGTGTTCAGAGAAACAGAGCCCGCTCAACAACGGCCGTCCATTGCCAATGTTCTAGGTCGATCACAGTCCATCTTCAGCCAAGTAGACCAACAGCAAATAAACATTCCTGCCTCCGTATACGACCCTCGTCTAGATGTACCAAGTCAGGTTCTGTTACCCAATTATCATGACGCCCGATCCGATGGTGCACGGCTCTACGACTCCAATGTCCTTCCGGAGATTCCTACTGACATACCGTCTTTCCTGGACCCACTAGAGGTATACGAAGATGCAGCCTCACACCTACCTCCACCTCACCAGGCACTCATGCCTACGGTATCACACCAATCTGCTCCAGGAGAAGACCAACACATGCTTCCTGTTTCGGAGCTTGAGGGATACTGGGATGAGGAAGGATATGAGGACCAATATGAAGAAGAAGGTTACACCACTGCTAGATCCTTGAGGACACGGAGTGACTTTACAACTGGAGCACCAACTATCGCTCTGGAACCAATTATCACTGCAAGGTCTGAGCAAGAACTCTTCGATGCACATGCTGTCGTCTCCGAACTTCGAGCCGGAAGCGAGCAGGAGGATGATGAGTCTTGGGACACATCAATGGTGGCTGAGTATGGTGAGGAGATTTTCGATTACATGCGCAAACTCGAGGTATGTGTTTCCAAGGGCCTGCATCTACGGTGAGTGCTAATGTGAAGCAGATGAGAATGCGACCAAACCCAAACTACATGGAAAAGCAGACTGAAGTGCAATGGTCTATGCGTTCGGTGCTTATGGACTGGTTGGTTCAGGTACACCATCGCTTCAACCTTCTTCCCGAGACTCTCTTTCTCTGTGTCAACTACATTGACCGCTTCCTATCTTGCAAAGTCGTGTCCCTAGGCAAGCTACAACTAGTTGGAGCCACTGCCATCTTCGTTGCAGCCAAATACGAAGAGATCAACTGCCCTTCTATTGGTGAAATCGTCTACATGGTAGATGGAGGATACTCGACGGAAGAGATTTTGAAAGCTGAGCGCTTCATGTTAAGCATGCTTCAGTTTGAACTCGGCTGGCCTGGTCCAATGTCCTTTCTGAGGAGAATAAGCAAGGCAGACGACTACGATCTGGAGACCCGGACACTCGCCAAGTACTTCCTTGAGATTACCATCATGGACGAGCGCTTTGTCGGAAGCATTCCAAGTTTTACTGCTGCTGGTGCACACTGCCTAGCTCGTCTGATGCTCAACAAGGGTAGCTGGTCTCATGCTCACGTCTTTTACTCTGGCTATACTTATACCCAGCTTCGACCTCTTATAGCTGCTATGCTGTCATGCTGCGAAGATCCTCAACGTCACCATTCTGCTATTTTCGATAAATATGCCGACAAGCGTTTCCGACGTGCATCTACCTTTGTCGAGTCCATCATGCGCAAAGGCTTTGCGCTACCAGCCACTTCGGGTTCGCGACCGAGTTTGCCCAGCAACGTTGGCAGGACAGAGACTCTGAGAAAACACGTCGATGTGTGCGCTTGAATGTGGTCTAACAAAATCGCCTACTTTTGGCTCCTTTCTATTCGCTCGCTCTAACACATTGTTCGGATATATGATTTATAATACATGGCGAAAGCTTTGAGGACGGCATGAACATTGGTGGAGGACTCCCTATTGCGCTTGGGTGCTGGTGTTGCTTGGAATGGTCTTTTGAGGTTGTCATCGCTGGTTTGAGGTTTCTTGGCTGGAGGAGGGAAAGTAGAAGAACGCTGCTTGATCACGATATGACAAGGTGAAAAGTATGCTATGAGAATACGATGTAACGATTGAATGGGGTCTTTGATAGTGGTCGGTGGAGTAGCAGGGTTCAATGGCTTGTCATCGGGGCGGTATGATGAGCAGGTATGAGTGTAGTTTCATAGTGACAAGAAATTATATTAATCAGATGTCTCAATCTCTTAAACTTGTTGTCCTTGTATGGCCGATGATAATTGCTATTTCGAGCTCAGAAGCTACTAGAACAGCTCTCTGGAAGAGACTTTCTGAAACCGCTTGAACCCTCACAAGTTGGAGCCCGACAGCTATTGTCGAGGCAAGACTAATCAGAATCTTCTCGTTCCCTTTGGCCCCAAAGCAGAATATCTTTACTTCCCTGGCCCTGCTTCCTCTCCCAGCTGACCTACTTCCCAGCTCTTTGCCGTTTCTGATGGGCTGTCTGTTGCTTCGCTTTGACACGGCCCACACAGCTGGTGCTCTAGCTTTGTGCATCAAGTCATGCGTGTGACACAGAAGCCTCATGTCACCTTCCACATCAGATTCTACTTCCATTGCGCTCCGTCGACTTCCATCACCATCAATGTTTCCGTGTAGTTGAACTTCGATGCATAACTCATCTCTAATCTTCGACGTTTTTTCGTTGTTCCCCTGCAAGCGCTCACGAAGCATTCGGACTGATCAAAACCACTGAATCGCCTCGAACGAAAAGCATCTCGCTATTCTTCTTCACAATCTACGCATGCCGCGACCAATCAGCTTGACTTCCAAATTACCGAGATGAGGTAGTAGATAATGTTGAGTGAAGTGGTTAAGACTGACCTTGGGCTCGGCATCTTCATCTTCTTCGTCATCGTCGACTACGTATATCGTCTCTTCTACCTCGCCTAGCACGAGATTGCAATGGGAATCGTATGCCTGTGAGGCGCAAATCGTGTTAGTCGTGGGCGCATGATCGGTGAAGTGTAATGGTGAGGCTGTCTGGATTGTAGGGATATGGAGGGAGAGGATATGGAGGGAGAGATATACATGTAATCGTCCTTTGAGTTCGCGATCACCACGTAGCTTTACGAAGACGACTTCATCGAGGAGGAGGCGCACGAGATCGAGGGGTTCGGCGATGGAGGTGTTGGTGTCTTCTTCTGGTGAGGCCATTGGTTGGGTGATGAGTCGTGATGTTGGTAGAGGAGTGGGGGATGTTGCGATGGGTGAGGGTGGTTGTTTGAGGTTGGTTTGAGAGTTGTAGCAGGTTGGACCCTGATCTGCAGGCATTTGATTCTCAGCAGACTCAGGTATATTGATCAAGACGATATCATCAGCATGCCAATCATACCAATCAATATACCAGCAATCCTCTCCCTCTTTCGCGTCGTGCGCGACCCGACGCTATGTCTTCCTCATGCGACTGTCTTGACATTTGGAGATCTGCCTATTCCTTTATCTCGAGCCTTTAGAAGACCATCGCACACTGCAGCACAGCATGATACTTCAGCAACAAAGGAAAAGACGCAGTCGCAGGAGCAAGAGCAAGAGCCAGATATACGTGCCATAGTCCTAGACAAAGACAATTGCTTTGCTGTTCCTCATACCGACACTATTTTCCCTGCTTATAGTGTACGTAGTTCCGCCTACCTACCTTACCATCTTTCCCAGTCACCATTCTATAGTGTCATCAAGTCCCACCAAAGCAATCAATCAATTGGTCGAATACCACGATTTCCTTCCCCGTTCCACCATTTCCCATTGCATTCCCAACTCATTATTCATCCCACTCTCTCGCACCCTCCCACAACATCCATCTTACCCCATCTTCTCCCTCCCATCTCTGCTATGTTCCATTCTCATTTTGGCCTTTCGAAAGGAAAAATTCAAATCCCTACTATCCACCTATAATCCAGCCAACATCCTAATCGTCTCCAACTCCTCCGGCACACTCTCAAAAGACCCCCAAGGCACCGCCGCAGACGCACTGGAACGGAATACAGGCGTCAAGGTGTTACGACATCGGCTTGAGAAACCGGGGTGTGGTGGGGAGATTTGGGCGTATTTTGTGCAACAAGGACGCGTCATAAAACCAACACAAGCACAAATGCAAACGCAAGAAGAAAAAGGAAACCCGCAGGCTCAAACCCAAAATCGGGACGGTGGCGACATAACACAAGATGACAAAGCAACAGCCTCAACAACTCACAAGCTCATACCGCCACACGACCAACCTGCCAAACTCATAACACACCCCTCCCAAATCGTCATAATAGGCGACCGCCTCTTCACCGACGTCGTAATGGCAAACATGATGGGCGCGCGGGCAATTTGGATCAAGGAGGGTGTTGTGAGGGATACTGGATTTGTGACGAGGCTGGAGTATGCAGTGGAAGGATGGTTGAGGAGGAGAGGGTGGGGTGCGAGAGATGTTTGATCTGGTGAGGGCGCTGAGTGATGAACTTGGCTTTGGTGGTTGAGGTAATTAGGAATGAGCGAGAGTTGGAGGGAATGGAGGGGGATTTCGGGATTGTACTTATGTGATTGGGAGTAAGTGAGCAAGCAGGCTACTACTCTCTTCCTCTCGATCCCATTGTGCAGCTTCTCGAAGCAAATCGTAGAAGTTACTAGCAAAGTACCATTGCATTCATATGGTAGCCTACGATCGAGGCTCTCGGGTAGAACCGTTGCTGCCGACGGAAAATGGAGTATCCTCACTATCAGGCTCAGCCAGTTCGGTACACAGGCTGACCTCCAGCTTCATACAACTTGACGATAGGCAATGTCTTACACTGCGTCACCTATTCTCTCCTTACGTCACTCTCATAGGGAAGTAAGAAAAGAGTCTGTCTACTGCATGGCCCTTATTCGCCACAGTGAGGTATAAGCCGAAGCCAAGATCAAGTCAAAACCAAAGAGTCCTGGTAACAGCTGCCAGCGCGAATCTAAGATCTCATATTCTCATGTTCTCATACAACATATACACCATCTAACCGTGCCCACTACCTCTTCAATCTCTATCATCAATTCCCTTTCCTACCTTTCCCAACCAATCCCTCCTCATCACTATCACTAAACCCCCTCACATCATCCGCATCCTCCTCGTCCTCTCCAACACTAAACATCGCTTCTCCATCACCATCTATACTCCTTTTTTCCTGCTGCGTCACAGCTCCTCTTTGCACACTTGCTATCTGCGCCGGTCTTTGTGGTGTCGGTGCCGGTAGAGGAAGGTCGTCCTCGTCGTCCGTATCTTCTGCGTCGTGCAATGTTTGTGATTTCGTCATGTTGCCATTGCTATTCGTATTTTGTGCGTTGGGCTTTTTGTTGTTGTTGGTATTTGGTGAAGGGTCGTATGCGGGTGGTTTATTACCACCAGCTTCTTCGTCGTCGTCTAGAGCGTCGAAGTCAAGGGAGTCGCGCATATTCGTGATTTCGAAACCTTCGTCATCTTGTGATATCTGTGTGAACGAGATTAGCCGTGTATTTCAGACTTTGGAGCAGCAGCTTTAGATTATGACATACCTCTTCACTCATAGCGAATCTCCTGTTGTTTGCAGTTGGTCGCCATATGTAAGCAATAAATGCCACATCAGCCAAATACACCAGATTCAACCAACCATCCAAAACGAACCACCGCGTCTGCCAATGTCTAGGAGTGTAGTTTGGATCGTTTGCGTTGGCGAAAGTAAAGGAGTTGAAGAAGAAGAAAGCAAAGATCACAAGGATCGTTGCAACGATGCAGTACCATAATTTCCGGTACATCTGTGCCTTGACATGCTGCTTTCTTTCTTGCAAGTCCTTCAAGGTCCAAGCAAGGGCGTTGAGCGTCCAGATATAAAAGGCGGTTAAGGAACCAGCAAGTGGAAGAACGACCAGGAGGATCAGTGGACCGACGTCTTCTGGAGCAATGGATAGAGATGCGATAGCATAGATGACACCGAAGATGAAGTGTGTCGCTGCCAAGATCCGTGCCCACAGCATCTTGCGTCCAAGATTTGATTTGACGACGCCATAGCCAAGACAGACGATAAGGAGGAGGAAGAAAGATATCGAATTGCGTGCGGCATTGAGGACGGAGTCGAGGATGAGCAGGACCTTTGACATGACATCT
>Ga0073774_1000517_pt1 | contig 9777 bp, 7 predicted proteins | sample InSIn5gowninarea_FD_77487 | JGI IMG/M metagenome (GOLD analysis project Ga0073774, IMG submission 77487) | Clean room microbial communities from NASA Spacecraft Assembly Facility at Jet Propulsion Laboratory, Pasadena, California, USA -... ... | reverse complement strand
ATAAATGGTATCAAAATTTGTAAATTGGATTTTAAAATTTTGTCTTCTTCTAGCCTTGTGAGTCTGGCACCCTCACAAACTGACGGAATTGAAATTGGTCGAAAACTCATCCCGAAACTCATCTCTCGGTGAAGTTGCTCAGCCTAGCGCACCTGTTGGGACGCGTTTTCCAGCTGTGAGGGTTAGGTTTTCTAAAAATAAGTAATTAAGGTGCAATAAACCCAAAACTAACTTCTCAATCTTGTACAACTATCGATCTGGATTGAGGATCCCCTAGCTTGGTGGATCCGCTGCCTTCCAGGACTGACATAACTGAAATCGAGCAAAATCTAGCTTCGCAACCCACCTCCCGGCTCAGTCAGGTACCCTAAAACACCTGCTGGATAGAGTATAGCGCACCTACTTTCCTGAGTTGGAAAACTGTGAGGGTCAGGTGTGCTAGCTTTCTGGAGGACAATGGGAGATGGCTCCCGACTGTCAGATTGCTGATCTCCGTCTCTGGAAGCTGCAAACTGTAAGCTAGTAACACTGTCGAGGGGATTCCAGTCTCATATTCTTGATTGGATCATGTCTAAGGTATCTGGAGTCTAGTTGAAATAGGAAACTCATGAAAACTTGGTAAGCTAAAGTAACACATGAAACTGAAACTGAATGAAAAATTGGCTAAGTATGGATTCGACACTTAGAATTTTTCGAAAACCAATTCTTCTTCATGACTTAGAAAATTTTTCAACTTGAGTTCAAGATGGCTGTTCAAGACCAAATGTGTTGTTTTCTATATTAACCAATAAAAATGTCACCTTGATCGAGATTCGAGAGAAAATGGAAGATTTAGGTGAAAAACTGAAAAACCCATGTCTCGAAAATTTCTCCAGGGTCATGGGCTAGAAATTAGCCCTAAGGGAAGTTGAAGAGTCACAGGGATTTCTAGAGGTGAAACACTCAAAATATAAAAATGGGTTTCTCACCATGGATTCTCTCAATCGAGATCTTTCTGGAACTATCTTCAATTTTCAAATCGGATGAGCATAAACCAAAATATTGTGATTTGAAGATTTTGGTCGACAACCAAACTGGAAGTTGAAGGGTCACAATTGGTTGAACCAAAAATATCAAAATGGATTTTTTCTCATGCCTTCCCTTTGTCTCATAGAACTCAGAACATCTAGTGAAATCGAATTCAGATGAGTAGAACTCATTTTATCAACTTTCGAAGATCCGCCATCTGCTAGTGATCAGGGAAGGTGAAGAGTCACTAGAAGATAGCTTGAAAATTAGAAGTGATGAAAATTTTCAGAGTCTTGATTGTGAATTTTGAGAATTTATCTTCTTAATTTTCGGTTCTCATGTGATTCAAAGTTGAGCAAGTGCTTAAACTCACAAACTTGACAAACTGGTTGAACAACCAAAATTATGTGCGAGCGATGAAAAATCGACCAAAAACTGAAAAAATGAACATGGCTTCATATGATGAGATTTTCATGTAGGATCATGAAGAAACATATTTCATTCAATTTTGAGATGTATTTCATGAGATTCAGGTGAAAATGAGTCTTTTCAATCCGTGGTGAAAAAGTGTGTCTCATGGAATTCGATGAAAGAAAAAGTGTTGAAGTGATGGAAAGAATTCTTTTTGTTTGAGAAATAAGTGATAAGTTTGAATTTCTATACTTAGAAAAGTTTTTCTCACTCAACAAATTTTGATGGAAAGGAAAATCTTGAAAACTCGAATTAAATCCTCTCTTCTCTTGAAAATCAAGTAAAACTCTCACTCTTGGGCTCTTCTCACTCTCTCCAAAGCTTAATTGCACAAATGAGGTCATAGGGTAAAAAATGGGTGGTTATATAGGATAGGATAGGTGAAGGGAAACTCAAGAGTCACCAAATAATTGATTCACAAACATTTAGGAACATTTAGATCATTTGCCCTCACCACCATTAATACCCCATTTCGGTACCCTACACTAACAGACCGATAACTTTAGATTTCCTCAACGGATTGAGATAATCTTTGAAACATAAGCTCATGAGACATACTAGGAGGGAAAACCATTGGTACCATGTCAATCCATTTATCTTAAGGTATGAAAAGTTAGGGTGAAAGTTGAGGGGTAGTTGAAAAGTCACAACCTCCAAAACCCGATCAAACAGAAAGCTAATGTCTTGAAAATATTTGGGAGTATGCTTATTGACCTCCTAAACATATTAGGACACTCATCGTGTGAAAAAAATATTATTAAGGAAGTCAAAAACCACAACCCTAAGTTAGGGTGACAGGGTCATTGGAAGGGTGAATAGGGTAAGCAATCACAAACCAATTGGAGGACTTCTGAAGGATAGGTAGAGACTCAAAAGAGTTTAACAATGAACATACCATAAAAAAGAATCCAATAGAAAGTAAATTCAACCACCAAAGAACTCATAAAATCATAAAGGATAGATTAGATCAATAACCAACCATCAAAGCCAAAGAATCGATAAAAGACAACATGACTTCAAGTCTTCAATCACCAGAAGAAAAAGGTAGGAGCAGTTAATCATATTTACATAATCAAAACCCTCCATAAGTTTAGGATTCAAAATTTTTTATAGGGGCCTTATACTTTTCCCAATAGATGATCAAACTAAAGGGGGAGTTGTTGTGGGTACAACACTTCTCTCAATCAATATATCTAACATGGCTGCAAAGATTCCTGCATGATCAACATTCTGAAAATTCTCCGACTATTTTCCATTGTAACAAATATTGTCAAGATATTCTTCAACATTGCAAGAAGGTTTACCAGGATTCACAATTCCTCCATAATAATAAGCATTATATTTCGCTTATCACGGTGATTTATATTATCCAAGTGTATACAATCTCCAACCTTTGACTCAAACAATAATCCTAGGACATAATTCTTGTTTGAGAATGTTTGGATTCTATTCTTCCTTCCTTTACTTCATCTAATCCAAGTATTGGAAAAATTCATACACATGGATTTAACCTTTTGTCACACTATCCAACACATTGACATAATTATCAATATATACTATGCACTTACATCACTTGTAGCAATCAAAAGCTCTTCAACTTACTGAAAGTTGTTTGCTTTTTCCACAATGCCACAATATCCTTCATTTTATCCTAGTTTTTCCTTCAGTTATGTCAAAACCCCTTCTTTAGGAACTTCAACATCAAGTCTATTATACTCTTAATCTAAGGTCTAAATTCTATCTCAATTCATTTCAATCAAACAATATTCTCTTTTTTATCAAAACTTCAACTTGTCCACCAAAAGAATTTAAACAAATATGTCATATGTGCCTACTTCATATAATGAATATAGAGCCCTTGTCATAATATTATAGTCACAATAATACTTCCAGTCAAAACTCTCATGACATCTGAAGATAAGATACCATCCATTCTCCAACAAAGCTACTTTCTTTTTAACCTTGTAATATCACCCAAGAATCTCATTCCCTTAGGTCTGCAATTTCATGCCAAGGTCCCAGTCTTGCACTAGTACACAAGTATCCCTTATGCTTGAGAATGTTTAGATTCCTTTCTTCTTTGACTCCATCTACGAGTCAGATATTGATCGTTCACATGCTCAACTCTTTTAATATCTTCTTGAGGATTTGAGTGATTTTCTATTCTCTAGACTTGGTTAGACATTATTTGGGCCTTGTAAGGAGCATTTTCTTTTGTCAATAGAGAAATTGACTTTCTACATGATTGAACTTCATGACCAAATGTATTACACCTATAACATCTAATTGTGTAGAAGAATCTTGCAATATGACCAACATGGTTACATTTCCAACATATCATTATGTTATTAGCCTTTTCATACTCTCTTCTTCCATAGGTCTTGAAATCTAGGGATTTGTGACCAAATTTATTACAAGAGAAATAGTAACCATTCAAATCCTTTTCACACCTAGTTTTTTGGTTCCTCCTTGATGATGTGGTACTTATGTATTTGTCTTGGAATTCAAAGCTATCTACACTAGTTTTATGATCCTTTTGATTTGATCCATATCCAATCCCCTTTTTGTCAGGATATTCTCTTTTATGATGGATAGATTTTTGAAAATCTGCTGAACTCTTTTCAACTTTGAGGTTGATCAAACTATCTTTTCTTACCGATCTTGTAGGGATTTGAACTCTACTTCATCTTCCAATATTTCTAATCAGTTCCTTTTGTTCCTTGCTTGTTTTCCTTAAGTCCTCAATTTACTCTAATGTTGCCTCAAGTTCTGCTATAGGATCAATCATACACTCTTCATATTCTTCTCCTTGAACATCTCTTGTTTCTTCTTAACCTTCAGGATAAGTCATTAGTTCATCCTTTTGAGTGTTTTGTAGTTTATCTTTCAAGAATTTGTTTTCTTGGCTCAACTACGAGAGTTCTTCTTTAATCGTAGAAAACTTCTTAAGTTTTTCTTTTAGCATAGTGATTGCATTGGATTGCTCTCTATCAACTTGTCTTAGTCTAAGCAATTTATGTAATATTTCTTCAATTTCCAGATGCATGAGGATTTCATCATCATATTCTTCATCTTGAAAAACCCATCCTTCATCCCCATGATATTGGAGATCAACTTCTTCTTCATTCTTATGATAACCACTAACATCTTTTTCAAATTCATGGCCAACAACGTTTTCAAGAGAATTCATACCTTTGTTCTTGCTAGGATCTAGTAATAGTTCTTTGATGCCCTTGTCATATTCCATCCATTTAGCTGAATAGAGATCATTTAGTTTTTTCCACAACTATTTTTCCAATCTACATTGTCCAACCTTCTCTTTTATGGAAGATGAAAGTTCATCCAATAAGATTTCTATTGCCATTGAATGATTCTTTCTTGATTTCTTCTCTGTTGATGTATTCACCTTCTTTGGAGGAATGTAGTCATCGAGCACAAAGAACCATACATCACATCCAACTTCCATAAGGTGTGCTCTCATTCTTTCCTTCCATATCTCATAACCCTTTCCATGGAACAAAGGCACTCCATTCACATAGTAAATGATTTGTCTGCCCATCTTGGATGTTCAAGGATCGCAATCTAGTTGTTTGAATATTGATGAAGGCACTTGGCTCTAATAGCAATTGTTGGAAATACAAAGAGGGGGGTGAATCAGTATTTCATACTATTACTAACTTTTTATTACTTCATTAAACCAAATCAGTTAACCATTCATATTTCATGTAATCATCAATCATAAAAGTTTAAGAGCATGCATCATCAAGAAGACAGTACACAATATATATCTGAAATCATGTACATTATGTATCAAAATGTTACACCATTACATCATTTGTGGAAGACAACAATATCTAGGGTTTTATAGCACCAACTGAAAGGTGGAAGATCCAACTCTCATTGCAGGACCCAACCTACAATTCTTAGCTCCAACTAAGTGATGAGAACACCAATCCTCAAGCAAGACCTAGGTTGTAGTAAGACCCAACTTGTAGACAAGATCCAAACTGTCAAGGCCACAAGTCCTCTGATATGAATTACTTCAACTTGTTCATCTTATTCATCATATCTACCCTCTATCTTTATATCTGACCAACCTTTTCAAATTTGTCCCCTGTTATCATCTCTATCCAACCAAAATAGTCCTCTTCACTTTTGGTTTCTCCTCTTTGCCATCTTCTTCATCTTTGCCACTAATTTCTTCAATATTGTCTCTCCATCAAATCTTGTTGATCTCACAATCCTCTTCTTCACTATTCAACTTTGACCTCTTTATCATTCATAGATGATCTCTTCCATAATCTTCGTCAACTTTTTCAACCAAGTCAGTCCTCTACCTCTACTCTCTATCCTAGCCCTTTTACTCATTTACTAACTTCTTCAACTCTGCCATACTGTGACACATTCTGCCCTCATGATTCCATCCATCACCACTTCACTATATCACAATTCCAAACCTGCAAAAACCTGTCCCAACATAAAGCCATTTCCTTCTTTTCCTCTTTTCTATTTCTTATGTCAACTCTATCACATTGTCCATCATACTTGCATCTTCTATCATGATTTCAGATTTCCTTTGCTCAGTATGTTTTTTAAGATGTCTTATCATCTTCTCATCTTTTTTTTCTATTCCTTTTTATCTTAGACCTACCATTCACCCTATTCTACTCATACCCACAAACTTTGCTTTGCTCCATTGTTTCAAATGCCAACAATCTCATATTAACTACTGAGAGACTCTTTACTCTCACATTTATCCTTAGAATCCTGCAACTTCACCCTAATCTGCTCATACCTAGAGAAAACCATTTCTTCCTTACCTTCAAATCCACTCTCAATTTACCACTAGGGCTCCTACAACTCTTACACCATATCAACCAAGGAATGCTACTTCAAAACCATGCCTTCTCAATTAGATTTCCTCTCATATATATACCTAACCATAGAACCAAATAGTTACATGAGGGAGTCATAAGGTGTTGGATCTTATTTCTTTGTGGATCTATCATTAACTGCAGACCATGATCTTGCACGTTTCTTTATTGAAAAGGGATTAAATTCCTTATGAGTGGACCCAAGAGATTCCTATATAACCAACTTGTTGTCAGCCTACTAACACATGAATTTCTTTTTGATCTAACGCCCCCATCTCATACACTTGTCATCCAGCCTTGCATAAGGTTATGTGGGCTAAGTATGCTCATATGTGGACCCATAGACCTCTTTTATTAACCAAAACTCATTCCATGAAACATGGAGTTCATTTCTCTTAAAGGCTTTCTTAAATGACCAAAATTCTTTAAGCTTAACTTTCCCTCCAAGCCGATCTTAGTGTGATCAACACTCTATTAAGAGTTTCCTCAATTCATTACAAGTGCAATACCAGAATGGGTTTGCACTACCAGAATGGGTTTGCACTACCAGATCTATAGCATGCCAATGCGTATCCATTCCTTAGTCCATACATTTTCCCAACACATGTTGTACCTTGTTCACAGGAACTCCACCCTAGACCTTCTCTCCTTTTCTATCGGGCTACCTTACACCTGTGCTATTGGAATGGCCTCAACTTGCATTACCAAAATTCTTGTTAATGATACCAGAACAAATATGTAGAGGTCCGCTACTAGAATTTCACTATGCTACCATATCTTCTCATGCTTGCACTACTAGACTGTGGAGGTTCGCTACCAAATTTCTCTTGTGCTTGTGCTACCAGATTGGCTACAGTGCTACCAAATTGGGCATTCTGCTATAGGTTTGGCTATATGAGTTGGGTGCTACCGTATTTACTTCAACTATAGGTAAACAATTAATTTCCTTCCAACAGCGAAGACCTTGACTTCCTACAGACACCTTAACATTACTATCACTTCTCAACTCATGGAGGACTTCCTAGATCATACCACAATCACATCTCTTTGTCACTACTAGAATTCAACTTGGTGTCATTGGATAATAGAGGAGCTATTCCAAACTTTCTGTTGATGGGGGTAAAAATCCCTCCTCGCAACAAAGGGAGACATTTCCCATTCCGCAAGTCCCAATTAGAGTCATGAACATTTGGTATGGCAGGCTTGACGAGATTATGGACCCATTACCATCTAAAGTTTGGTTTGTGGTAGGTTTCTTAAATCTCAAGAATGTAATATGTCTTAGCTCAGAAACTAATCTATCTAACCAAACTAATTCTAACTCTACTCTAAACTAATCTATCTCGTGAGAGCATTAACTCTAAGTCTAATCACAAGAATAAGCAATTCATTAAGTTCATGAAATAGTTCAATTAAGATTTAACAAACAACTTACTTTCAATAAGGAACTCAAAGAAAAATGAAATAGTTCAAGATTACCCAAGCTCCAAATAGCCTTGTGATAAGATTGCACCTTATTGTTAGTTTAACAATTACTCCAAACTTAGCATGCAAAAGGAAGTAGTTCACAAGACAAGTATACATCCGAAGTAATCCGTATCATTCGCATGATTAGAGAATAGCATACAAATGGCTATGAACAACATGAGATCAAACTAACAAAATACTTCATCCACTCACAACTCAAAGGACTAAAGAGAATGAGGAGAATAATCTACTCTCATTAACCACTCAACAGAAAGTATTTGAAGAGAACTTCCAGCCTTTCTCATGAATGAGAAAGTTACATATATAGATTTCCAAGGTGACCTTTGAGTTACATTTGACCCTTGGCTTTTCATATTCCAAGGTGGATTTTGGCCTTTCATTTTCCCAAAGTGACCCTTGGAATTTATCGTCTCTTTTAATTACAATAAATAGGAAATTATGAAGACTCTTCATATTCCTCATTTTTTGATTTTACAAAAAATAAAATATTATTTACAATATTTTACAATAATAATACAATTTTATTCTCCTTGCTTTCGGAAGTGTTTTCTCCATGCCTCATGCTGTGATAAGATATTTTCTTCTCTTAAGTTAAAGATGTGGGATTTCTTTACATCGAGAGCTATGTTGCACTTCCTGTACTCCTCCATGTTGATTACAAACTTCTGTAAAAATGTTGTATAATGGGAGTACTCCATCGATGTCTTCAAGAGGAGTTCCTGGATATATTCCTTTGATCGAACCTATGCCTTTATATTCTCAAAGTTGTATTTAAGTTGTTTGAATAAGACATATGGAACTGGATGTTCATCTTCAAAATGGATTTCTGGCCACTGAATATCCTTTGGATGTCATATGTAATGTTTTCATACAAATCCATCATTCTTGCAAGATCTTTTCTAGCATTCTCTTCGAACCGGGAGGCCAAGTTCTGACATTCTTTAGTAGCCATGGTATATACCATCATGTCATAGATTTTGATTGTCGGGAGGCTAATGGGAATATTTGTTTCAGTGCTTCTCCATTCTTTGAGTTCTATAATATTTTCTTGTAGCTCTCTCATCCTTTGATATGTCTGGGAAACAATTTCAAGATGCTTTTCTATTAGTTTAACTTTGTCAACCATCTTCTTTATTTCATTAAAGCATTCCATCTTAACATCATATAGCTTTTTTGTTGTTCCAAGATACTGGCTTGAAGCGGGGTAGTATCACTTTCCACCTTTCTCCTCTTGTTAACTTCTACCTTAAGACTGATGATTTCATTCTTTAGCTTATCATTATCTGATTCTGCTTGAGAAAGCTTTTCACTCAACAGGCTGACATTATGGGAAGTAGCTTGAGATAGTGTTGTTGAAGTTGTGGCTACTGTGATCGGATCCTCATCAGTCCTCTCGAATAGAACCTCATCTTCTTGTATTTCTTTCAGAGTTCCATCATTTTGTTTTTCATTCCTGATTCTCTTCCGACTAACCTCTTTCTTGAAAATGTTGAATGTAAAGGCTTCAAATATCTCATCGATGTTATAGCTTGATGGATCTTCTTCTTCTTCTTGAACTTGTGAATGCCTTTCTGACAGATTCTTGTCCATAGTTGGGGAACTATGAACCTCTTCGTGTTTGTAGGAATCTAAACTTCTAACACAGTAGGAGACCAGTAGGATGATACTTTTGATCCTTTCATATCAGATTCAATGATGTACATGGGCATTGAAGAAGATGAAGATGATTCCTCCTCCACCTCTATTCTGACAATATTGTCCTACTCGCTTGAAATTTTATTTCTTTCCTCTATGGTTATTTTAAGCTCTGCTTCTTTGTCTATCTTAGACATCTGATCCAGAGTTGGTATCATAGACATAACCAACACTTGCTGCTGGCTTAACTCCCCAGGTAACAAGTTTTCATGCCAGTAGCTCCATTGAAATCCTACTTGCT
>Ga0073774_1000515_pt1 | contig 9783 bp, 10 predicted proteins | sample InSIn5gowninarea_FD_77487 | JGI IMG/M metagenome (GOLD analysis project Ga0073774, IMG submission 77487) | Clean room microbial communities from NASA Spacecraft Assembly Facility at Jet Propulsion Laboratory, Pasadena, California, USA -... ... | reverse complement strand
GTGATTGTTGAAACGAAGGAGTCAGAGGTGTATCTTCCGTGTTGCGAAGTGTGATGACGATGGGACGAATATCACGAGTGAACTGACTCTGGTGGAGGCATTGGAGTTTTTTCTCGGTTACGGGCAGTATCGACCGGCTTTTCCGACTGAGAGTGTATGGGATATTCCGAAAGGATAGATGGACGGAGAGGAGGCGTCTGAATGATGGAAACAAGATATCAGAAGGAACGCGGCGAAAAGGCAAGCGGCGCAGGAGGAAGCATTGTACTCGCAATGGTTTTGTGAAAGTGATGTATTGATGAGGATGATTCTATACATTGATCTCTACCATTCGATATCTTTTCTCTTTGTACTACTGTCAATGCGATGATGAATAAGCAAATGAACAAAAACCACACCTTTCCTCCCTCCCTGTTTCCTTCGTAGATCCAACCACATGAGCCCGTTTCTTCGTAAAATGCAAGAGTAATGAAATACGTTGGCGTGCGCTATGTGATAGCGACGCTGTGGTGTCGATGAGATGCATGCAAATGCAAGTGTTTTGATGTCTGTATGCAATTGCTACGTTTGTTGCTTGGATGTGTAGCAGATTCGACTTCTCTCTACTGTACCAACTCTTGCACACCATGCTTCCTAGACCCCTGCGGACCAGGCACAGGCGCGGTGTGATGCATAGGTCTCATGATAGGCAACTGACCAGGAGCATACTGCTCGCGAGGAATAGCGTACGCAATCTGCGGACCATGAACAGATCGTGGACGATCGACCTGCTGATGCTGAGCATAAATAGGTGGGAGCTGGAATGTCTGCGGGAGCATCTGCTGGCCACCAGGGTACTGCGGTTGAAGTTGCGCAGACTCTGGAGCATAGGCTGGGAACTGACGAGGCTCGGCAGCGGCAGCCACAGCTTGGTCTGGTGGGCCGGCTTGTATCGTGTAGTTGTACACTGGACCGGCATAGTAGTAGCCTTGATCGTAGGAGCGGCTAGGCGTCATTGGCTCGCCTGCGGCTGAGACGGGACCAGGGACTGTGGCGAGAGTGTAGTATGGTGAGGCAGGTGTAGATTGTGCCGAGAGAGGAAGACGGTGCTGCTGAGGTGCGATTGCACTCTGGGCTGAGTACATTGATGGTGATGCAGTATAAGTGCTGGCGTTCAAGGTGTAACTCGATGTGTTGACTGATGGCATTGATCGAGGCTGGTGGAAGGTGCCTGTAGGAGGCATATTGGTAGCTGCGGTAGCATTCTCCTGCAGTATTGGCAAGGTCAGGATCACGAAGAACTGATCTGCCTTGGCTAGCTGCAATAACACAGTGAGGTTCTGCACATTATTCCCGCGGAAGCGAAAACGAAGGTTAGAATCTCGCTGGGTGAAGTTCTGTTGTGTTACTGTAGTATAGTCCAGCGACTCGACTGCAGGAACTCCGTTGACATCATGGCCACCTTCAAGTCTAAGTGCTGACAAGTATGCAGACACTTTCCTCACATCTCTTTCTTCCCTGAGAGAATCACGTAGTAACGTCAAAGTGTTCTTGTCACTCGAGTCAATAAGCTGTTCCAGGCTTCGACCCACAGGATCGTGTTCATAATCGAAATGACCCTTGAATGCCTGATTGACCTTGAGAATGGTGAAATCGGAGTTCAAGAAAGCCCTTGGTTGTTCGGTATTCCTGGTATCAAAGTGTGCTGCTCCATTGAATGATACTGCGCTATCCGGGCCGGGATCGATAGTTGACTTAACTTGTGCCGGACGCGCGGCAGTGTTGATGACAGGCCCGCTACCACCTGAACTGTTCGGCTTTTGTGTCTTGCTAGCAGTGTTGCTATCCCTTATCCGAGGTCTTCCCCTTCTCTTGTGTGCGACGTTGAAGCAAGAGTCCTGAGAGTATGTGTTAGTCTAGTACGGGAGTTATGATGAGAATGTTCGTATACGTACGGTCTTGCCGGAAGACTTGCACCTCTGGCAGGGTCTTTGCTCCTCACAACTGAGGTGAGCCTTCTTGCAGTTGTAACAAGCAGTGACCACGTGAGGCTTGGTCCTTCGCTGCTGCTTCGTAGATTTTGGGCCTGGTGTCGACGAACCAAGAACTGTAGTAGGTTGTGCCGGCTGTGCTAGAGACTGGTACGCTCTCTCAGGTGTAGGGTAGCCTCTAACCATCTGTGGCTGGCCTCCGTAAGCATAGTTGGCCTGGCCAACTTGTTGTTGGGGCATGGCATATGGTAAGCCATACTGGGACCTGGGAGACCTTGGTGCTGGTCCAACTTGATGTGCATGTGCGTGTGGATGTGGATGAGGGTGCTGATGTTGGTGTTGGTGATGATGATGTAATTGTTGTTGTCGAGGAAAACTTCCTGGGTATGACTGCGGGTGCGCCCATTGCTGTGAGTTCTGAGCCGTCGGCGGCTGGTGAACATAACGACCAGTGTACGGGTCGAAACCCCGCTGGCCAGCAAAGGTCCCGCTTGGTGAGCTCGACATTGGAGGTGAAGGGTATACCGATTCGGAGCCCCAGGTGACCGCGTTAAGCTCCTCTGATGTCCCGTACGATGACTGTTCTGGGTAAGATGAGTCACTGGCGTATGAGGGTTGGTGAAGTAAGGACAACATCAGAATACAATTCGGCGATGTCGTATTATTTGAGACTGATGTCGACGAAAGGTCCCGGCTTGTTCGTGAGTGATCTGCTAAGCTCGAGCACAACAAAGAGTCCGAGTGCTGCTGGAGAGGCTCTCACAAACGTTCTTCGAGTTGAGCAGCAAGAGAGTGGTTCGTGAGTATCAGGACGCGGTGGTAACACGTCGACGATGTTGTAGAACACGAAGAGGCAAGTATGGTAGAGAAGGATGAGGAAGAATAAGATAATCTGAAGAGTCTCCGAAAGGGCTGTGTCGTATAGAAAAGGAAGAAAATAGAGGTGGTGTCGGGAGTATTAAAGCAGGGACAGTTGTATATGTACGATGCCCCCGACGCAGGACAAGGAGAGTATGTTTGAGTCGTGGTGTGGTGATGATTCTGGCAGCGATCTGTCAGAACTGGTCCAAGACGGTACGAGGAAGCGCCCGTGTTCACAGCCTGCAGATTAGAAGTGCAAGCCCCCCAGGCTCAAGTGGAGGTGATGTTGACAATGAGTTTACTTATTCCCCGAGCTCGTAGACTTTCTTCATCTACCGGGCCTTGGGTACGAAGTCGTCGAGTGGAGTGGATTGCGAAAAGGCCAACGGTGTCCGCAAGAGGGAGGCTCGTACTCACAAACCAAGTCTAGATTTTCTCTTTGCACAGATGCAGGTGGCAAACGGTGAGGATGCAATTATGAATCGAGCGTGACTTGTTTGGATTTGTGTTGTGCTGCGCCTTACGGTGGTTTTTTCCTGTGCCCGATGCAATGCAGGAGGGAACGAAGATTATAATGTTTCGAGCGTCGTCTCAATTGACTTTATAGGAGTTGCGATGGGAACTACTGGCAGAACAAGCAGAGGTCAGATTAGCTGGAGACTAGGGACACTAGTGCTGCTTAGTTTGAGTGATGGGCAGGAAACGTGCGGATAGTCTCTTACGCAAGACTGAGGTATCTACTGTACTCGATACTCAATGCGTTCACCGGGTCATGGATGGAGACGGGCAGCGCTCAACGATAGCCTCCACTTCTCGCTTGCTGCGGCGGCCATCGACCCTGAAAGAGCCCTTGGTATGTAGTGTGATGGAGAGTCAAGATGTGGCCCAAGCAGCGAGGCGGATAAGACGTAAGACGTATGAAAGAGAGTGGGCCAAGATAGGATATCAGGGTCGCGAAAGAGTCAAGCAAACTCCACTGACAGAGTAAGTGTAAAGTGTGTGCTGAGTCGTGGTGCTTTGGAACTAGTGTGCGTTTACTTTTTGTCCCAGTCGCCAGAATACCACCGAGTGCAGCCTTTGGTTTTAGTAGCAGACCCGTTTCGCGCAAGGCCTAGACGTGAGCTGTTTATCCCTTCGCCGAAGAGATTATATCGTGCAGGGATCAATTCAAGGAAAAGCCGAGTGATGCAAATGAGCGTAGCAGAAAATTCATTCTCTGTTAGTCGCCAAAAAGTGTTCAAAGCGCTCGGGTCGACGGCGAACAAGCGGGCGGGCGTCGTTTACAATTGCGTCAATTAAGGCTTCTTGAAAGTGAGACACACTCTAAAAGCCTAGTCGGGAAAACGGGTCGCCAACTCTAGATGGGTTGAGAGTGAGTAAGTGGGTTGGAAGTGTTGCAAGTCATGAGCAGTAAGTAAGGTAAGAGAATACAGGTACAGGCAGGATATGCCAACATGGGCACTAAGGTACTGGGCTTGGACCATGCCCGAACCCGAGAGTCATAGCTTGTCTCCATCTCGATCATCCTCGCAACAGACTTTTTTACCTCATCCCGTCGCCTGCAAACTCAATCAGGCTTAAGCGTACCTTGTAGTGAGGGGCGGCGAAGGTCATGGTCGAGTAAGTCGACTAACCCAGAAGTGTTCCTGCCCTGGCCATAGGCTTGGGGCCAAGCAGAAATTGTCAGAGCTTACCTTAGTCATGTTTGCGCCATTATTACATAGAATCTGAACCCCTCTTATAAGGGATTGAGGCGCCTTTCTCCTGTGGCTGGGGAAGTGTGGTGGAGCGATGATGGTTTTCTCCGGTGATGCGAGGCTTCAAGAAGATAACACACTCGTTCGGCAGGGAGATGGAATAACCACACCGAACGTACGCATAGATTATGACTATCTATCATCGATGTGATGGAAGTGCACAATTCCAAATACTCTAACCCTGGCCACTTCCCAAGAGTCTGCGGAGTGTGATCGGCATAGAATCCATCAAGTGACGCTGTAGGAATATATGTGTTGCCGACTTGCCATAATGTGAGGATTGAGATTGTGGCTGGGAGGCTACTGCAGCATAGAGTTATGTGACACTGAGATGTGTTAGGTGATGAGACATGTCAACAAGTTTTGCTCTTTGTCGCTTGAGTTCTTGACCATGATGCGGGGTAGGTTTCCTATTTGCAGCAAATTACGCGAAGGTTGTGACATTATTGTCTCAGGTAAGTGTCAGGTTGGCGCCGTCGAATGCGATTCAAGGTTGAAATTCTCAACTGTTGGCCAAAGCTGAGGCAGGCGAGAGAGGGGTCCAAAACCTTACGAGAAGGTGGAAACTTGACAGGTATTGCCGAAACACATCAAGGAAAGAACGAGTCGCAAGTCGATCGCCACACGGAAGAAGGCATCCGTGAACGCTTGTATGCTTGTGTCGCTTGGGGGGCGAGGTCATAGCATGCATTCAGCTTGGACCAACATGTACCGAGAAACTTGTTGCCTGGAACCCTCGTATGCTGACTACTAACGAACCTTAAGTAAAACTCTCGCCAGGTTTGAAGAAGCTGTAACGAACAACGAGGGAGCTGGACCAAGAATCACAAGAGGACAGAGTTGTCAGGTTTCTGGGAATGAGATTTGAAAGCACGTCTAATAGTAAAAACCATTTTCAAGTCGCTTGACTGACATCGAGGTCGATTCTGCTCGACCCGAGTACCTGGGTCGCTCGCCGATTTTACCATTGACAATGGAATAATAATAGAGTAAGCTTATCATGCGGCTCAATGCATACCGAGCTTGGAGCACTTCAGGAACCTAGACTAAATGCCCACAGTCAGCGGCCTGTTGCTGGCTCAGGAGATAGCAAGCATCACGAAGCGTTCGCAACTTTGTCGGCCTACGGACCGTGCTATTGCTAAATAGGCATAGCCCGGCACTTACACTTTGTATTACCACAATCAATTTCGTAAGCTGGCATGGTTGGCCTTCACGCATCGGAGCAGTCCGGCTTGAATGGCAAACTCCAACAAAGTGTGTCTGTTCGTGGCTATGCTACAGTACTCATGGTCAATAGCACACCGTCACCGTCACCACCCTAAGGCTCTCGTGTCGGCTGCAAGCCCCCCATTTACAAGCCAACTACGTGAGCAACTCGGCAAGTTGGAAACACGTCTGAACTTTTGCAGCACAAACTCCATAATGATGTATTACGGCGTACGGCAACGCATCCTACAGCACAAGGTATGTTAGGCTTCCATGCCTTGCTACCAGAAGCCGCTAGAAATATGCTGAAGCCGATTCCGGGAGCAAAATTGAGTATTACCCCCGATCCTCAAATACACGTCTGTTGAGCTGCGTCTATACTCGACGACTAGACGCTTGTTACACCACGACACGGCATATCAAGCGCACGGAATAGCCGGGACTCTTAATCTACAACTACGAGTTTTGTCTAGACCTCACACGTGTAGTGTCCAGGCAGTAGCAGTCGTGGTTGCACGTTGTGTTGCGACACTTTTCACGTCAGTCATATCCGTGGTATGATTGTGAACAGGTGAAAAGTAAAACCAGCATTAAGTTTAAGTGGTACAAGCTACATTGCGCCATCTTCCGCTCGCTTATCTTCTCCAACCTTGTTTGTCGTCGGAAGCAGTCCCATTAGACCCTTGAGCTTCGGAAAGGGCCTGTACACACGCATGTCGTCGAAGTCGACGTCCTCTTATTCTTTAGGCAGTGTGCAACTTCTTACGTCTCAGTGTACCTGACTTCGAGGTCATTACCTTACGTCCCAAGGTCAAGAGCTTATATCATAAGCACCGGTTTCATCCCGGTATATTTTGTACATCTGCACGAAATTAAGATGTAGACACTATTCCGACTTCTCCTGGCATCGGGCGGACTAAGATGCTGCGGGTATCGCGGCAGAAGGCTTCGACTCCATAAATCCCGAAGTTTAAGAAGAAGACTGCAGCATCTACGAAATGCTGCCTGAATGATGAGCCGCTAAGGAACCTAGTCGACCAGCCGTCTGTGCTAAGTCTTAGTCTTGGTTTGGGTGATGCCTGGCTGCACTGCTCCGCTGCCAACAGGATATGTCACTATCATGATAAGGTAGTATGTGTAGTCCCTGCCCCTCTACGGACCCCTCCCTACCCCCTCGACCACTGCAAGGGCCCACAACAATTGACTTGCATGAAGATAACGCGCAGATCGCAATGTCTCCCGATCGTCATTGTTCATCGCTGGATCGCTTCGAGACACCCTACCTTCTCGAACTGGGCGTCAAGCCATCTCGCCTGATTGCACTACTCCAAGCATCACGTGCACAAGCGTCTTTACTACTTGCTGCAGTGGCTGTAGACTACCTATACTAGACACATGCACTGACGACACGGTTGACGAGCATCACTTCATCCTCCAATCAGCCAGATCTTCAATATGCATTACTTCCGCGGACTACCGCTTGCAGATGATGCCTGGGATTAATGATATATGATCAGTAATTTGAGCTTACATTATCCGAAACATATCCTAGCGATCGACAATCCTGGCAAAACTACTCACTCAGATCAAGGCTGCATGTTCAAATCAGCGATTCAGCTACAATGTATTCCAAATCACCCAGATCAAAACAAGGCTCTCATAACCATTCCGTTGAGGGAAGCGAGATGAAAGGACCATGACAAAGCTGCACGCAAATCAAAACTCCTTCACAGAATCCTTCTACGCCATTGATATGCAGAGCTAGAGCATAGGCCTGCAGGGACGTAAGACAGTACATGTCGCACAACAACAAGATTGATCGTAGGCGGCTCGACCTGCTACACGGCACGGCACATCATGAAAATTGGTGATTACCATGCTCGGCAGGGACGACTAGCCAGACCTCTGGTACTTTTACTTCGTCAGCTTACGCCATTTTCATGCTGCTGACGCGTAAGTGGCATAGCTTGCATGTTCGATACCGAGTGCTTGGCCGTTGAGGTGAGTGAGTGTCTAGGTGATGAGCTTGAGAAGTGGCACTGTGGTAGTGACGGTGTGAGTTTTTGTGAAGGAGATACTTTTAGTGTACGACTGTGGGAGTGACATCTTCTCGGGCAACAGATGGGCCTCGAGCAAGGTTAGCAGGGCAGTCGGTGGTGAGTGTGTTGACGTTGACCATCTCAACTTGGTTATTTAGTTGCACACGTGATACTATATGCACACAACATTATTGTGACTTTACTCGAAACGAAATTGAACGACTGCTACAAGGAAGAACGTACTACACACTATATGCACATTACTAACATGTTCGCAAACCATCGCACATTGAACACTTAAGAGCAGATGCCCTCTCTCTATTGCAAATATACGGTATACGCTGCACGGCTCGTGTTCCGCAATCCATCGGCTGGTGATCCGCAACACCCCTCCGAAAGCTCCGAAAGACAGTTCCAGAAACATAAGCATACCTTAACCTTCAAACGACACGTTTCAAGAGTACGTAAAATAACCTGCAACTGCGCAGAATCTACCTGTCACTACCAAGATCTACTTAAGAGAACGGCAGTAGTCTCCCTTCAACCGTCCATTCGCAATGAACAAACGTCGTCAAATACAGTTTCCAGTTTCCAGTTTCCTTTCCAACTGCCCCCTCGAGAGTCGGAGCAAGATCTGGTTCAAAGATGAAACTCAATCGTGTGTCTCGTATATCTTCTTGTAAGCTTCTCAGGGCCAAGTACCGCCGGCAACCGCGCGTCAGTTTCGTTGCGCCATTTTCCATTTCTGATTCATGACATTGTTACGCGCTGTTCTTTGCTCGAGGGATACATACCGAGGAATGTAGGCCGGAAGGGCTGTGAGGAGAGGTGGGGATATGGTGAAAGGCTTTCGCTGGGAATTGGCAATATATTGAAGCTAGAGTAGAAGATTGACTTTGAAACGTAATGGTTGATTTGATTCAGTGTGAAAGGCGTGCTTTCGGTGGCGTAGAGTTGGTACAATGTGCATGTGTTGAGTTGAATTGGTTCGGAGGAAAGTGAAAAGGAAGTAGGAGGGTGGAAATGTGCACGATTGAAGCCTTACGTGTACAGAGTTCAAGTCTGTATGTGCTTGTCTTGGCTATTGATAAAGCGCGGAAAGTGCGCAGAAGACTGTATAACGAGGTTGTTGGTAGTCTAATATCGCTGGGGTCGACAGAAACCACACCACTTCCGATGGCATAGTGTTCTCTTGCTTTTATACTTTTGTGCTTTCCGAGCGGACACTATCTTGCTTTCGCTTCGCGTTGATGTTTCGAGGCGAATTGCCTTTTGTCCTCGTTTTAACCTCCACCATGCTTCTCTTCTAGGATATTGTGTTCTTTCGCCCGCCTTGTTGAGCTCTTGCTTCTGTTTGCATCCTTCGGTTCCTTCTCCATTCTTTCGATGCTCATCTTTTACTTCGTGAACCCAGATTTCAATTGGTGGTTCCAACTTACGTCGTACATGCCGTTTTTTGGCTGTGTTCTTTTTGCGCGAGCCAGTGCTCAGGCGGATCATGTTCTTACCAGACTGTTCATTAACAGCAGTGCTTGGTCGACTCACCACGATCCTCTTCCTCTCCCTCTCCCTCTCCCTCTTCCTCCTCCTCCACTACCACCCCTACCAAAACCACCTCTACCGCGCCCAACACTTCCTCTACCTCCCCGGCCTCCACCAAAGTTGCCTCTCCCACCTCTGTGCCCACCATCTCGTCGTTCTTCATTTGGCCTTGGTCCTTTCTGCATTCTTGCAATTATTTCTTCTTCACTCGCTACAACAGGATTGGGAATTTGCAACAATGCGCAAAATTCGTCTGTCTGCGGATTATTGTATTCTCTTGGCATTTCATGTGGATGTGGTAGAGGAGGTCGCACGCCAGGCATAGCAGTATGTTGTTCAGCGGTCTGCGTGAAGTTGTGCGGGACGATTAGTTTGTCCTTTAAGACGATATTCGTTTCTACCCAG
>Ga0073774_1000513_pt1 | contig 9792 bp, 9 predicted proteins | sample InSIn5gowninarea_FD_77487 | JGI IMG/M metagenome (GOLD analysis project Ga0073774, IMG submission 77487) | Clean room microbial communities from NASA Spacecraft Assembly Facility at Jet Propulsion Laboratory, Pasadena, California, USA -... ... | reverse complement strand
AATGAATACAAAACTATATTTTATTTTCAAGAATTGTGCCAAAAGAATATTTAATAATTAAATCTTGTTTTTTGTGGGGAAATTGGATTGGACTATTTAGGGGAGGTTTCTTCGGAGGGAAGAAACCTCCATGATACAAGGAAGCTTGGGACCCAGGAGTCGAGGTGACCACATCAAGAAAATTTTGGGAGAGGATTTGAAACTTAAGGAAATTTTGATTTTGGGGAAGGAGGAGGTGGTAGGAGATTTTGACTTGTTATATGAGAGTTGAGCCTAATTATACTTGGAGTTTTGGGCATAGGGGTAGAAAACTCATGCATGTTTTTTGGGCTGGGGATTTGACAAGACTACTCCGAGTCGGTTGAGTGGTTAACCCAGTTTGGGAAACTTCGGAGTTGTGAGGAGGGGATTCTACCGTAGTGTTGTGGCCACAACTTACCCCTATTAGTTTTTGACCCTCTTGGGAAAATATAATGGGTACCCCATTGAACTAGAAGTTTAGAACTGCTACATCCTACTTATTGATTGTTTCTCCTATTGGCTACATGGCTTGTAGTTTTGGTCTAGGTTTGCTTTGGACACTGTCATATGTCTTGTGCCTAGGACCAAGGTTGTGAACTTGATTTGACATGATATCATGATTCTATGAAGGTGACATTTGAATTGATGATTGACATTTGACTTATTGAATGAATATTGATGTTGTATCCTGAAGAGTGTTTTTTGATTTGATTGACATCCATTGATTGAAGAATCTTTGAATTGAAGAAACTTTGTTTCCCCTCGAGGTCCTACCTTGCTCTTCCTTGATTTATTTATATTCCTAGATGATTTTGTTTTCATTTCTCTATCTTTATTTGTATCTTTTATGTACTTACACGTAACCCACTTTCAAGCTTGTGCATGATAGGGATCAGAGAGGATGGTGAAGATGAAGGTGCTTGTTGACAAAGGCAACTGGGGAGGCTTTCTAAATCCTTTTTTGAGGCCAGGGAGACATCAAAGGTGATTATTTACATGCATGGATTCTTACTATAGTGAACCAAAGTGTTTTCAACAACCATTTTTTGTTTTCTCAATAAACCCCTGTAGGCCCCGATGAAGGGGGTTTTCATGCCCTAAAAATCAAAGGGTGTTCAATTCAAGATCAAGAAGATGCATGTTGATTAGGACATTCATTTACATCCAACCAAGCACTTCCTTAATCATTTAGCACCCATGAGATGAGATTTTGATGTGATTTTTGACTACTAGGAGAGATTGGTGTTGCGGGAATTGAATGGGATATTTTGAGAATGAAAAGAGAAGAAGTTCCATTTTGAGAGAGGGGTTTCCTAGGGAATTCATTTATATGAATTTATTTACCTATATCATGGACATAGTTTCTCCCTTGTGCAAAAGATTGGCCTCCCCAATCCCATCTGGGATGGGGGAGATATCATTCCCCTAGATTTGAGACTAATGGCTTTTCATCCCACAATAAGTTTTGGGTTTTTAAAGGTCCCTAAATATCTTTCATCATTCCTAGGAAGTGTATGCCAAGCGTGGGGGTCATCGGACATGAAATTGACACTCAATTTGATTAGCCCCTTTCGGATGCTATTGAAATTGGTCTTTGGGAAAGACATGATTTGCCTTAGGTTTCTCAGATATCTCCAAGGATTAAATGGTTATGGAACTTATGGTATGTCATATCCCTTTGTATTATCTTTCCAACAAGCTATCCTATTCGAAAAAATACCATGGATGACTAAGATACCCCTTTCCCAGGGAAGGTATATTAATGGCACACTTCCCAAGATAAATTTAATATTATACTATAGGGAACTTTAGATTTTTTTTCATTCACTTTAGCCTAGTCTAATGTTTAATTGATTTAATGAGGGAATATTCAATTTTGGGGATAATAATTATTTCTAAAGTGTGAAATCATGAGGGTAGGGGGGAAATTAATTATTAATGCTAATCTACCTTCTAATCCACACTTAGTCAATGCTTACACATTAATTAATTTTTTCTACTGATTTTTTCACTTGGGTTAAACCACTCCATCTATATTATAGCACATGGTGTAGGTTGAAAGTTGGCTTTGGGGGATTAATCTTATCCATTCTTTATCCATTCACCTTCCACCTAGTTTTACCAACTTACTCACGAGTTAAACTTGCTCCATGAAAATTTTAGCGAGGTAAAGAGAGGGGAAATTCCATTAAATCCTTTCATCATGGTCTATAGCGCATGGGTCTAGTTGATTTTCTCCATGAGCAAGTACCCTCCATCCCTTGGATCTAGCCTACCCAATAGGATTGTCAGAAAGTTGCATGGTTTTTAGCTTATGTATGGTGAAGTTGCGCATGGTTTACTTCATGAAAATATCTTCAAGAAATGAAATTTTATTGTTCAAAATAGTGGATGGACAATCTTCGGCCATAGAGGCATGGCATGGCATGGGGACATCCATTACCCATGGGGGGGGGAGGTCATTATTGGCCTATGTGATGTATGAGCTACTATGAGATATCACATGAGTAAAGATACATTAAATGGAGTACAATTGTCCTAATTCTCATGATATTATTTAATTTTTATTCCTAAAATACTAATTTTTCCCACACCCCTTCATTTCCAAAATGCTGACCAAAACCACCCATTATGCATAGCTAGTTTTAAATTTTTAATCTAAACTATAGTAGTTATGTTATGGGGGGTTATAAATTATATGGGGGTGACTTAATATTTATATTTTATGGCTTATTGTCTGAATGAGGAGCATAAGGTGAAGCAAGAGTTACATTGGTAATGATTGCAAATGATTCCCTCTTCACTAGTTTTGGAAAACTAGTGAAGAGAGGGGTAGGGGGAAACTATGTAAGTCATGTAAGATGGTTTTCAATATTGATTGGAGCTGTAGTATGATATGAAATATGAATGAAATTAGGCTTCACATGGCATAGAATATCATTGGTGATGAATGAAAATACATTTTTTTATTAAAAACTCTTCATTCCCCCTCGCCCATGGGGTTTTCAAGTGAATTTTGAGAGATTTGGAGTCCATTTCGAATTATATATTATCCCATAGGCTCATTAAGGTTCCCAAGGTTCATTTTAAGGTCCACTACATAGCTTGACATTTCATTTTCTCATTTCTTACTCAAAACTTAGTCATTTTTCATGATTTTTAGTGCAAAATCTTAGTTTTGGTGAGGAGAATCTAATGTTAGCACTTTAAAATATTTTTCATGGATATATGATCATATATAACACCATTTATTTCTGTTTTTACACATTTTTGAAGGAAGGGACCAAAAAATTTGAAGACAATCCCCATTTTCCAAGGATTACAGAGATAGAGTGATAAAATATTCATAAAAAAACCCATCCGGAGGTCAATTTAAGTGATTATTTTTTATATGGGTTTATTTTTACCCTCATTAAAATCCTTTAAAATTCAAAAACAAGGCCATGGATCCTACAATTTTTAATTTTAATTTAGTTACATTTTCTATGTTATTTTATGAAGCCTAACGAAGGAGGGTTTGGGAAAACTTTTGTTTATCACCATTTTTATTCATTCCAAGTGGGATTTAATATTATTTTACATAAATTGAAATTAAATTTGCTTTAGGATCCAAGATAAATCCATGTTTATCTACCCATTAAGTTTTATTGCATCACCAAGTTAAGGGTATGGGGGTTTGAAGGCCATTTTTGGCTTGAGTTTAAATTTCTTAGTTGGATATGCTTTTAATTGATTAATTATTACATATAAAAAAATCATAATATTTTTTCCGAAAATTTTGGCTAAAAAATTTAACATTTAACCCTTTTAATTCTTTTAAAAATGGTTAAATTTTGCCCTTTTTGGCTTGTAATGCAATGTAATTGTTAATGGGAATTAAAGTTAATGTTTTGGAAAAGTTAAACTATGTTTATAATCCAATAATATGTCTAATTAAACCTATTAAATCCAATTCTCAAATCCATTCCAAGTCAATTATCTCATTTTCCCCAATTTTTAACTAAAAACCCTGATTTTGATAATTAAGGGGAAAATGGTAAATCAGCTTGAAAACATATCAAAAAATATAATTAAGGTTATTTTTATACCATATATAAATTATTAAATTTTCACGATCATTGGAGTTAGTAAAATGACACTTCATTCTTTAAGTGGTTGATGCAGGGTTCCGGGACCACTGAATTTGACAATTAACAAATTAATTCAATTTTCATCCAAAATATCCAAAAAGCTCACAAAATTCACATGATACAATGTTCTTCGGTATAAAAAATAAGAAAATAAAATTAACTGCTTTAATTACTTCAATTTTCAAAAATTCAATCAAAAATCCTAAAATTGTCCCTTTTGGAAGGCTCAGAAATCAAGTTAAAATGAAAAAAATCAAAATCAAGTGTCTAAATTAAGTCAATGGATTAGTTTAATATCATAATATGGGAAAAATTTAACAAGTAAATGCAAGAAAAGTGCATGTACAATAGTGTAAATGTCTCAATTTTCAATTTTAGGCGATTTTCAATTTTGATCACAGTAACATGAAAAAATGAGAAGGGGAAATGTCCAAAAGTGTTTTAATGTTAATTTTATTGTATTTTATAGGTGATCACATGAAAAAGTGAGAAGAATAAAGGATAAAATTGTTTCAAAGTGTCGGTGCAAGAGGGAAGAAGAAGTGGAAAATATGCTAGATGCCCTTTCTTTGTGACTCTTGATAGAATACTTTGCACGAGCATGAGTGGAGAAACTTGCACAGGAGATGTTCGGAGAATAAGTGGGAAGTGATAAAATTTATAAGTATCAAATCAAAGAGGAGGAGTGTAAATCACTGACACTGAGTGAAAATGCAAAGCATGAGGAGGCACATTCACCCAAAGCAAATATGTCACATGAAATTGCACATGTGGGAAATATTCTAAGTGTCAAGTGAAAATGATTGGAGGTGTTCGAAGAAAATACACAAGTCTCCACCACTTGTGTAAGAAGTGGAAGCTGATGAATGGGATGACACAATTTGCTTGCACCCTTGCTTGAAATGGTTGCATCCTCGAGTGACAGGCTCGCAAATGTTGCAAACCAACTTGCTCACCTTCTTTGCATGATTTGTTCCACACATTGGTATGATATACTCACATACAAGTTAAAGCATTTATTCTCACACACGCATTTTTCATCCGACTCACGTGCCATAATTTCCCAAGCATACTTGTGCATTTCACTTACACATTTGCATTGCACATTTACAAACTCGCATGAAAACTTACACACTCACTTGCACTTCACATCTGCACATGTAAATTGTACATGCACACTTACATTGTGCACTTTCACAACACATCATCTTGTGCAATTGTCAAGTGTATATAGCACACATTGCAAGCTTTCATACACACTTGCATTTCACATTCGCAATTTAAATCTTTCAACGCACATCATCTTGTGCAATTGTCGGTCCACATGTCATTTATACCTTGCATACACTACATATTGGCATGCACTTTCACACAACTGGCACACGTGCTTCTCTCCTCTAACTCACATCTTCATGACTTAGTCATTTTTCTAGCTTAGTCAAGTTCCATGACTTAGTCATTTTCACACCAAGTTGTGACTCAGTTAATGTTACATGCTAGTGCAATTGAAATCTAACTGAAGCAAAGTGAGTTGAAAAGAAAAATTCTGAGTCCTAGTGGTCTATCACAATCATGTGCTTTGACCATCAAAGTTATTTGTGAAATCAAGATGTGTAATCCTCCATCTCTCTTCTTTGTAGGTGTCGAAGTATTTGCAACAGATGGAGAATCAACAATCATGTGCAAATGTCTTAATGAAAAAAAAACATTTCAAATGTTGGAGGCTTAAAGAACAAAGAAGATTCATTCGACAAGCGGTGACGAAGCAAATCAATTTGTCTGAGGACTAAACAATAAACACTAAGAAATTGATTGAAGACCACTCCTATAATGTAACTACTTTCTCACTCAGCCCACATAATCAAGGAATGAGATCAAGAGAGTTACGAAATACAAGCATCGATGAATGGAGGATGTGAAATCTGCAAATCCATGATTAAAAGGAAAGGTTCAATGCATAAAAGTTCAGTTTCAAAATCTTCATCATGACGGATCCAAACATGTCCAAGCAATGAGAATGTGTCTAATGGAGATGAATATAGACAAATCATACAAGATGAAGGTGTGATCTGAAGCTTATCAATTGTAAGATCAAGACATTAAATCATGGGGAGCTGTAGAAGATGAGAGAACATGGCACCAATGCCGACACAACAATTTCTCATTCGTCTAAGGCTTCATCAAAATATGTCATATGAAACAATGTGATGATCTTCTCCTTGAGAGAAATTGGAAAATGTAATTCAATGTAAATGTCCGCTAGAAGACAAAATAGAGAAAATGACAAAAGTTTTAGGTGGACTAATGAGTCATCACCCTTTTTGGGTTTATTTTGTAATATTTAATTCATAGTAATTCAAAAATACATATAAGATAAAATAAGGAATATGGAAGGCCAAGGAACTTTGGGGTAACTCAAAACTCATTTGCCTCTCCTATATATACCCCCCTTCTCATTGTATTAAGGGATTTTGGCAATGAAGAGAAACAATCTTATTAATATGAGACTCCTAGTTAACTTGAGCACTGGTGATCAAGATTTGTGGACATTCATTTCAAAGAGGGAGTAGTTCTACTTTTTTTTATGAATGGGATGGTTGGATTAACTTAGTTGAAGAATTCATATTCCATAATTATGTTTCTTTATTTTCTTGCTATCCATCACAATATTTTGCACCTAACTAAGCACAACAACCATTAAATGTTTATCCTGTAAATTGTTATTCATGTTTGCAGGAGATGGTTGGTTGAGATTTAATATGAATTCATGTATGGATATTGACATCTAACCTATTGTTGTTTATTGTATTTCACATGTGTTCAGTCTAGTTTTAGTTCTCTCTCGAACTAGCAAGGATAGGCTAGAATAGAAACTAACATTAGATATATTTCGTTTCATGTAAGTCAATTAGATTTCATAAACAAAAAAATAAAAAAATAGAACCCCAAGTCTTCCTATGGGGAGAATTACAAGTCCTCTTTCGAGAGGCAACCCAAAGTCCTTTGTATGCGGAGGCAACTATTGTTGTTGGCAACAGGGCTGCTAAATCCCGTTAGAGAAGTTATTCCAAACGAGAGTGAGTTTATTTGGGACTCGTCATCGAGAAGCTACCCCTTGTTGAAAAGGGGATTTTTTCCCATGTTAACATGCAGAACAAGGAATTCTCGACCGGGAGAATCAAATATGATTATACTAAGGTCTATTGTTGAATTATGAAAATCTACGATATTTCATCTCTGGTAAAATTGTTGAATTTTTGTATACTGTAGTAAAATAGAAGGTAAATGCTATGCTTATTTGTTTACATTAGAATAAAATAAAAAGAATGGAAAGACTCTACACAGAGTAAAATAGAATGTAAATACTAAGTTTTATTTGTTTATAGTAGAACAAATGAACAAAAGAAAAAGAATAGTGAGACTTTACTTAGCTGTATGTTAAGTCAAAATAATAATAGTCTCATGAGTCCAACAGATAAGATAAACTAAAGTATAGGTGTTCCAAAAATAAAACTAGTGTGGGATAGTCCTAATGCATGGTCTTTGCATCCTCCCAAGTAGCAAACCTAGGGATATATGTGTCCCACTGAACGTTAACCTGGTCCACTAGGCAGTGTTTGAGTTGTCGAACCCTATGATCTAGTATACGTAATGGTTTGACCATGATGGTTCCCTCATTTGAGACATGCAATTCCTTCCATTGGATTGTGTGAGGCTCATTAGCTATATAGTGTCTCAGTACAACTGCATGAAAAACATTATGAGTTGTGTGTAATTGGGGTGGCAATGCAAGATGATAAGCAACATGTCTAATTCTTTCCAAAATTTTGAGTGGTCTAATAAACCAAGGTGACAACATGGTCCTCTTTCCAAACCTAATAGTGCTCTTGATGGGTCTGATGCGAATGAAAACCTGATCTCCTACTTCATAATTCATGTCTATCCTATGAGCATCGACATAATTTTTTTTGTCTATCATGAGCTTCTTTTAATCATTGTCTAATCTGTATAACTTGCTCTTCCATCTCCCGAATAAGTTTCGACCCCACTATTAGTCAATATTCTAACATGTCCCAACTTGGAAGTATTCTACAAGGTCTCCCATACAAGGCCTCATATGGAGGAATTCCAATTGAACTATGGTAACTGTTATTGTTGGAAAATTCAACTAAGGGAAAATACTTTTCCCAATGTGTTTATTGGTCCATAACACACATTCTAAGCATATCTACCATTACCTAGTTCACTCTTTCTATATGCCCATTTGTCTTTGGATGATATGTCATACTTAAGTTTAATTGGGTTCCTAATCTAGTTGCATACAAGTCCAACATATTGAATTAAATCATGAATCCCTATCAGAAATGATATTCTTAGGAACTCCATGGAATCTGATAATCTCATTTATAAATACTTTGGTCACATTGACGACATCATAAGTATCCCTTACAAGAATGAAGTCAACACTCTTAGCTAGTTTGTCAACTACAACCAAAATAACATTGTGTCTATGCGGGGTGAGAGGAATCCCCACAACGAAATCCATGGAAATAACCTCTCATGTGGTCATCAACAAGAGGCCTATCAGATGGTGATGGTCAACCCATTCAAGGCATTTAGCAACAAACTAAAATATATCGTGCTTCATACTTGCCCAAAAAAAAAGTTTCTTCATATCATCATACATTTTCTTTACACTGGGGTGTGCACAATAACGTGCTCTATGGGATTCCTCGAGGATCATTCTTAGAATATCCCATTCCTTAGGGATATACATCCTTCCATGGAATTGTAACAATCCATTTGCCTCAAGCTCATACCCTAAAAACCTGGGTTCCCTCTGCTTCTTGCTTTGAAGTACTTATCTAACTTTTAAGTACCAACTATCCCCCAAAAGCTATCCAAGCATGCGGTCCCTCATATCTACTTTTAAGGGAATAAGAGAAAAGATTCTAGATCTTCTACATAGAGTATCTGCCAGTACCATTTCTCTTTCCATTTGATGTATGAAATTCCAAATTCATACCCTCTTAAGAATTCACTCCAACGTCGTTGCCTGGCATTTAAGTCACTTTGATTGAACAAGTACTTCAATATTTAGTGATCACTTTTGAGCACAAAGCTTCACCCTGCAAGGCAATGGCTCTAAAGTTTAAAACTAGTACCACAATTGCCAACTTTAAATCACGTGTGGAATAAAGCTCCTCATGAGTTTTTAACTTCTTCAAAGTGTAAGCTATCACTCCCTTGTCTTGCATCAACACAACACCCAATCCTTGCTTTGATGCATTTATGTATGTTGTTAAGTATTTATACATGTCTGGCACTTGCAATATTGGTCCACTATTCAACGACCTTCTAAGTTCTACGAATCCATTCAATTCTCACTCCTTTTCGTTGCAAGCTAGTGATGGAATTTGCAATTTTTGAGAATCCTTCCATAAACCTTTGGTAGTACCATACTAAACCCATGAAACTATGCACTTCATGTGCATTTTTCGGTACTGGCCATTCCATGATCGTCCTAATATTTCCAGGGTCCACCTAAATCCCTTCTCCTGATATAATATGACCTTAATATTGAATTTCATTCTGGAAGAAAGAACACTTTGACAACTTTCCATACAACTTGTGCTCCCTT
>Ga0073774_1000510_pt1 | contig 9826 bp, 7 predicted proteins | sample InSIn5gowninarea_FD_77487 | JGI IMG/M metagenome (GOLD analysis project Ga0073774, IMG submission 77487) | Clean room microbial communities from NASA Spacecraft Assembly Facility at Jet Propulsion Laboratory, Pasadena, California, USA -... ... | reverse complement strand
TTAGCATACTAAGCAAAAGTGCGTGAAAAGCAAATCATCAATAAAGCAAGCTACAGGACAATGATCATAAATGGGAAACTGAAACATTAAAAATTTACAAGCAATTCGCATTCTCCCTTAAGTTAGAGATGAGAAAATCCAAACTAACAAATATCACTAACCCTCATGTCATGGAAGACAATCTCTAAAAAGTTCAATAGCATTTTTAAAGTGAAAAAAGCTACACTAATTATTATCACAAAAGTTATAACGCTCATGATCAGAATACTACTTAGCATATATGACATAAGAGGCCAATCGCAACACGGTTCAGAAGAAGAACCTTGGAAATCCAATCAAGGGCAGGGTGGCAAGAAATTACCAAAGAAGAAATATTAGTTACAATATAAATAGTCCTTGATGACTAAATTACATTGGATTTTTTTTCAAATGATTTCGCGGTGGTGACTTAAGAGATGATTTTTATTTTTTTAATTTTAGCAAAGCTTACCAATATTAATATGATCCCACATTTTGCGGAATGTCCAAGCAGTGCAGCAATCACACATATTCAACCAAGCACAATCAAAATACAAGACATGATAACTGGAATCATCATTATACAAAATAAAAGTGAAGAACTATAATACAAACGAAGGAATCACATATGAAAATATCATAGTTAAAAGCCATACCCTTTTAAAAGTGCGTGGGCGAGAGGAGGTACCAGCAACTGCAACCATTTGAAACAAAGTGAAAAGGTCAGATTGTATTAACTAAGGTATGATATAAGAAGATGCAAGTATGCAACTTCACATAATTTAGTTCCAAGAAGTTGTAATTAAAAATGATAGAAAACCACAGATATAGAATGAGAACAGTCTTGCTAAAAGAATAAACAAAGAGAAAGAGATAAAATAATTCCAATATATTTTTTTTTTCTAACAATGTTGTCATGCCACATAACTTGCATTGACCAAAACAAACCCACTTAAATTTACAAAATTCCTTGGAGAAACATCAATAATTTGATTAACATGCTCATAAAAAAAACCGAGGTGAGTAATTGAAAGCTCAAGAAGGAGCAAATCTTGTTTGTTCTTAACTAAACTTCACCAAGCTATTTCCCTGGTTTAAAAAAAGATGCAACCACAAACATTTGAAGTAATTGACCAAAACTTATATACAGGGAAGGATCTAACAATAGACATCAAGTTCACAACAAGTCACACTGATAATATGGCCAAGGCTAAATTTAATTGAACTTTACATCCAATCACGCAAATCCGAATTGTGAGCCAATACTACCAATAAGCTAATACCAGTTCTAAGCCCTTGTTAACAAAGCTTTTCATATTTCTAGACAAAATCTAAGTTGATTCCCCTAAACAGACACTACCCACGTCCAAAAAAAACCCCTTTTTCATAAATTTGCTATAAAATATGAACCTTCAAAACTCACCATCTGCAAAATTTCTAAGACCGCGATTGTTAACAGCTCACAATCAAAAACAAAATAAAAAATATAATTTCCGCAGATCCAAATTGATAGCAAGTAACCACAACCCAGGCAATATACATATACACATATATACACATACATGATGAAATACACAAACATATATATCAACAGAAATTTCTAGAGAGAGATTACGAAGCTCTTCGGGACTGGAGAAGTTGCGGTGGCCGGTTGGCTTGCCCTTGAACTTTCCTCTTCCCATGTTCGATAGAGATCGGTGACCACAGAGAAGAAATTAGCGGAGAAATTAAGGGTTTTGATTTTTACCCCCAGATTCTACAATTTATACCCTAGTTGCTTTTGAGTTTCCCACTCGGTCTGGGAAAAATTAGTCTTCTATTTCCACTAGAAGACTGCTTAGATTTTGATTCGATTAGAAAGACAAGATTGAGAAATACCTAAAAGGCAAAATTATATTTCGGTACCCTTTAATTATGAAATATAATTCCATTCACAAAAAAACAAAATTATTAAAAATAATAAAAAAAAGTAGGCTTTTTAACCAAAATGGTCCCTAAAATGTAGGCTTTTTAATTAAAATGGCCATGACTTTTTAAAAATTACATTGAGGGTCATCAACTTTTTGTTTTTGTTACAAAGTTGATTCTTTTCTAATTGGAACAACAGTTGAAAATAATGGACGCATGCCTTTGTCTTGGAGCATTACGTGTCCCGTGTGGGTCCCAAGTTGGTTAAAAAAGTTAATCATGGTCAAATGTGAAATAACAATAGATGAAAATATCGTGATATATCGCGCGATATATCCGTTTTTTAAAGATTGCAGTATGATAAGTACATATATATTAATATACGTTATAATATCGTGATATATCCGTCAAAATATCACAAAATATCAATATCGGAGAAATTATATTATAAATGTACAATATATCCATATATTTTTATGAAATATCACCGAAATATCGCAATTCAAAAATAAGTTTTTTTTTTCTTTAACTTTTACTATGTAAACCTATAACGAATACAAGACCAGCATTATTATGTTTGTGTGTATTTTCTTTTATTGATTTTAATTTATTTGAATGTGTTGAGTTTCATATTGTATTAGATGTATTTAGGGATAAAGTTTTTTATGTTTCGCTTGGTTAGGTGTTTACAGTTTTTTCGAATTAATAAAAAATTTCCTCCCATCGTCGATGTTTCTTTTCTTGACAAATTAACATATATTTATGATTTTTATTTTCAAATGTTAATAATTCAATACAAATAATTCATCATAAGTTCTAGTTTAAAGTTTATAAAGTACTATAAATATTGTATTATACGACATATCTACATATTTAAATTTATTATATGATATATATAATATTTTTGTTACAAAATAATGTTCAACCAATTTGTTTTAGTATATCTCAAAATTTCATTACAAATTTTTATATTTTTAAGTTAATATCCACATTTTTTCAATTTTTTTACGATATCGATATTTTTGTAGAATTAGACTTGCGATATTTTAATCCTTGGAAATGATACGTGGACACATAAGATGTGGACATGTTGCATATTTTAAATAATAATAATAATAAGTTTAATAGTATAAAAATTTTAAAAACTAAAATTAAATAAAATCGGGATCAAAATGCAACTTCATGTAATTCTATCAGCTTTTGGGACCATTTGTTAAAAAATCTTTTTTCTCTGTCTTTTTTTTTTTCTTTTACTTCGTCTTTTCTAATTTCTCTCCCAAGCTCTCCTATCTCCCCAAATCCCATCTAAAAAAAAAATGAATCATAGCCCCACTTTCTCTTTTCTCCTATATCTTTTAATCTTAAAAAACACATATTACAACACCACTTTTCAACCAAAGCAACACTTCTCATATTTGAAAGCCAAACTCAAGGAAAAACACCATATTATTTCTTGAACAAAAATTAGAAAACAACCTCTGTGCTCTTCAAGGAACCTCTTAACACTTAGTCAATCTGAGACACGATATCTCAAATTCTAAGCTGTACTTCTCAAGGAGCCTCTCAACACTTAGTCAATCTGAGATGCGATATCTCAAATTCTAAACTGTACTCCACAAGGAGTCTCTCAACACTTAGTCAATCTGAAACGCGATATCTCAAATTCTAAGCTATGCTCCTCAATGAGACACTTAGTCAATCTGAGACGAGATATCTCAAATTCGAAGGTTTGCTTGTTAAGGAGCCTCTCAACACTTAGTCATTTTGAGACGCAATATCTCAAATTCAAAGGTTTGCTCCTCAAGGAGCTTCTCAATACTTACTAATTTCGAGATGCGATATTTCAAATTCGAAGATGTGTTTCTCAAGGAGCCTCTCAACATTTAGTCAATTTGAGATGCGATATCTCAAATTCTAAGATGTGCTCCTCAAGCAGCCTCTCAACACTTAGTCAATTTGAGATGCGATATCTCAGATTCTAAGTTGTGCTCCTTAAGCAGCCTCTCAACACTTAATTAATTTGAAATGCGATATCTCAAATTCTAAACTGTTTCAAAACTTCCCGTTTCAATTAATCATCGATTAATATGTGACATGTAAGTAGATAACATCACACAAATCATTGTAATTGCTATTATAAGGATCCTTGATTTGTAGAATATTGTCTCATGTTCTAAAATGCACACGTGGCGCAACATGATTGAAGCATGATGTTTCTCCTTGAGAATAGCTCCTTCTTTCTCTTGCATCCTCCCTAAGATATTCCTATAAATACCTCATTCCACACATTTCAAAGATACGTTCTTTTAAGCTTTCATTTGCTTTGATATGTGAAAACCCTTTTTGATGTTCTCTCTCCAGAAAGATTACAAAAATCCTAGCCGACTTAAACATCAGAGTGTAATCGGGGGAGCAACTCCCCCAACCTCTGACTGTTTTTTGTTTTACAGATTGTTCCATCACTTTGACGTCGTCGTCATCACGAAAATGCCATTAGTTTCTCTAAGTTAGACTTGACTCGACACCAAGTCATTTCGCTTACTTGGAGAGAATTGATCACGTGTCACTCTTTCACCGTTGACTAGATTTCTGCGTTAAAAAAAATTATAACTCAATTATTTACTTCACATCCCAAATTAAAAATCAGAAGATAATCATCAAAGCAAATTTAATAAATCTATTGTTATTTTATATGAGATAATTCCTTTCAATTGAAGCACAAAAGACCCTTCTTATAAGATATTTAAAGTTGACGATAAATCTCTAGGCACTATTGCAGCAATTGACAATCCTATATAATTGCTCTACTGCAAAAAATTAAATAAATAAATAAAATAAAATAAAATTCAAGCAAACATATATAAGAAGAGTATGACAGGATTTTATATGGGTAATATGAACACAATCACTAGAATAAGGAAAATCTATTCATCATGAAAAATATGAATTGAATCAAACAAAAGAACTGGAACAACTAAACCTAATAGATCCTCTCTAGTTTTGCTAAAGGCTTCAGCCAAGAATCATCTTCATCTCCATGTAAATTTCTCTTAGGTTCCTCTCCTTAATTGAATGAATAAAAGGTGATAAAAGTGATACAAGATACAAAATAAACCATAAGTCAGCCTATTTATAGATATAAGGAGTCTAGGGGTATTTCAGGGAGAAACACTTTAATTTAACCTAAGAAAATCGGAATATTTTGAAAAAAAGATAAAATCTAGAATTTAAACATATTGGGCTGGCATCGCGGCCTCGCCCATTAAGCAACTCCTTGACTTGCACAACTTCGGGTGTTGCGGCCTACATTCTTGGGTGTCGTGGGCCGCGACACTGAGCTTCATTATGGAATTCCTCAGAGTTCGACCGCTGCGGTGCTAAGCAGGACTCACACTCTTAGGATTTTGGGTTTATGTATTGGGCGCTGCGACCTTGCTTGTTCACCGCCATGGCACTGGGGCTTATCTGGGAGGAAGTTTGCCTAAATCCTCTTATGCATTCGGTCTCAATTCCCTTTGGTCTCGACTTTTGCTCCAAACTTCTCCAACTTCAATATTCTATTAAAACTCCTCCAAATACTTGAAAATACATCAAGAAATACACAATAATTCTGAAAATAACACTTGCAGGATATTAAAAGCGCGCGTACACACACACATATATCACATTTAACTATAATTACCCACAAGTATACTCAATAATTACCAGTCTAAGTGCAATTCCTAGCACTTATCATGGGTGCATGCCTTTAATAAAAGAAAAAATAATGATAAATTAGAGTAATATAAGTATGATATTTACAAAGGACTTTAAATGCTCATGTCATTGTTTTGGGCGATTTCAACTAAGTGGGCCACCAGTTTTAGCAAATGCACCGAATGTCCGTTAGAATTAAAGGAAGCCCAATTTTTTTTTTGACCGAAAGGTAAGACAGTAATTGATCTCAATATTTTAATACATGTCATGTCATCAATTGACATCAACTTAACTCTTTTTTATGACAAAATGACATACCTCAAGGCATTGTTCACGGCATTGTTCACGACCATAATTTGTTTAGTGCATTTGCGCAAAATGATAATATACATGTGTCCACATGCACTAATTAATAGTGCCTAGTGATATTCTCAATATTTACAATTAATTCCATACTAAAATTGAGATGAATGGTCATGTTGAAAAACTTTTTAAATACTATTTTTCACCTTACTAAATTTTCAAAAACTCTTTTTGATAAACCTTACAAAAACTCTACTTTTTTGTGTGTGGATAGAACGTGCAATACATTAAAAAACCAAAAAGGAAAATAACAAGAGCTAACCTCCAGTAGCCTCATAATCACAAAAAATAGAGGCAGGAGGAAAAGAGCTTAGATCCAAGCTATTACAAATTCTCCCTAAGCCCCACCTTGCAAGGTTATGGGCACAAAAATTGTAGCCCATGGGAACAAAAACAGTATTCCAACAAGGAATACTATGTAATCTAAATCTACAATTATCCAAAAAAACAAAAACAAGCTATAAATCAGCAAAAGAAAAGGTTCATAAGATTATCAATTACAAGTTTGGAGTCTCTTTCAAACACAACATATATCAAACTCTCTAGGATAGCCAACGAGATTGTTAACTCAAGAGCAATGGCCTCAGCTTCCAAAGGATCCGAAGTCATAAGCTCACGAACTTGCTACTTGATAACCATTCCTCTCCAATCACGAACAACAACAGCAGCAACAGAGAAAGTAGAGCAACAAGTTGTATCAAAATTCAACTTAGTCCAACCTTCAAGAGGGGGATACTAGCTAGGAGAAAGAGGAAAAGAGTTGGGCTTTAAGGCATTCATGGTGGCAGCGAAAGACTTAGAAATAAGATGGTAACTAGAGCTTGGGTTTGGAAAAGTGTCACTGTGCAAGACACAATTCCTAATTTGCCAAATAGAATCAAGCATAATTGAAGCAAACAACCATATCTCCTCACTGTGATTCCCAACAATCTCATCACATTGCCAAATAAAACGGACACAATCCAAGGGAGAAGAGAAAGAACTCTAGTCAAGATGGATGGTCCACGGAGAAGCCAACCAAATTTGCCTAGAAAAATCACAATGAAACAAAAGGTGAACAATTTTCTCATTGACAGAGTTACAAATAACACAAGATAAGTCACCAATATGGAAAATCTATTTAAATGTAATCTTGTTGGGAAGCAATCATTCAACAATTGCCACCACAAGAGTTTATGACAACGAAGGATTCTATTGTTCCAAATCCTTAACCAAACATCTCTAGGCATGGTAGATAGATTCAAAAATCGTTGGTGCTGATCGGCAAGATAAGTAGATTAGGCACTGAATTTCCCATTTTTAGTGAAAGTCCACAACCATCTATCAGGTCTTGGTTGAATAGGTAGAGGAATCTTCGAGATGCTCTTAGCATCAACATGGTTAAAGAAACATCGAATTTTTCTCTTATCCCACTCTCAGGATGGTAAAATAAGATATGAGACCATATAAGAGCCAAAGGAAGCTTCACTGCTAGTGGACACATGAAAAGGTTCAGTTGCTAGGATCCAAGGATCATCCCAAATCCGAGTAGAGTATTCATCCCCTATTTGCTTACAACTCCCTTTCACAAGCAATGATAAGCATCTAGTAACTCCCTTCCATAAGTTTGAATCACCTGCTGCTAAATGTGATGCTAGAAAATCAGAGAAACGAAGATACTTAGCACGCAAAAAAGATAAGCACAGAGAACTCCTGCCACAAATGATATCCCAAGCCTAATTACAAAGCAAGGCTTTATTCATATCATCAAACCTCCTAATACCCAAGCCCCCAAAGCTTTGGGAGCACAAATAGCATACCAAAAACACAAGCAAAGAGCCCTAAAAGAATCATATCGAGATCCCCACCAAAATTGTCTCACTTTGGAATCCATCTTAGAGCAAATAGATCTAGGGAGATGGGCTGATTGCATAGAATAAATTGGTAAAGCTAAACCAACAGATTTGATCAAAATAAGCCTACTAGCATAAGAGATGAGTTTCATCTTCTAACTTACAAGATTGTTATCTAGTCGGTCAAGCAAATAAGAGAAATCTTTCACCCTGTTAGATCTGAAAAGAGGAAGACCAAGATAGTGGCTTTGTAAAGAGATTCATGAGAAACCCATAAGACGAGTGAGAAAACTAGCAACTGCAGGTCTAATATTTTTGCTAAAAAAATGCTCGATTTCTGCACATTAAAACTCTGACCAGACCAGTTACAAAAGATATCAAGGCACTCTCTGAATTGAGAACATTCACAAGTGGAAGCCTTTCCCAACATGAAGATGTCATCAGTGAAAAGAAGGCGGTGTATGGCTAGAGCACAACGAGAGACCTTCAATCCACGAATAAGACCCTTATCCACCTTGTGAAAGATGAGCCGAGATAGCATTTCAATACACAAAATGAATAATTAAGGCAAAAGGGGATCGCCTTGCCTAAGACTTCTCTTAGGCCTAAAGGAGCCAAACACACACCCATTAAGCAATAAATTCATAGAAACCGAGGAAACATAACTCCTCACCCAGCCAATCCAGCGGTCATGGAAACCAAAAGCTTTAAGCGCAGCGAAGAGAAACTTTCAATTTAATTGGTTGTTAGCCTTTTGGAGGTCAATCTTCATCACAACATAACCCTCTTGGCCACTTTTATTCTTCATAGAATGAATGACTTCTTGAATGATAACTGAATTATCATGTATAGACTTGCCCGAAACGAAAGCCCCTTGAGCGGGACAAATCAAGTCATGAAGCAAAGGCTTAATTTGATCTGCCAAAATCTTTGCAATCACCTTATAGACCGTATTACAAATAGAAATAAGCCTACAATGGTTCATAGATGTTGGCTTATCTATCTCAGGAATAAGGACAATGTTACTGCAATTCAACTCTGGAAGCAATCTGTTTGACTGGAAAAAGTATTGAACCAAAGCAACCACATCACCTCCAACAATTTGCCAATAAGACTTATAGAATAAAGATGGCATTCCATCAGGCCCAGGGGCTTTATAATTCCCCATATTGAACACAACTCTTCTAATTTCCTCATGATCAGGGATAGACACTAGATGAATATTCTGTTCTTCAGAGATGGAGTTGTTAACCCATTGGTTAAATCAGAGGGAGTAGTATCTTCTAAGTAGATGGACTGAAATTTAACTAAAAAGACTCTGCCAATCTAATCCCGTGACTGCAACCAAACATCATTGTCACCCTTCATAGCATTAATAGGATTTCTCTTACATCTAAGCATAGTAGTCATGTAGAAATTTTTTGTACAACAATAACCTTCCCTTCGCCATTTCGGCTTAGACTTATTTAGCCAGAAAGTCTCCTCATGTTTCAAGTACGCATCTAGAGTTAATCGTAACTCTACCTAAACTTTTGAAAAGCCCTTCCAAAAAACCTTAACAAAAAAAATAACTTTCAAACTTTTCAAAATGATAATTTTATTGAAAATACACAAAAAATATTTGATTTTCATGTCTATACCCCTACCTTTTTGAAATACAAAAAAATTTCCTTTTGGTCTTTTTTTTTTTTATCAAAACATATTCCCTTCCCTTCTCGTTTTCTCTCTCTTTTACTCATATTCATCATTCTTCTTCATTCATCGTCTTATTCCTCCTTCTTCTTCATTCTTAAGCTCTCTTTCTTTTTCTTTTCCCTTTTCCTTCTTTGCCTTTTCTTCATTCAAAAAGTACATCTGAAGCTAGGTTTTTTTTTTTTTTTTTATATTATATTTAAAAATTTTTTTTTACATTTCCCATTCTCCTTTTTTCTTTCTTTTTCCCCCCCCACGCCCTTCCCCTTCTTCTTCATTCTTAAGCTCTCTTTCTTTTTCTTTTCCCTTTTCCTTCT
>Ga0073774_1000509_pt1 | contig 9837 bp, 8 predicted proteins | sample InSIn5gowninarea_FD_77487 | JGI IMG/M metagenome (GOLD analysis project Ga0073774, IMG submission 77487) | Clean room microbial communities from NASA Spacecraft Assembly Facility at Jet Propulsion Laboratory, Pasadena, California, USA -... ... | reverse complement strand
CCCAGATGGGTAGCATCTCTACCCATTTCAAGGTGAGCCAACTCTGCAGCTTTACCAAAACCCACTATTGCAGGTACATTTAAAGTTCCGCTTCGCATACCCCTTTCATGCCCTCCCCCATCCTGAAATTGTACAATTTATTGACTGGAAGGTTGAAGAAGAAAAAAAGGTAGGCGCTTTAATAGCTGCAGGTTATGCAAGCGATTACGAAGGTGAAGCTTACCGTACAGTATCTGGTCAAAACTCTAACAACTCTGTTCGTATACCTAATGAGTTTTTTGAGAAACTGGCAAAAGGCGAAGACTGGGAGCTGAAAGCAAGAACCGATGGCCATGTAATGAAGAAGGTCTCTTCAAAAGAGTTATGGAATAAAATTTCTTACGCAGCCTGGAGATGTGCTGATCCCGGTGCTCAATATAACACTACTATAAACGAATGGCATACCTGTCCTCAGGGAGGTGAAATCAGGGCTTCAAATCCTTGCTCTGAATATATGTTCTTAGATAACACAGCTTGTAACCTGGCTTCTGTTAATTTAAGAAAGTTTCACGATGATGACACAAACCAGTTTGATGTAGAGGGTTTTGAATATACCTGTCGTTTGTGGACAGTTGTATTGGAGGTTTCTGTGTCGATGGCACAATTTCCCAGCAAAGAAGTAGCACAGCTGTCTTATGATTACAGAACTTTAGGACTAGGCTTTGCTAACCTTGGAAGCGTATTAATGGTTAGCGGTATTGCGTATGATAGTGAAGAAGCACGTGGTATTGCAGGAGCTATTTCTGCTATGATGACCGGTGTTGCTTACAAGACCAGCGCAGAAATGGCCAGGAACCTTGGAGCTTTTGCAAAGTTTGAAGAAAACAGGGAAGATATGTTACGTGTTATGCGTAATCACCGTGTTGCTGCTTATGATGCTGACAGTTATGAGAAGTTGAGCATTAAGCCACAAGGTATCAAAGCAAAGTATTGTCCTGATTACATGCTCACAGCAGCCTGCAAAGCATGGGATGAAGCAGTGGAGATGGGCGAAAAGTGGGGTTACCGTAATGCACAAACAACTGTTATTGCTCCAACCGGAACAATAGGTTTGGTTATGGATTGCGATACAACAGGTGTTGAGCCCGATTTTGCATTAGTAAAGTTTAAAAAACTAAGCGGTGGCGGATATTTCAAAATAATCAACCAGTCAGTTCCACAGGCCCTAAAAAACCTTGGATATAATGCCAAAGAAGCTGATGCTATTATTAAATATGCAGTAGGTTCTGGCACGTTTGACGGAGCGCCTTATATAAATGCGCAGACTTTAAGTGAAAAAGGATTTATAGCTGAGGAAATTAAAAAATTGAATGAGGCTGTAAAAGCTGCTTTTGAAATTAGTTTTGTGTTTAACCGCTTTGCTTTAGGCGAAGCTTGTCTTGAAAGACTAGGCTTTACACCTGCAGAATATAACGACTGGAACTTTAACCTGCTTGAAGCACTTGGATTTACTGATGAGCAAATTGATGCAGCTAATGACTACATCTGTGGCACCATGACTGTTGAAGGTGCTCCATTTTTAAAGCAACAACATTTAGCAGTATTTGATTGTGCCAATAAATGCGGTAAAAAAGGCGAGCGTTATATACACGCTTATGGTCACATAAGAATGATGGGGGCTACCCAGCCTTTTATAAGTGGCGCTATTTCTAAAACAATTAACCTTCCTAATGAAGCTACTGTTGAAGAAATTGCAGATTGCTACATGCTTAGCTGGCAGCTTGGTCTTAAGGCCAATGCCTTGTACCGTGACGGTTCTAAACTTTCTCAACCTTTAAGTAACAAAAGCGATAAGAAAAAGAAAGCAGGAGAAACAGAAGAGGCTGTTGCTACCAGTGAAGACGTAAATTCAAACATTGTTGATCTTAGCAAGTTAACAGTTGATGAGCTGCTTGAAGAAGTTACAAAGCGTATGCAGGAATCACCTGATACACAACTTAAGCGTAAACTGAGCGATATTGTTCAACGTAAATCTTTACCGGCAAAAAGAAGAGGCTTTACACAAAAGGCGAAAATTGGCGGCCAGGTAATTTTCTTGCGCACAGGTGAGTACAACGATAATACTTTAGGAGAAATATTTATCGATCTTGCAAAAGAAGGTTCTACGCTTCGAAGCCTTATGAACTGTTTTGCAATTGCTGTTTCTGTTGGTCTTCAGTACGGTGTGCCGTTAGAAGAGTTTGTTGAAAAGTTTGTGTTCACCAAATTTGAGCCTGCCGGTATGGTAGACCATCCGAATATTAAAATGACTACTTCAATTGTAGACTTTATTTTCCGTTGCCTTGCCTACGAATACATGGGTCGTACGGATCTTGTTCACGTATTAGACAAGCCGGAAATAAGCAACGTGGGCGATGATATAGATGACAAGCACGAACTGAGCAGTGTTAGGGTTACTCCTGCTGCACATAATCACCATGCCCCTGTTGCCCAGCCTCAAAAACAACCAAAGGCTGCAGCGGTTAAAATGGAAACAGGACTAGACGCGGTTAATGCTGCTGCTAAAAACATGCAAAGCGACGCACCTGCTTGTAATACCTGTGGCCATATCACCATCCGTAGCGGTACTTGCTATAAATGCCTTAACTGTGGAAACAGCATGGGATGTAGTTAATTATTAAATATAAGTTTTTGTTGATTTACAAAAAAGCCGCTGTAAAAAGCGGCTTTTTTATTTCGTTTATCACTTTATTTTTTTAGGGAGCCGACATTAGTTTTTTATTCAGCTTTTGTTGTGTCACTCACTTGTACTTTCTGTTCTTTATGCAGCCCAATGTATCAATTTATTTATAGATGGGATTTAGAAAAGTACTGGGGCAAACTAATTATAAATATTCAGGTTAAATTGGTACCACTGTTATTTTGCCTGTCGAACTGCTTTTACCTACTTTTGATACTCCAAATTGTGTGCATGCAAATACTTATAAGCTACGATAAAAAGTTGGTTGTTCAGGCCCTTCGCTATCACTTTCTAGGACGAACAGAAGTAAGGGCTTTATTAATACTGGTAAACGTTTTTGCTATATTTTCTGCTGCTTTATTTTACTTTCATAAAGTTTCCCCTGTCGCATTCCTGTTAAGTTCTTTATTGTGGATAGTTCTGATGATCTCTTTCTGGTACATACTGCCCAACACGGTGTATAAAAAGGCATCAACTTTTAAAGACAACTTTAAGATGACCTTTAGTGAGTATAACGTAAGGCTCGAAAATGAAAGAGGTTATAATGAATGGACCTGGGATAAATTTGTTACCTATATTGAAAGCCCACATTTTATACATTTATATTTTGATAGCCGGTCTTTTTTTCTTATTCCCAAGGCAGCGGTACAAAAAATAGGTAACATTAGCGACCTAAGGAGATTGCTTGACGAAAAAATACGTAAGAGGAAGTGATTACAGTTTTTTCTCCATTATATAATGCGGGATTGTTACCTCAGTAAATTCATCGCCTGTAACGCGATAACCAAGTTTTTCATAAAACCCTGCGGCTGTTTTTCGTGCATGCATAGTTAATTTCTTGTTGCCGCGATCTCTTGCAATATTTTCTGCAAATTGCATTAAAACCCTTCCAATTCCTTTGCCCTGCAACCCGGCCTTAACTGCCATCTGCCTTAAACGTACGGTGTTTGCCCCTGTTTGTGTAAGTATGCAGCACCCTAACATTACATCATCCTCGTATGCAGCAATAAGTATGTCGTGCTTTTCTTTTTCAAGGTCTTCTTTATCAAAGTCAAGGCCAAGCGGTTTACGTAATAGCTGCCTGCGCAACTCCACCATTTCTTTATACTGTTTGCTTCCGTGATCAATGATTTTTAATGGCATAGTGCTATTTATGTCTGGTAAATGAATCGTTACAAAAATATCATTAATAGGTGTTTAAAAAGCCAACAGCCATATAAAAAAAACGACTTTTTGCAATACCTGATTTATCCTGTTTTCAATGCATCCATTCTTTAGATTTTAATAACACGCTACTTTCGGCTTCATTTTTCTACAATTGTGCTTAAGCTTATCACAGTCACTATTATATTTGGAAAAAGCTACCCAAAGAACGTAAAGCTGAACGGAGCGTCGCAAGTAAAGTTGCACAAAGAACCTGCTGGCCATAAACAAAAAAGCCGGATTAAAAATTTGCAGGCTGCGAGTATAAAATCAAAAGATTAATAAGAATCGAAAAGGTCACCTTTTATGCTGGCTGCTTTCTTTAAAGCTACCATGCTTTATATGTTTGCAACTAATATTTTTATAAAAAAGGGGGTGTTTATATTTATCATCTACAGGAAAATACCCCGGGAATATGGGGACCTGCACCAGAAGATATTTATAAAGTGTTCTAGATGTGTAAGTTGTAATGTTTGATAAAACTACAAGAAGATGAAGCATTCCGCGTAGCAAAAGCTACAGGCAGTACACCTTTTGCTACAAAAAATTGGTAGTAAGGGGAAAAATAGCCTGTAAACGTAGAGAAAAAATGCCAGGAAGTTACTGCATTTAAATGGCATAATAATAGTATGGAGTCTGATAGTCAGCAAGTTAAAAAAACTAAGGTACATGAAGCTGGAAGCTTTAGTACTTTATATATTTAATACAATTTATAGTTGAGAAATAAAAATCGGCTATTTACTTGCTTATTTACCAAAAATTATATTTTTGCATCCGTAACTAAACTTAATAACAATGTCAGACATCGCAACAAGAGTTAAGAAAATCATTGTTGACAAACTTGGCGTAGACGAAGCAGAAGTAACTACTGAAGCATCTTTTACCAACGACCTGGGTGCCGATTCTTTGGACACCGTAGAATTAATAATGGAATTTGAAAAGGAATTTAATATTTCTATTCCGGATGAGCAGGCTGAAACCATTACAACAGTAGGCCAGGCTGTTGCGTACCTGGAAGAACACGCTAAGTAGTAGTTAATATCTATTATTGGCAATAATTTATTAATCCGCCTTACAAACGCCTTATGCTGCTGTAGGCGGATTTATCACTTAAAACGAACAGGCAAAAAATGCAATTAAAACGAGTTGTTGTAACTGGTATAGGTGCTTTAACTCCCATAGGCAACACTGTCGACGATTATTGGAATGGTTTGATAAACGGTGTTTCCGGAGCTAATTTAATCACTCTTTTTGATGCATCTAAGTTTAAAACAAAATTTGCCTGTGAACTTAAAAACTTTACTGCTACCGACTTTCTTGATAAAAAGGAGGCACGCAAAATTGACCGTTTTGCCCAGATTGCTATTGTAGCAAGCGACCAGGCCGTACTAGATGCTAAGATCAATAAGGAAACAATGAATCCTGACCGGATCGGCGTTATATTCGGAAGTGGTATTGGTGGGTTGATTACTTTTCAGAATGAGGTTATGGACTTTGCTAAAGGCGATGGAACTCCCCGTTTCAATCCTTTTTTCATACCTAAAATGATACTTGACATTGCGGGCGGACAGATTTCTATGCGTCATGGCTTTCGAGGACCAAACTTCGCAGTCGTAAGTGCTTGTGCATCGTCAACCAATGCAATAATTGACGCTTTCAACTATATACGTTTAAACAAGGCTGACATAATTTTAACCGGTGGCAGCGAAGCTGTAGTAAGCGAGGCTGGTATTGGTGGCTTTAATGCCATGAAAGCCCTAAGCGAAAGAAACGATGATTACTTAACTGCAAGTCGCCCCTACGACAGAGACCGTGATGGCTTTGTTTTAGGTGAGGGTGCAGGAGTATTGGTACTTGAGGAAATGGAGCACGCTATAGCAAGAGGAGCCCATATTTATTGCGAAATTGCAGGTGGTGGCGCTACTGCTGATGCCCATCACATAACAGCCCCACACCCTGACGGGCTAGGTGCTAAAAACGTAATGTTGGCTGCTTTAGAAGATGCAGGGCTAAAGCCTGAAGATGTAGATTATATTAATACTCATGGAACGTCTACCCCGCTGGGAGATGGTGCTGAGGTAAAAGCTATCATGCACGTTTTTGGCGAACATGCTTATAAACTTAACATTAGCTCTACTAAAAGTATGACCGGACATTGCCTTGGTGCAGCCGGAATAATTGAAGCAATAGCATGTATAAAAAGTATTAATCACAGTATAATTCCTCCTACTATCAATCATTTCAACAATGATCCTGACCTTGATGCTAATCTGAATTTCACTTTTAACAAAGCCCAGGAACGAAAGGTAGATGTTGCTCTAAGTAACACATTTGGTTTTGGTGGACATAATGCTGCTGTTATAGTGAAAAAATTTGTAGCTTAACACAGTGGATATTATAAACAGATTTTTAAGACGCAACAAAAGTTCTCAATCACTACAAGTTCAATTGCAAAATGTGTTGGGCATTAAAACCCGCAACATTTCGCTTTATACAACTGCTTTAAGTCACCGGTCGGTTAAAGAAAGTCCGGATGAGAATAATGAGCGGCTTGAATATCTTGGTGATGCGATTTTAAGTGCTATTGTTGCTGATTACCTGTTTAAAAAGTATCCATACAAAGGCGAAGGTTTTCTTACCGAAATGCGTAGCAAGATGGTTAACAGGCAACAGTTAAATGATCTTGCTATAAAAATGGGTTTAAAGAAAATTACGTTATATAATAAAGTAGACGGCTCATTAAAAGGTAGCCAAATATTTGGTAATACCCTTGAAGCTTTGGTTGGAGCAGTTTACCTTGATAAAGGATATCGGAAAACGCAGAAATGGGTAACCAAGCAAATGATTATTCCTCACTTATATGTTGACGATCTGGAGCAGGTTGACATTAATCTTAAAAACCGGCTGATAGGTTGGGCAAGCAAAAACGGCAAGGCTTTAGAGTTTGAGACGGTTGAAGAGAAGCTGGAAAATAACCGCCGTGTTTTTACCATTGCTGCCGTAATAGATGGCGAACAAGTATCTGTTGGAAAAGGTTACAATAAAAAGGATGCAAGCCAGATAGCGGCGCAACTTGCTATTAATAAACTGGGTTTATAAAGTCTTATTCAAATTGTAAGCAACTTAATTTCTTACTCAACAACTGCCTGGTAAACTTTTCGGGCATAATCGTCGCTGACTATTAAAGTTCACTGTATATTACTTTAATATTTGCAGGTCTGCCGTTAATTGCATAATGAGGGAACAAAACAACCGCTCATGAATGAAGCCTTATTGCAATTGTAATTGCTGATTATACTTTGTTTAAAATGCCTGGTTGTGTAGCCACAACATTAGGTTCCTGTTGTGTAGCCTTAATTACGGCTTTGTTAGAAGTTACTATTTCACCATCCAGGGTCTTAACTGTTACAAGGGTTTTTATTGCAGTTGGTAAGCTTAAAAATGCTGCACCATAGTCGTTTGTTGTAATAATAGACAACAGGTTGTTATCCGCATCTGTTATTACTACACTAGTTTTCTTAGGAAAGTCGCTAACCCAGATAGTAGTTTTATTTTCATTGGTAACTATAGCAACACGGCTAGCTACGGAAGATGATTGTGCTGAAGCAGAAAAATTAAAGCTGCCAATTATAACGATAGATACAGAAAGAATACTTTTAATTAATGACTTGCGAATTATTGACATTTGCTTCAGTTGTTGCTATATTTTGGCAATAGATATGCCAATGCTTTCGCAAGCGTTTATCTTATCAGTACGGGCAATAATCAAAATCGACGAACCTCATGAAGTAGTTTGAATATAATTTCAAATATTTGCTCATAAAACCGAAGCTTAAAGCAGAGAGTGTTTTGTCTAATTGTAAATTTATTATATATACAACTCGTTTGTAATCTGCTAATCTTGTATTTCCTGGCATAGTTCGATCAAAATACCGTTTGTTTCTTTTGGATGAAGAAAGCAAATAAGCTTGTTGTCTGCACCTTTTTTGGGCGTCTCATTCAGCAGAACAAATCCCTCATCTACCAACCTTTTCATTTCTTTTTCTATGTTGTCTACTGCGAATGCTATATGGTGTATGCCTTCACCTTTTTTTTCAATGAAGCGGGCAATAACTCCATTTTCATCTAAACTTTCCAACAATTCTACTTTTGTTTCCCCTTTTTGGAAAAAAGCAGTTCTTACCTTTTCGGCTTCAACTTCTTCTATCTTATAGCAATCAGTGTTTAAAATCTTATTGAAAAGCGGGATAGAGGTGGTTAAGCTTTTAACTGCTATACCAATATGCTCAATATTTTTCATGTTGAAATTTCAATTATGGTTATTGCTCTAGTAATATTTGTAGACTTATTATTTAATCAATATTATTTATTTAAAGTGCTATTCTAAGCTGCTAATTAATTTCAACCCTCTTTGTATTCAGTCGTTGTCACTTTCTTTTCCTTAATGAAAAGAAAGTAACCAAAGAAAAATCAAGAAAGGAACGATAACAGCGCGTTCCTTTCATTAATCTTCGATTTGGCTTTAGTGCTACTGTGGTTTCGGCATTGGTATTTCATGCTTGTATTTGAACTTGTTTCTCTATTTTAAGTAGTTTGCTAAAGCCACTATTCTAGCACGATAATTAATTTTAAGCCTTTTTACGTGCAGTCTTGTCACTTTCTTTTCCTTGAAAAAGCAAGTGACCAAAGAAAAATCAAGAAAGGAACGATAGCAACTATTCCTTTCATTGTGCCTTGATTCGCTGTATTACTACTGTGGTTTCGGCATCAGCATTTTATGCTTGTTCCATTGTAATATTTCAAATGATTTTCTACGTTGCAATTGTGGCGATTTAAACCAACCCCTTTAAAAAATATGATAATCAATGGCATTGATTATTATTGGTTTTTTATTCTTCGTCCTGGTAATACACTTTGCTGCACATAGAATAAACAGTACAAGAGTGCGACGCAACGTAAGTATACAGCAGGTTCCAATGTCCGCTACATAAAAAATCCGATCACTATTTACATAGATATTATTAAAACAAAGTTTATTAAAGGTATAATTAATCTATCTGGTGTTAGTTTTGCGTGTTTATTTTAAGCAGAAAATAGTTATAAATGTTGAAGTTGCCTGTATACTTAGATAATAATGCCACTACCCCTTGTGACCCGAGGGTGGTTGACGCAATGCTTCCTTATTTTACTGAAAATTTTGGCAATGCTGCCAGCCGTAACCATTCTTATGGCTGGATTGCAGAAGAAGCTGTGGCTTATGCAAGAGAACAGGTTGCGGAATTAATAGGAGCAGAACCCAGGGAAATTGTGTTTACAAGCGGTGCCACGGAAGCAGATAATCTTGCTTTAAAAGGCGTGTTTGAAGCATATGCCAGCAAAGGAAACCATATAATAACAGTTGTTACAGAACATAAAGCAGTTTTAGACACGTGTAAACATATTGGAAAATCAGGTGGAGAGATTACCTACTTGCCTGTTAATAAAGATGGATTAATAGACCTTGCAGAACTGCAGGCTGCAATAAGACCTGAGACTATATTAATCTCGGTGATGTATGCCAATAATGAAACAGGGGTGATACAGCCAATTTCTGAAATAAGCGCCATTGCGAGAAAACATGGAATATTATTTTTTACAGATGCTACACAAGCTGTAGGTAAGATTCCGGTAGATGTAGAAGAGGATGGTATAGATATAATGGCTTTTTCTGCCCACAAAATGTACGGACCTAAAGGTGTTGGTGCGTTATATGTTCGTCGTAAAAATCCCCGTGTAAAAATTGCTGCACAAATGGATGGGGGAGGGCATGAAAGGGGTATGCGAAGCGGAACTTTAAATGTACCTGCAATAGTGGGTTTTGGTAAAGCTGCAGAGTTGGCTCACCTTGAAATGGGTAGAGATGCTACCCATCTGGG
>Ga0073774_1000507_pt1 | contig 9867 bp, 7 predicted proteins | sample InSIn5gowninarea_FD_77487 | JGI IMG/M metagenome (GOLD analysis project Ga0073774, IMG submission 77487) | Clean room microbial communities from NASA Spacecraft Assembly Facility at Jet Propulsion Laboratory, Pasadena, California, USA -... ... | reverse complement strand
ATATCATCTCCCACTTTGGCCGAAAACATCGCATCGAGCATTCCAGGTGTCGGCTTTGTTATCGTATCGCTTCTTAAATCAACAACCATTCTTTCCATTATCGCACTAAATTATAATTTTAAAGCCATTGTAAACTTCACTATTTTGTATAATTAACATTACAATTTTCAATAAAAAGAATGTGTATCTTATTCAAAATTCTTTTATTCACAAAATAGTTAGTGTATAATAAACACTAAGAAATATTTCATACATTAGCGGCCATCAAACTTAACATCAGATGATCATTATTGCAGACGGAGGATCTACTAAAACAACATGGTGCCTTATAGATGATGAAGGCCAAAAAATTAACTTTACAACTGAGGGTTATAACCCTTATTTTGTTAGCACAGAATATATTGTAGAATCGTTAAATAAAGGAAGGCCATACGATCTTCCAATAGAAAAAATCACTAAAGTTAACTACTACGGAGCGGGAGTACACAACGAAGAAAAAGCAGAAATCGTTGCGAAAGCGTTCAGACAAGTCTTCCCGAATAGTGAGGTTTTTGTATGGCATGATCTTCTAGCTGCAGCACATGCGCTTTTAGGTTCTCAACCGGGATTTGCAGCCATCTTAGGCACAGGCACGAACACTTGTCTTTACGATGGAAAAGAGGTTACTCTTTCTATCGACTCTGCTGCTTATATCCTTGGCGATGAAGGTAGTGGTTGCTATATTGGAAAGAAGTTACTGGTAGATTACCTAAGAGGCTACATGCCAGAGTCGGTGAGAAACGAGTTCTGGGAAACCTACAAGTTAACTCCTGATGAAATTAGTGATAATGTATATACTAAGCCATTAGCCAACCGTTTTTGTGCAAGTTTCAGCAAATTTGCATACGATTGCACTACCGATAAAGAGTACACCCGAAATATTGTTAGAAATTCTTTTAATGATTTCTTTAAAAATCTTGTTAGTGGCTACCCTAACTATCAGTCTTACACTTTCAACTGTATCGGATCTGTAGCTTATAACTTTAAAGACATTCTTTCGGAAGTTGCAGCTGAATATGGAATGCAGATAGGCAAAATCTTGAGATCGCCTATGGACGATCTGATCGAGTATCACTTTAGTAAATAAAAAACTTTATAAGCAAAGGGGCCGAATTAATATTCTAATTCGGCCCCTTTTTTAATTCGTCTACCGCGAAAAAGATAATTCCTTCTGAAACATCTTCGTAAACTTTCTTCTATCAAATTTATATAACTTGGCAGCGCGATAAGAAACGCCCTGTTGTTTCTCGTCGAGTTCCTTTAAAATTCCATAATTCAACATTTTCTTCCTGAAATTTCGTTTATCCAGCTTCTGGTTCAAGATCGCCTCGTATACATGCTGTAGCTGAGTGAGGGTAAATTTTTCAGGTAGTAGCTCGAAAGCAATTGACGAATGAAAGATCTTTTTCCGGATGGTCTCAAAACTTTTGGCAAAAATCTTATCGTGATCAAATGCCAATTTGGGCATTTGGTTAACCGAATGCCAGAACGCCTTCTTCGCATATGTCGAAACCGGCTTAGGCTCTTTTTGTCCGTTTAGCCTGATGATTGCATAGTAAGCAGCGGTAATTACTCTTCCATCCGGATGACGGTCCACGTCTCCAAAGATGTAAGACTGCTCCATGTAGATATCCCTTAATCCTGTAAGCTCATACAGAATTCTTTGCGCCGCCTGGTCTATACCTTCGTCTTCGTGCACGAAATGCCCAGGCAAAGCCCACCAGTCCCTAAATGGATCTTCCGCACGTTCTATCAGCAAAATTTTCAACTCTCCTGCTTCAAATGCGAAAATCACGCAGTCAATCGTAAATACAGATTCAAATTTTGGCCTGGCTTCTTTCAATTTTTTAAGTTTATCCTCGCAAAATTAACGGAATGTTTATATGACTAAAGAATTAATAAAAAAATTACTTAGTGTAACACGCACACCTTATATTTGCACGTACATAAAAGAGGATTTAACGTGTCGCAAATAAATAAAATTGGTGTTTTTACTTCAGGTGGTGATGCCCCTGGAATGAACCCTTGCATAAGAGCAGTAGTACGTACCAGCATTTACTTTGGGAAGCAAGTTGTTGGTATACAACAGGGATACCAAGGTATGCTTGACGGTAGATTTATCGACATGGATGCTCGCTCTGTTTGCAATATTATTCAACTAGGCGGTACTATATTAAAAACAGCAAGATGTCTTGAATTCAGAACTCCAGAAGGAAGGCAAAAAGCATATCAAAATTTAAAGAAAGCTGGAATCGACGCTTTAGTAGCGATAGGCGGAGACGGAACATTTACAGGCGCAGAACTACTTTCAAGAGAATATGACATCCCTGTTCTTTGCGTTCCGGGCACAATAGATAATGATCTTTACGGTTCTGACTACACTTTGGGTTATGACACGGCAACCAACACCGTAATCGAAGCAATTGATAAAATCCGTGACACTGCAGCTTCTCATGACCGTTTGTTTTTTATTGAAGTAATGGGTCGCGATTCTGGTTGTATCGCGTTGCATGCGGGCACAGCAGGAGGCGCAGAGGCTATCCTGTTACCCGAGAAAGAAACTGGCATTGATGATCTGATCGTTCAACTGGAAAAAGGGGCAAATAGCAAAAAAAGTTCGAGCATTGTTATTATTGCAGAAGGGGATAAAAACGGCGGAGCATACAATGTTGCTAAATCTGTAAAAGAAAAACTTGACTTCTACGATATCAAAGTAACAATACTCGGCCACCTACAACGCGGAGGAAGTCCTTCCAGTTTCGATAGAGTTTTAGGAAGCAGAATGGGTTATGCCGCTGTTAAAGCTCTTCTGTCTGGCGAATCGCGAAAAATGGTCGGCTTAAGAAGTAACAGGATTCAACTTACCGGCCTTGAGGAGTGCTTAAATAATCATTCATTTAAACTAGAAGAAGATTTACTAGAGATGTCTACAATTTTATCTATCTAATGATAGCTGTGGTGTTTAGTGGTTCACGGTACTCCGATTGGAAACTTTCGGAAAACGGCCAGATCATATCTGACTTTAGAACTGTGGGCATTAATCCTTTTTTTAACGACGAAAAATACATCTCTCTTCTCCTAAATAAAAACAACACTCTGATAAACTTTGCTGAGAAAATAAAACTCATTTATTTTTTTGGTGCAGGTGCTTTTTCTCCAGACAAGCGACAAATTGTAGAAAATGCATTCCATAAGTTTTTTCGCTATAGTAAAGTTGTAATCGATCATGATATAAAGGCGGTAGCACTTGCTACATTGGGAGATAGCCCGGGTATCGTAGCGATGTTATCTAGCGGATCGAACGCGGCGTACTACAACGGTAAGAAAATCAAAGAGAATAATTACGGCTTAGGTTATATTTTAGCCGACGAAGGCTCTTCTAACTGGCTTGGCCGGAGGTTGCTAAAAGATTTTCTTCAAGGAAACTTACCCAGTGACCTTGAGAAAAAGTTTTTGCATAAATACCACCTTGATCAGAAGTTAATTCTGGAAAAAGTTTACAGACAACCTCAACCTGCTACATTTTTAAGCTCTTTTGTAGATTTTCTTTTTGAAAATCGCTCGGACGAGTATGTTAAAAAGATTGTATCAGAAGGATTTGAGGAGTTTTTTTCAAAATATATAATTCCGCTTTGTACAAAATATCCGAATTTACCTATTAATTTTGCCGGAACTGTAGCAGCGGGGTTTCAAGACTACTTGAGATCAGTAGCAGAAAAGTATAATTTAAGAATCGATACTGTAATTAAGGACCCGATTTTAAACGTTTTAAATTATTTTACAAACAAAAATTAATAATCATGAAAGTAGGAATTAATGGATTTGGCCGTATTGGTCGTTTAGCATTCAGAGCAGCTAGTGAGCGCAGCGATATAGAGATTGTTGGTATTAACGATCTTGTTGATCCTGAGTACATGGCTTATATGCTTAAATACGATTCAACTCACGGTAAATTCAAAGGAACTGTTGAAGCTAAAGATGGTAGTTTAATCGTTAATGGTAAAACTATTCGTGTTACAGCTGAAAAAGATCCGGCAAACTTAAAATGGGATGCAGTTGGAGCAGAAGTAATTATCGAATCTACTGGTTTATTTCTAACTCAAGCTGACGCTCAAAAACATATTCAAGCTGGTGCTAAAAAAGTTGTAATGTCTGCACCTGCTAAAGACGATACCCCTACATTTGTTATGGGTGTTAACCACAAAGAATTAAGAGCAGATCAAAATATCGTTTCTAACGCATCTTGTACTACAAACTGTCTTGCTCCTATTGCTAAGGTATTAAACGATAAATTTGGTATTGTTGAAGGTTTAATGAGTACTATCCACGCGGTTACTGCTACTCAAAAAACTGTTGACGGACCATCAGTAAAAGACTGGAGAGGTGGACGTGGTGCTTACCAAAACATCATCCCTTCTTCTACAGGTGCGGCAAAAGCTGTTGCTTTAGTTATTCCTCAACTTAAAGGAAAACTTACAGGTATGGCTTTCCGTGTACCGGTTGCAGACGTTTCTGTAGTTGACTTAACAGTTAAATTAGAAAAAGCAGCTACTTACGAAGACATTAAAGCAGCTATGAAAGAAGCTTCTGAAGGTGAATTGCAAGGAATTTTAGGATACACTGAAGATGAAGTGGTTTCTTCAGATTTCTTAAGCGATGCTCGTACATCAATTTTCGATGCTAAAGCAGGTATTGCCTTGAATGATAACTTCGTTAAAGTTGTTTCTTGGTATGATAATGAGTGGGGCTATTCGAACAAAATTATTGACCTAGTTCAATTGATTGGATCTCTATAAGAACCAACAACATGAAAACAAGAAAGCCTTCGTTAAGAAGGCTTTTTCGTTTTACGAGTCTTTTTTACAATTTCTGTTTTAACTTCTTCAATAGTCTCCTGCGCAGCAGATATAACTTTCTCGACCGTAGAAAGCTCTCTTTTCAATATTACCCCTGCTAACGGAGGTAGTTGAATAGAAATTGAGTTGTCTTTATTCATCCAGGAAATCTTTTCCGTCTTCACTTTACGATTCTTCATAAACTCGCTACCCGCAAAGTCGTGATCGTCGGAATTAAATATCACATCCCAAGTTCCTTTAGCAGGAACACCCAGACGGTATTCGCTTTGCGGTACAGGTGTCATGTTCAACACTACAACTAACTCGTCGTCTGTATGATTTCCTTTACGAGAATAGACCACAATAGATCTTTCTGCATCTCCACCATCAATCCATTCGAAACCTTCATAAGAAAAATTCTTCTCGTACAGCGCAGGTTCAGATTTATATAAGTGATTCAAAGATTTCACCAGGTCTTTGATACCCATGTGCTCTTTATATTCCAGCAAATGCCAATCTATTGATTTCCCTAAATTCCATTCTGATGTCTGGCCGATTTCATTGCCCATAAACAGGAGCTTAGAACCGAAGTGGGTAAACATGTAAGTGAAGAGTAACCGCAAATTGGCAAAGCGCTGCCAGTCATCACCCGGCATTTTATAAAGAAGAGAATTTTTGCCGTGCACTACTTCATCATGAGAGAAAGGCAACATAAAATTCTCTGAAAAGCCGTAGACCGTGCTAAATGTCAACTTTCCGTGATGGTATTTTCTATTAATAGGATCTTCCTGAAAATAGCTTAAAGTATCGTTCATCCATCCCATCATCCATTTCATTCCGAAACCAAGACCGCCAGCGAAAACCGGAGTAGTAATTCCGGGCCAAGCTGTAGACTCTTCTGCTATGGTTTGAATGCCGTTGAAATTTCCGTAAACAGCTTCATTAAACTCTTTCAGGAAAGTTATAGCTTCTAAGTTTTCTCTTCCACCAAACTGATTTGGAACCCATTCTCCATGGTTTCGAGAATAATCCAGGTAGAGCATTGAAGCTACAGCATCCACCCGTAAATCATCGATATGGTATCTGTCGAGCCAGAAAAAAGCATTACTTATCAGGAAGGCTTTAACTTCATTTCTACCATAGTTGAATATATAAGATTTCCAATCTGGATGAAATCCCTGACGGTCGTCTTCATGCTCAAAAAGATGAGTACCATCAAAACGGTAGAGGCCATGAGCATCGCCTGGAAAATGAGACGGAACCCAATCTAAGATCACTCCTATGTTATTCCGGTGCAGCTCTTCTACCAAGTACATAAAATCCTGCGGAGAGCCGAAACGTGAAGTCGCAGCAAAATAACCAGTAATTTGGTAACCCCACGAAGGGTAAAAAGGATGTTCCATTACGGGCATAAACTCCACATGAGTAAAGCCCATTTCCTTAACATACGGTATCAACCTGTCGGCTATAAAGCGATAGCTCAAAAAAAGCTCCGGAGACTCAGGACTACGAGCCCAAGAACCAAGGTGAACTTCATAAACAGAATAAGGCTTGTCTACGGCATTTATTTCTGCCCGTTTTTCCATCCACTCTTCATCCTTCCACTCATACCAAGTATCCCAAACTATTGAAGCGGTTAGCGGAGGTTCTTCCCAGCGGATGGCAAAAGGATCTCCTTTCTCCATTTCTTCGCCCGTGTAGGTTTCAATGAAATATTTGTATACTTCACCGTTACCAGTACCGGGAACAAATCCTTCCCAAATACCAGAACCGTCCCACCTGACAAATAATTTGTGACTTGTTCTGTTCCAGCCATTAAAATTGCCTATTACTGATACTGCTTTTGCATTTGGTGCCCAAACAGCGAAATAAGTACCGATTTCACCCTCATGATCCATGACGTGTGAACCCAGCTTTTCATACAGCTTATAGTGTTTTCCGGCTTTAAATAAATGAATATCAAAGTCAGTGAATCTTGTAAGTGGAATAATGGATGTCGACTTACCTTCTACGGCGCCGTTTAGCTTTTCTTTCTTCATTTACTTTACTATCACAGACATGTAACAAATTTTCAGAACTTGAGTTCTACTAAATATTTATAAGCAAGTATAAAAAGAAAATCCCCTCTTTTGGAGGGGATTTTCTTTTATCTTAAAATTTTACTTTAAAAGTTGAATCTCTTTAAAGTTCTTATTTGCTTTGATTCGCAGTCGTTTCAGATCGTCGAATTCCAGATTCTGCTGTGTTTCCTTACCGTCGATAATTACTTTCGAAGGCATAAACGGTAAGCTAATGATTTTTAAATCATAAGTTTCGTACCTTGGAGTAAATAACCCTTCGATAGACTGCTGAATAACCATTGATTTTTCATCTCCATTTACTACGTACTTTTTCTCGAGGTATATATCTTGCTCGTAGGCGAAAGTATCCCCATGGTCTTCGTAATAGAAAGAATTTACTTCATAATCGGAGTAGTAAATCTGGAACATCAACTCATCTATTTCCTTTTCACCAACGTATTGCATTAAAGGCCATTCTGGAATTACCGATCCAGCACGAACAAAAATCGGCATACTATCTAATGGAGTATCTACAGTATGCTCTTCCCCTCCTTCTAACAAATCGTGTGACCAGTAGTCATACCATTTTCCTTTTGGCAAGTATACTACTTTAGTTTTCTGACCAGGTTCAGATACAGGAGAAATCAAAATCTTATCCCCGAAGGTAAATTCTTCTTCCCGGTGATGATTAGAAACTTCCTCTTGCTCGATCATGGCAACAGAGCGTAGGATTGGGAATCCGTATCTGTGATTTTCCCAGAAAGCGGAATAGATATAAGGTAATAAGCGGTAACGAAGTTCAATGAACTTTTTATTTATCGCTTCGAACTCTGGGCCAAAGCTCCAAGGTTCACGTTCACGAGTATCGCCAGCAGAATGGGCTCTCATTAGCGGCGCAAAAACACCTAGCTGAATCCATCTTGTAAACAATTCGCCGTCTGGCTCTCCGGTAAATCCGCCAATATCCGTTCCACAGAAAGAAATACCGGAAATAGCTAAACGCTGGCACTGTACTGAGGCTAATTTCAAATGCTCCCAAGAAGCAACATTATCACCAGTCCAAACAGAAGAATAACGTTGCACTCCAGAATAGCCTGCGCGGGTAATCGTAAACGGACGCTTATTCTTGAACAACTTCTTCATTCCTTCGTAAGTTGCTCTTACCATTTGCATTCCGTAAACATTGTGGGCTTTGCGGTGTGATCCGCGGTGTCCGTCGAATTGATGTCGAACATCCATTGGGAATGTTCCTGATCCGAAAACAGCAGGTTCATTCATATCATTCCACACTCCAGCTACACCTGCTTCCAAAAGTTCTTTAAACAGTCCGCCCCACCATTCTCTTACTTCAGGGTTGGTAAAATCCGGAAACTGACAGCGACCAGGCCAAACATGCCCTTCCATAAAGTAATCATCACTCCTACGACAGAAATACTTATTATCTCTTCCCTCACGGAAAACCCAATAATTATTGTCGACCTTAATTCCCGGATCGATGATAACCACTGTTTTGAAACCATCATTCGAAAGCTCTTTCATCATCCTCTTAGGATCGGGAAAGTACTTTTTATTCCAGGTAAAGCATCTATAGCCATCCATATAATCGATGTCTAAGTAAATAGCGTCACATGGGATTTTTCTGGCTCTGAAATTTTTGGCCAGGTTCTTCACCTTATTTTCCGGATAGTAACTCCAACGACACTGGTGAAAACCAAGCGCCCATTGTGGAGGCATAGGATGAGTTCCTGTTAAAGAGCTGTATCTTTTTACCACGTCCATAATTTTAGGACCATGGATATAGTAATATTGAAGTTCACCTCCATCAGCCCAAAAACTAGTTTGACTGGGTTCTTGGTGGGCAAAATCAAAATAAGACTTAAAGGTATTGTCGAAGAATATTCCGTAACCCACACCATTGTTTAAACCTACATAGAAAGGAATGGTGCGATAAAGAGGATCTTGGTATTTAGCAAAAGAATAGGTATCTGTATTCCAGTTTACCAGTCGTTTCCCTTTTAAATTAAGGTCTGTTGTTTTATCCCCTAATCCATAAAAGCTCTCAACAGCCTGACATTTTTTTGTACAGTAGACATAGTAGCCGCCAAACTCAGCATTTTCTTCCCAATGCATCGCTACCAGATCTTCGTTTATAATCTGATCGTAGTTATCGGCGAAGGATATTAAGAAATCGCTCTTACGAATAATACATTTAACCGTATTCGTTTCAACTACATAGCTTTCTTCATTTTCGTCGAAAGCGAAAAGTGTAATTTTTTGATTCAGGTTAGGAACTGCATACGAGAATTCCTCAAGAAAAACACCGTGTGGAGCAAGTCGTACCCTGATGATTTCATCGCTTACTACTCGAACCTCTACTTTGGCTTCGCCGTCTGTGAAGTAGAAGCTGTTATTTTCCTGAACGTATCCTGTAACGGTACCTAGGTATTTTTTTTCAATTGGTTTTAAACCTATGATGGGGTTATTTACGTGCTGAACACCTTCTTCAAGTTGCTCGATGGTAAATTCCGGAGCTGTAATTTCTTTGTTTTCTTCCATTGTTTGTTAGCATTCCAAGTAGAACGCCTCCTTATACGGGCTTACGCTAAAAAGGCTGCAAATTTTTCATATCAACCAACAGTTAAACTTCATTGTTTAACTGCTGGCGATTTTAACTCTAAAAATACCTTTTTACACGTTCAAACAACTATTTATCTTGAAATTTCATTGAAGATCAAAGAGACATAATAAGCGCCGCCAAGAGAAGGATTACCATAAGAAGTTTGGTAGTAACTATTTAGAAGATTAGATCCGCCTACTTTAATTATAGACTTATACGTCGGCATGTTGAAGCTCAATTGTCCGTCGAGAGTGCCGAAAGAAGGGATTCTACCTTGAACAAAACCTGAGCTCCAATCGAAGCTATCCTGCCATCT
>Ga0073774_1000506_pt1 | contig 9869 bp, 9 predicted proteins | sample InSIn5gowninarea_FD_77487 | JGI IMG/M metagenome (GOLD analysis project Ga0073774, IMG submission 77487) | Clean room microbial communities from NASA Spacecraft Assembly Facility at Jet Propulsion Laboratory, Pasadena, California, USA -... ... | reverse complement strand
GTCACATGACCTGCACATGAGGGTATTATAGTAAAATCACCCACCCTTCTTATGTTCTTCCCCAAATATGCAGATTATAAACCCTAGACTAGATTGCCACCATCACAACCACTCATCACCACCACAACCACCACCACAATCATCCCCATTTCATTTCCCCCAAATATAACTATCATCTGAACATCCTCTGGAACACACCGTTAGAGAGAGGGAGAGCCGAGAAGGACAAACCGGAGTATCTCCGGCGACTGATGGCGTACGACGGAGCCACCCCCAAACCGTGCAATCCTCATCCACCTCATATGGGTTACACCTTACTAGAAGCTAGAGAGAGAGAAGGAGTCGGGAAAGAAGAAAGAGGAAGAAGACAGAGGAAGTGACGGAGAATAGAGAAGAGGGAGAGAGAGAGCAGCACGGTGTCTAAATCAGATAGTGTAAAATTCACCTAACATTCTACTTACTCTTCTGACCAAATCATCACTAAAACAAAGGTAAATTAATAATCTCTTATCCTTTGATAGTAGTGATGGTGGTGATTGCTGTCGACGGTACTGTACCACGGTTACAGAGAGGGTGATTGGCGGTGATTACGGCGGGGGTTGTGGTTGTCGGGACCATGGTTCGATTGGGGGTCGGATAATTGTTTATGATTAAGGTTCTTTGGTGTAGATAAATAAAAGTGATGTTATAATGGAGTGATTTTGCAAGTTATTGATGATGTTATTAGGAAATTAGGGTTCAGATGATGTTATATTTGGGGGAAATGAAATGGGTGATGATTTTACTGTTCTACCCTCGTGTGCCATCCACGTGATCTTATTTAACGACGAAAATTAACTGAGTTAGCAATAAAGGACATAACGTGCTAGATTTTAAAAGATAAAGGACAAAACCAATCAATTTTAAAGTTAAAGGACATGCGTTGCAATCTGGTACAAACTTAAAGGACAAAACTTGTAATTCAGTCTAATAATAATAATAATAATGATAACAACAACAAACCTGTCGTCCCCGCCGTCGACCACCACAGATCCACCGCCCCTTCGATCACCCCACCACAAAAACGGACCCCTACCTCCACCCCCTACCTCCACAGCCACATATCTGTTCATCCCACCTCCAACCACCGTCGACCACCACAGATCCACCGCCCCTTCGAAACCCCCACCACGAACCACCACCCGTCACCATCCAAAACCAACAACACCATCGTCTAAGATGAGATAGAGAGAGAGCGGAGTGTGTGTGAGAGATAGAGTAGAGAGAGAAAGTAGAGAGAGACGAGTGTGTTTGAGAGAGAGAGTAGAGAGAGAAAGTAGAGAGAGAGTAGAGAGAGAAAGTAGAGAGAGAGACGAGTGTGTTGTGTGTGTGTGTGTGTGTGTGTGTTTTAATTTAAAAAAAATCAGAATTTTAATTATAATAAGGTGTGGAGTGGGTGTGGGTGGGGTAGGGGTGGGGGTAAATTACTCTTGTACCCTTTAATAATATAATGATAGAGGGTATATGTGTCACCTTATCATTGGTCTAGAGGAGTTCTTAAGTTCTTGCAACTCAAAGGGGTTCTCATATGAACCCAATCCTATATATATATATATACTAGTTTATACCCCGGGGCGTCCGGGGTTAAGAAATCTAAGTAAAGTGAATAAAATTAGAAGTATCTAAACTATAAAAATGGCACCTGCCAATATATGATTAATGAATATTATTATTATTATTATTATTATTATTATTATTATTATTATTATTATTATTAATATTATTATTATTATTATTATTATTATTAAACAAATCTCTGTCATAAGTTATCATATTCTAATATAAAAAAGGGTAATTGGATCGGGTATCACCTAATCCCAGGCCCGACCCAAAATCAGAATTTTTTTAAAACTAATTCCAAACCTGACACAATACCTGTCGGGTTACAAAAAATAGTCGTTATTTTCTCCGTTTTTTATATAGCACTATGGTACTCGTTGGAAAGATAATAAAACGCTCGTTAATTTGGTGTAATTTTTTCTTAAAAAATCTCGTATATAAAAAATATTAACATTTAAAAGTAATGAGAGGAAACATGAGAGAGAAAATAATAAAGTTTTAATATTTACATTTAGTAGATTAGGTATTTAATAGATTATGTTAAATCATATTTAAACCATATTTATTCCTTTTTTTTAGTTGGTCTAGAGTTACCACATCACATCTTATGTGGCATCTCTCAAAAGAGAGATTGCATAATATTATGACATGTCATTAAAAATGCTTTGGTTTATTATATGTATAGATATTATTAACTAATCTGATATCACTAATTATTATTTATATGAGGGAACCGATCTTAGTTCGACTGGTTTTGCGAATAAGATTCGAGCTATGTAAGACAAATATTGATACTTGGATAGGATAGGATTACAATATTGGCATATCCGTCAACAAGGTAGATGAAAAATAATCTATGGCAAACAATTTCTGCCAAGCAGGTGACACTTTTTTCGGGTCGACTCTTATGGGGCCTTACTTTGGAGGCATCTAATATAGGCCGGGGTCATCAACGGCCCAGCTCACTCATCTGGGCTTTAATAAATATATAGCCATAGGTTATGAATTTATTATATTACTAGTGTGAATAATGCGCGCGCGTTGCGCGCTTGTTGATTTGTTCGTATTCAGAAACTCTAAAACGCAGAACCATACCTTTAACCAATGTTAACGGCACAAACTATTATAATGCATATTAACCGAATTCCAATGTGAACACTGTGCGTGCATTACGCACTTGTTGTGTGCTTAACCAAAATCTCTAAAACACAAACCCATTCCTTTAAAAAATGTTGGCTGATCCGTTTGTTCTACAACTAACATAATTCAGCTATCAAAGTTATGTATACACAAAAGAATTATCTTCATACTTCATTGCAAATGTTTGAAGAGGTTTAGTTAATGTACTGTCACATGCTTTCTATTCAGTTTCATCTTTGACTCATAGTATACTCTTCATTACTTTATACTTTTTGACTGTTAATGAAATGTGATCATTATTATCTATGCTGAAATATTTATGCTCTGCAATTCTTATATGCAGTTCTGGCACCGCTATCCTTTTCTCCAACTTCTGAGGTATTGTATTCTTATATCCACAACTCATGACTCATAGTATACCCTTCATTTATCAGTATAGGGTATAGGTAGTAATGCTGAACCCATTTCATTCATGTTTTTCCTTGTAAGCTTACTATTAAAAATATATATTAGTTTGACACAAGTTATGTGATTATAAGTTTAAAATCTATGTAGGGGCTTTCGGCTCCCCATGATGGCAGGGGTTCCATTTCTTCCAATTCAGCGATAGCGAAATTACAATCCTACCAGCATAATTTCACTAATCGTGGTTGCTTCATGTCCAAACCCGTTCACCCATTAGCCTTTCCAAACAATCCAAGATTTCAGGATCCCGATGACAACAACCTTCATTCTGATTTTGAATTTTCAGATGTTTCTGAACCCATCGAAGCCGAGTCCGTCAACAGATCCAACACTCACAAACGCAATCTGCACATAGCGCTTGTTAATGGCTTAGCAAGGAGGACGATGGCGCCCAGGAAATGCAAATGGCTTAGCAAGGAGGACGATGGCGCCCATGAAATGCTACGTGACGCCATTCAGCTGAGGTGGAGGGGGGGTGCTACTCCTTACCACCCAACCTAAGCTCAATAGGTATTAAAGTGAAAGCTCACATAAGCTTGACTTCAGCTCGGTATATGCTCCAACCATGTTTTTTATAACTGAGTTTGAATAAAATGATCAAGAGTCAGCTCGTTTGTAAGATCTATCATAAACAAATAAGAAGGTTGTATTTGTGTGTACAAAAACAACAGGTACAAAAATAATTCGTAAGATCTACAAGGTTCCTTTAATAATGTAATTACAATTTTTGCCAACAATAATTTTGCCCACATCAATGTGGATACACATTTCATCAAACAATGAATAGTCTAAATTACAACAATAGCCAAGCTAACTACCACCACCATGGACGAAGCCAGCAGCAACAAATTTTTCACCACCGCTTCCACCAATACTGACAGCCACCATTCCCTTTAACTTTCATTCACAATACCAACAGAGGAAACCCATCACCTCCATTGCAGAAGAAGAAATCTATTTTGACTTATGACGGTCAAACGGGTCATTTCAAATCCTATCATACCTCCATTCTTTCTTATAACATGCAACCAAAAGCTATGCTGTTACATATACATCATCAATACTACCCATTCTTAAATCACTGAAGAAACAAAACGTACCAAAGAGTTGGCGCAATTCGTCAAGAGTGCTTGGAAGATCAACTGGCTGGATATTCTCCAACGACTGATCTGCCATAAATCCACTCTTCTTTCCCTTCAATCCAAAAAAAAGTCTAAAACATCAAACAACATAAAAAAGAAAATTCAAATAAATAACCATGTTAAAATACACTTGTTTTAATATGTTACCAGAAACAACACGGTGGCACAATGCTTGAGAACTTCGAGATTAATGCTAACATCATCTAGATTTTTGTATGCTAACAAACTGTTCATCTTTGTTAACCCTCAATTATATCACTTATCTCCAATTTTGTGTATGAATATATGATTATACATTTATAAAAACATGATATATAATCTTGTACCTGTATTTTTGCGCACCATGTCCAAAATAAGGAACAAAACCCCTGACGAATCAACCAACGCTACGGACTTTGGCTTAGGCTGCCTGATCTCCTTAAACGGTACTTTAATCACAACACAAACAAAGCTTCGAATATTTTGGCCAGCCAATATCACAGCAGCAACGGGCATCAAGCAACAACCTAAAACCACACATCGCCATCTGAAATTCAAGTTTTACACCCAAAACTTATGATCCAACAAAAATAGCGTAAACAAACCTTGAGAGCGACAACTAAAGACATAATCGCACAAAGCCAAACATGCAAAAGAAAATACAAAATTATTAAACAGCAAGCAACAGGGAAAAAATGGCAACCTAGAAGCATAATTAAAAGTTAAAAACACACAGAAACAACTGTACATCAATAAACAGAAACACTTGTGAACCAGGTCAAGCATACATTCGTTCCTTTTTGACAAAAATATTGGATCTGATTACAAACAAATATAAAACATCAAGAAATCCATCAAACATAAACTCAACATCACAATTCATGTATAGTTAAAAATACGAAACACTCAGTAGAAATAGTTTATCAATAAACACTAACATGTGTGAATCGAATCAAGCTAATATATTTTTTTTTCTATAAAAAACCTTAGGTCTGACAATGAGCAAAAATAAAACTTCAAAAAAGCATCATAAACACCGCATACAATTCACATTTTGCGCACACAATCGCAACATTTAATCCTCGACTGCAACAACTTACTACATCCAACATCACTCAAGTGCACTTGCACGATAAATTAATTCCTACTTACACACTGGTCACCATTTTTAAGAGAACAGGGCAGCAAACAGGTGAGAAACCATAAGAATAGACATTATAAGTGGCAATTTTGAGACATATAAACAGGACGGTTCAGGTTATGCTCAACTGGTCAAAGGGGTAATATAAAAGGTATCGTTGAAAAGAAAACGGGTCAAATGATATTGATTAACTGGAGTAATCAAAGCCTTCTAGGTTCCATGATAATAAAACATTCAGTTTTGTTTTCTAAGTTTACCTCTAAATTCAAGCTCATGTCATTTTTAGTTCATATATGTGTGCATATATCATTACAGGCTTTATGTACTTGGATATGTATATGTATAAGTACCTGTATGGTAGCATAGAGGAATGTTGATACATCAAGAGCTACAATATAGCAAGATGACTGTAGAAAAGCTAAGACATCACATTAGAAAATTGAAATCACTGAATACTTTTTGACACCCATGTTTGTTATTTCAATGTACCTTAGTTAAGAAGCTCTTACATTTTGTCATAATCAAATATCACCAGAACAGAACATTCAATTAAGATTTTAGAATACCATATAGATATACTTACAATGAAAAAGGATTGATGTTGACACTACAAATCCGAAGAGAAACGAAGTTCTGAATCAAATAGTATCCATCAGCAATCCACGCTATTACGTCTCCATCATGCTAATCGACCTAACATGAAAATAACTCCTGTTGACAAAGACCCCAAGAAAACAATCAAGCATAGTATTAACACAAAGAAGTCAACTGTACCCCTATTAACACAGAAGAAGTCTATCTGTTTGATACATCATATACACATATCAATAACTCGGAAAACAGAACATCACCCTTGTCGATAACATCAAACTGTTTCTCTCCATCCTCAATGGGTATATCCTTAACTTCCATATCTTCTAGCCTGTAACAAAACAGAATTTAATTTGTTTACTATCTCTGCTCAAATACATAAATACAGATTATAGCAAATGCAAAACACACAAAGTGTAAAAAATGTAAAGAAAGAAACAACACAAATGTAGTGCTTAATCTGTGGACATATCTCAAGCTTTAAAGGATGTGTGTGTCATCCAGGTAAGTAGAACTAACAGTTTGGTTGTCAATAATTTTGTTTGTGATCCATATCTTCTCATCAGGGAACTATTTCCTGGCTTCATAAGCAATCTGAACAGCACATCCATGATCAGATGAAGAACTTCAATTCATAGAGGCAGAAAATCGTTTGGTACCTTTACAACCAATCAAGACCTAACTGAAATATGATACAAAATAAGCTCAATAACCTTTAAGAAGAAAAGAATAACCTTATTGCAAACAACTGTTACATACCCCAAGTCTTCTTCTCTGGACATTGAGACAAAAATTTCTTCAAATCTCTTGTTAAAAAGGTTCTTATATCCCAATTTAGTAAATGAAATCAATTTAATAACTTGGAATTGAACGGAAAATACGTAAACTAATAAAAAAAATTAACCATTGATAGACACAATAAGAAATTGATGTTTTTAAGGCTTAGAGTCTCTAAAGAAGCTGGCTGCAAGGTAGGTAAGGCATCGGTTGAAGGAGGTGGGGGAGAAGAGAGGTGTGATGAGATGGTAGCTCCGGTGAGAAAAAAAAACGGATTGTATCTGTGTTTGTGGAAAGAAAGAAAGAAAAGATAAATGGTGGGTGACGCATGGAAGGAAAGAAAGAAAACGGTGTTTGAGAAGCAGACACGTTGAGCAAAAAGACGCGTGTCATAAGCAGCAGTATAGCAGACAGTGTGTACTATCCACTCAAGAAGAGGCAGGAAATTACCAAACTAACCTTTATTAATATATAGGATAATAAAAAATCAGTCTGTAAGACTCGAACCCAGGTACAACACAAAACAAAACCACAATCCCACCATCTGAGCTAGAACATTTTTCAATAATAGACTTAAAACAATAGTTATTTAACATAAGAAAAATAATAAAATAATAATATAATTACTGTTCAAATCCAAAGGTTTTTTATTATACTTAAATTCCTCAGATGATTCTCGGGATAGACAAATATAATATGAAGTGATAAAATGTGTATAATTTAAAAGAAATAGGTTGTTTTTTCAGGAAATTTTAAAATGATCAACATTTGATAACTCATAAAACCTACTTTTAATTCTACGTGTACACATCTTGCTTGAGTGAAGTCTCTGTACAACTTTGTCACTTCCTTCAAACATTCTACAGCTGTAATGTGAACCTAGGACAAAAACAACCGAATTTGTATAAAATGATATGTCATGATTATTATTGATTTTAAGAGGCGTGCATGGTGGGATGATTAATTATCATTTATCAGCTAGTGATTTACCTAGTGTCCAATAATCATAGGCTACATCTAACCGGTATAACAACCTTTGTAATCAATGGTCCTAGCAACACCAATCAAAATACAAAAACATATCATTCTTACCTAAGTGACTACATCTGTGAATATATATGTAGTTAGCAGGTTCTTATATATAATGATAGGTTCGGAAGCATATATGCTATCATAACATTATTAGTGATTTGCCCAGACATGATTAATGAATTAATTAAACACATCGTGTTTTTTTCCCGTATGAACAAAAACCACTTTAAAAAATATTAATATTAATAAGAAAAAGAAAAAGATAAAAATATTAATTAACATATTTGAATTTGTAAATAATAGCTAATAATTATCGTTATTTAAAATATATAATTAAAAAAGACTTTTGAGGGGAATCAAAGGGTGTGAAAACCTTCTATAATGACATGTGGCATACCTCTTTTTCTTTATTACATACTAGATTTTATCCCGGAAGCGTCTCGGGGTTGAAAAATATAACAATTCTAATAATACTAATAGTAATAATTATTACTCTTGTAATTTAAATAATAAAAAAATAACCTTGCTATAAGGTAACACCATGTGTTGTAGTGTTGCGTGATTCTTTCTCCTAGCTTCTCTTGATGAAATATACTTATGCATCTTTAGAAGAGTAAAATTCCAATGATAGCATGGCGATTGGGCTGAATTTCAACATTGTAGATAAGAACCTGGTTTAAAAGAAAAAGCAAGATTAGTGAATAACCTGAACACTTTGTTTTTTTTCCTGTATGAACGAAACCCCACAAAAATAGTCGTTTTTCTCCGTTTTTTATATAGCACTATGGTACTCGTTCGAAAGATAATACAACATTTGTTAATTTTGTGTAATTTTTTTCTTTAAAAAATTGTATATAAAAGATATTAACGTTTAAAAATTATGGGATGAAATATAAGAAAGAAAAATTTTAATTTGTTTATAAATTATTTTCTCCTAAAATAACTCAATTTAAATTTATAGATTAGGTTTTATTTTTATTTGTTTTTTTTTCAATTTTCCACATGCCATGACACATGACACACTCAAGGGTAGGGATGGCAATGGGTCAGGTTTGGGACGGGTTTAGGTAATCCCAACCCCATACCCGATTAGGTATGCTTGTCCCAAACCCGGCCCAAAACCCGTCGGGTTTGTGTCGGGTAATTACCCATCGGGTATCGGGTATACCCACGGGTTTCGGGTAAACCCATTAATTTTTAAAACTTACTCATTGAGTATATCTGACCAAAAACCCGACTGGCATCTATTGGGTAACTATTAACCAATTACATTTACCATTATTAAATATATATGTAAATGATTACAATGTATAAATATAAAATACTTGAATCATATAAAAACAATCAAATACATAGATAACAAATAGTATACACTAACTTTTTGGTAATTTTAGCACAAGATGACAATGTAGATGGACAATTAGATATATTATGCATAAATATTTAAAAAGATATATTAGAAATTATATTGGGTATCTAATCGGGTAAACGGGTATACTTTATCGGGTAATCAGGTCGGGTAAACGGGTATATCATCAAATCCCAAACTCGTCCCAAACCCACGAAAAAAATATAAACTAATCCCATACCCGGACCCATACCCGATTACCCGACTAAAACCCGTCCCAGATGTGTCGGGTTTCGGGTTTACCCATCGGGTTTGGGTTTGATTGCCATCCCTACTCAAGGGAGAGAATGCCTCTTTAAGTGTCATGTCATTAAAATTGCTTTATTTTATTATATATATATAGACTCGATTTATTAAAGGTCGTGAAAAACTATATCTTTTGTTTTTCCTTAAATAACTAGGTTTGGCGATGTAGAAAGTGGTGGCGGCGTAGCTTGTTGTCTGTCTACTTGCTATCTTAATATAATTTGCTAATCGATATATATATATATATATATATATATATATATATATATATATATATATATTTTTAAAAATCTTATATCTTATATCACAGATAAAGAGAACAATCTCTCTATTATGTGTGCCATTTAAG
>Ga0073774_1000502_pt1 | contig 9923 bp, 14 predicted proteins | sample InSIn5gowninarea_FD_77487 | JGI IMG/M metagenome (GOLD analysis project Ga0073774, IMG submission 77487) | Clean room microbial communities from NASA Spacecraft Assembly Facility at Jet Propulsion Laboratory, Pasadena, California, USA -... ... | reverse complement strand
CTTGTGAAGTCATCGACACAGTCGTTGAAGCACTTATCAACCAATTTGCTGTACATCTGCACGCAGTATTAGGCACAAACAGTCCACACTAGCAGTAATCACACAGGCACGGCTACTCCTTCTAGGCTTTAAGGTGAGTTCGATGTCGTAATGTTCCTCGTCAAAAACATGAATACCTGGTATCTAGACAGTTATGACTCTCATTGTCCATCGATTGACGGGAAAGCAGACTGTTTGTATCCTGTTTGTTGATAGCAAAGAGCAATTAGCCGCCGATTGATGATGAAAACCCATAAGAACAATATGAAGACCTTGCAACAGCTTGTAACATTCACCGTCATTGAATTTGTCCAACATCACAATAAAACAATAGTAACGCTTATCCATGATTCATTTTTGGCACATCATCTTTATCTAATACCTCATCTTCCTGCATCAACTTCCGTGCAGAGTCGCACTCTATCCACCGACATACATACATATATATATACACCTCACTCACTCCTCGTCTTCTTTGAAGACGACGCTTCAGTCGGTAGCAGCTCCAAAGTTGCCTTCGATGACAGCTACGGCAACCTTGACAGTGTCGAGGAGAATCGTATCGTGGCCACTGACACGTTCGACGACAAGATGCTCGAGTTGCAGAGGAAGAAGAGTACAGAGATCAAGAAAATAACCGGGAAAGTACAGGACAGTCTTGAGTATGCAGCCTCCCTTTCCTGACGTCTACTGTCGTATGTGTTGCTGACTTAATGCAGATCGAGTTGGAAGGAACTAATGCATATTATGGACGAGGTCAACGACCTCAACGACGAAATGTATGAGTTACTAGGCCCCGAGCATGGTGGTGATGAGGTGCAGGTAGATATGGATCAAGATGATGATGGCACTGGAGATGGGCAGGCTGAGGATGAAGACGATGAAGAGTCCAATCCTGAAATGCAAGTCAGACCATGCTGCGGATGACTACAAAACAGATCTTCCTCCTCTGCAACTCGAGCAGCTCTTTCAGGAGATTGAAGGTCAACAATTGCCAGAGCTGTCAAGAACGCCGTCGACAATAAGCCTGGTCCAGACCGTCGTATTCACTTGCTTCATCGACCAGACCAAAGTGCTAACGGTTGGATCAAGCACATGGTGTAATCAAGGGTATGGAGTACAATGCGATGCCTCACCAAGTCATCGGAATCGACTTCATGCACAGTAGCGCTACAGAACCAGTAGTTCCTGCTGAAAACCTTGCCCGATGGCATGGGCATGGGTAGTAAAACAACACAATCCTGTCAATCCATGATGAACTTCATCAACATCCACCGTTTCTCTGACGGCAACGACCGACAGCACAACTTCTGAATACTATGGCGCAGGAAATAGAGCTGAAGTGAGGGAACTCAAGATCCATTTGATATGACAAGCTCACCTGCGTATGTCCCAGGGTTATGGCGAGCGCTACATACGTCGTCGGTCGGAGCTTGACTTTTTGACCTTCTCCGAAATTCTGACAAGCAAGAGATTGCTCATTCGACAGCCTATAACACTGCGACGCTGGCTGATTGAGGTCATGCCTTTTCTGCTGACCAAAAGAGCTCTGAAGTCTCCTTTGAAGTTTTCGTGGCGAGCTTGGTTGATTCCAGGTTTCCACAGTGGCATTGCAATATTCAATGGTAGGTGATCGATATGGAGCTGATCGTCTTGAAATGTCAGGGCTCTGGAGCTGAGATGTTTCGAGAACTGCTGCAAGCTCCTCGTGGAGCAGCAATAGAATTTGCTTCAGTTCGCCGGGGTTGGAAGGTGAAGAAAGCTGGTGTAAATAGAAAAGCAAATCTGTGGACATCAACGCCACGGAAACAATAATGAGTAACATAACCTGCGTGTCCACCCTATTTCTTGACCTTGACGAAGTCGGCCTTCTCGACTTCACATGGGTTCCTGGCGTATTGCTTGCGGGCTTTTTTCACGGCAATGAATTAATCCTTACAAACAGCCTGGCACCAAAGCTTGGCATGCATGATCAACAGTTTCAAAGCTCTTTCATCTCTCCGGTACATGACCAAGGCTTCATATACAAACACAAATGAGTTTCAAGCAGATACGGCCATAGACCGTGAAGAACAAGGCATCCTGTTCGCTCTGCCCTTCTTAAGCCACAGACGTAGTATGGTGAGTGACCACCTGCGAATTTCAGTTGCTGTATGTAGCATAATGTTTTGCCATCTTTTCGTCCTTGTTCAAGCTTGTCTTGGCGGGAATAGTAGTGATGACAGATCTGCAACTGTCAGGCGGCTCATTGAGACGTTTAAGGAAATGATACTCTGCGGGCATGGCTTTTGTTTTTCGCTCCGTCATACGCAAGCCATCAAGCCCCGAGAACATGAGCGGAAACTCATCGTGCCTGGGGAAACTAGGGATTGTCGCGAGGGATAAATCGGGGAGAGCGATTACGTGCAGGATAGGAACATCCTGCACTCCCGAGTACAGGCGTGATCGGAAGATGGAAGAGAAGTAACGAGGTGTCTTCGCCGAGCGCCGAGTACGTTTTCAGAAGTGATTGCTAAGCAACGGTTGGGATGCAAATTCCTAAATCCGAACCTCCGCTCCCGAGTTCCACTTATGCGCTAAGCTTTTCGTGTATTTAGATAAGCTTCCTCCCTTCCGCTTATTTTCTCACAAATTCACCCTTTCTCGTGTTTCACATCAGTTTCACACCTTATACCTTTCCTAGTGTTGTTGTGATACCTGTAACGCAATGTCTCATTCCCAAATGTCGCTAGATAGAGAGAAAGAAGATGACATCACTTTGCCACACAACAACGCAGCAAGTGAATCGTCACAACATGATGTTGAGAAAGAAGCAGAAGAAGAAGCGCCACCAAATGCTCAAGCAGCAACCGTACCAAAGCCAGGACCTCCTGGCCCACCTGGTCCCTCTTTCGAAGTGCCAGATGGAGGATTGACAGCGTGGCTACAAGTTCTTGGCGGGTTCATGGTGAGTCTATGGCCTTATCGTCTGAAAGTGCCACAACCTAACTTGCATCCCAACAGCTCTTCTTCAATACTTGGGGCAACCTCAACACCTTCGGTATTTTCCAGACATATTACGAGTCTGGAGCACTCTTCACAGCCACATCGTCCGACATCGCGTGGATAGGTAGTATAGCATCTTTCTGTCTGCTGGCTGTGGGCTGCTTGTCCGGCCCTCTGTATGATCGGGGTTATTTGCGCGCTCTGTTGATTTCAGGCAGTTTCCTGACGGTCTTCGGTTACATGATGACGTCCCTCTGCACCACGCTCTGGCAAGCGATCTTGGCTCAAGGATTTTGCATCGGTATTGGTGGTGGTTTGCTCTTTGTGCCCTCGGTGGCTATCCTACCAACATACTTCAGGAGGAAGATTGGTCTTGCTGTTGGTCTTGCAGCTGCGGGTTCTTCGATGGGCGGTGTCATCTTTCCGATTGTCTTTTTCCGTCTCATTGACCGGGTTGGTATGTCTGCAGATCTGTTATTTTTTGCTTATTCGGAACTGACTTGCTAATTCTAGGATTCGGCTGGACTGTCCGGGTCATCGGGTTCATCGCCCTTGCGACACTCCTCATTCCCATTTTGGTCATGAAACAGAGGTACGGAGGAGTCTTCAAGGAGTCTGACAACGAAACATGCTAATCATAATGCAGAATCAAGCCAGCCGCTGCAAGGGCCATAATTGACGTGACAGCCTTCACAGATATCCCGTATATCATCTTCGTCGTCGGTATGTTCCAACACGATATCTTGCATTCTCGCTACCATTACTGACGTCCTTTCCCATCTGATTAGGCACAACAATTGGTTTCATTGGGCTTTACGTTGTCCTGGTCCGAATTAATCACTCCCAGAGTACATTTTAGTACACTAACATAGTCCCAGTTCTACCTATCATATTTCTCTGCAGCTCGACAAATCACGGACTACTCCCTCTCTTTCTACCTGGTCCCCATCCTCAACGCAGCATCCGTCTTCGGCAGAACAGTACCCAATGCCATCTCAGATAAGACCGGTTCTCTCAACCTGATCGGTCCCGGAGCTCTAGCCTGCAGTATCCTCTGCTTCTGCTTAATCGCCGTCGACAACGTCGCTGGCATTGTCATCATCGCAGTGCTATTTGGTTTCTTCTCAGGAGTTTTCATCGCACTACCACCCGTTATCTTCGCCGTAAGTTTAGGCCTTTCCCCGGATAATCAATCCTCAAGACCTGCTTTGGCTAACAAACGGCGTCCTCTAGGCGTTGACGCAAGACAAATCCAAGATTGGCACGAGAATTGGCATGGGCTTCGGAATCATTGCCATTGCGGTCCTTTTGGGCGGTCCGGGAACTGGTGGGATTATTGGTTCTGACCCGAATAACCTTGACTTCACTGGTGCTTTCATCTATGGTGGCGTTACGCTGGCCGCTGCTGGAATGATCTTTGTGGCGCTGAGGATGTGGAAGGCGGGATGGAAGGTCATTGCTAAAATATAGGCGTGGGGGTGCGGGTGAGATGTTAGACGAGGTGGTTTGGGGAGGAGACGGAGATGTACGCGGTTTTGTGTTCGACTGATTCTGCTCGAGTGAGCGAGGAAGAGTGCTAAATCTCTATGGTGGATCCTGGAGGTATTGGGAAGAACAGGGAGACTAACGACGACAACGACATTGGATTCACTGACAGACTTATTTCACTTCCACTAATTGGCAATGACGCCTCTATTGTAGCATCACCGTTCATATTCAACAATTTATAATTTCAGCATCATTCAAATATCGTAAATTAAACCGGCTCCATCCCGCTCAAGACACACCACGCTCGTCATCATTGCACAAGTAATTCTCCCGCTTGTAGAAAGTAAAGGCCGCCCAACACTCCCCCATCTGACGGTAACATATCTACAAGAGTTGCAGTATTCCCTCTTCTCAAGTGCTCTTGAATGCCTAATCCTTCCTCTCCTTCAGCCCTTTTGCTCCTTATCAATCTCCTCACCGCAAGTGAGTCAATCCAGGCTACCCGACCATCACGACGTCCTGTCTCGAAAAGACTGCAGTAATCTCAGTGGTATTTAGAAATTAATGACGCTATTGGTCCTTTGTCGTGCCCAGCCGAAGATAATCTTTGTAACCGATACCGACGATGATGAGAGGTACAGAGAAGCATTAGGATTCCGAGACTCGGCGCTTTTTGAAGGTGTCTCTGTGATGGTCTTGCCAGGCGTCTTGCGGTTTTCTTGTCTTGTAGTCATTGCCAATTGGTGTTGTGTTTCCTATTATGATTACCAGCTAGCTGTTGTAGAATCCCTTGCCCTCCCATCACTTCCACATCTACAAATCTACTCGTCCCCACAGAAACAGTCGGCCTTTCATGGTCTGTCGGCTCCATCAAATCAAACGACATCCTCTGATGCTCACTCAACTCCGGTAAAAAGGCGCTTCCGACTACATTTGTGATGATCTCAAAAGCTGCCCATACGGAGTCTGCATTGTCTACTTCATTGATAAGTAGAGTTACTCATCCCTTCTTGTTCACATTGTCAAGTCCATAGAGATGACGGTCATCTTGTCGATGCCGTATGGTGTTGACACTTCGACCTTGTTGTCCCACCAGCCACGGACTCTCTATACTTGCACGTCTCTTACTCCTTTGGCCCTCATCCCGTCTGGGTACAAGGCATATATCAATATTAGCGTATCTCACCACGCCCTACGGACATACTAACAATATCAAACAGAGCACTCCTGCCCGTATTCACACCAGCAGACGCCGCTCGTCGAAATTCAATCGGTGATCTTGCACTCTCCGCCAGGTGCGTCAGTGGTGAGTGTGGCGATTGTGCCGTCGCTTGTCTTCTTAGTCGCGGCGAGACATCTTCATACGGCGGTGAAGCTTGTCTCGCCATGCTTGCTGACGCTGTATTCTCATACGGTGGTGAGGCGTGCCTCATCATCCTCGTACTAACGTCTTCGTAAGGCGGTGAAGCATGTCTTCTCGTGCGCGCTGCATCCTCATATGCAGGCGAAGCGTGTCTTCTCGTTCGTGGAAGCGGTTGCGGTACATCTTCGTACTGCGGCGGTAGCTGGTCTGCTCCAGTACCAACACCACTCTGTCCCGCATTGCTAGCCGTCGCTGTGAATGAGGGTGGTGGTGGACCAAACGTCCTCGGCGTGAAGTAATCTCCGATTTCGTCTTCGTTGTCATCCTCGTCCGGCTCAGCATATGCTGGCGTTGTCACCGCTCCCGCGCCTTCTCGAGGCTCACTGAGAATTTGAACGGGAACGCGTAGCGTGCAGGATTGGTTGAGATTGTTGCCTGTTGCTTTGAATTCCTGGGTCAGTTCGAGGCTGTAGATGCGGCTAACAAGACAGGAGTGAAATGTTGGGACGAAGTGTTTTTTTTGTGGGAGTGTGAGTGGGACGAGAAGTTGAGCAAGGTAATATGGTTTGTCTGGTTTTGTGTTGTGTGATGGAGGCGCGGGTATAGGATATACTGGTGGACCAGTGGAGGAATCGTGACGACGCCATTGGACTGAGCCCATGTTGCGGCTGGAAAGGCCGACGGTGTCGATGTTGACCTGACGTCGTGAGTCGTGCATTAATGTCGTGCGTTTTGGCCAGTCTTCCAAAGGGGTGGATTGGTAAAATGTTAGAATCTTCAGTTTACTATTCAGCATTGCGAGCTTTGGTGGGGCGTCGTTGACGTTGTCTGGGTCGAAACGAAGTGTGACAGTGCCGACAGTATGTACAAGCGACTCCATGTTCAGATTGGCACATGATAGTGTTGGGGCAGGTAGTCGTAATGGACTTGGTTGTGTCGACTCCATGATGAAATGACCTGATGATGGTTTGAACATGCCCCTCTTGATTGCTTTTACCCTACGGAGACAGTATTCTTCTTCTTGGCCTTGGATGTTGATGGGTGGTTGCTCGGCCGTTGCTGGAATGACGCGCAGTTTTCTAGTTTCTTCTGCAACGAGTCTAGTACGCGCTCGGCCGTTGTCATCTACGCCATTTGCTTTATGTAGCTTTACACGGATGAAATATGAAATGGTAACCATGTTAGGGCAGTAGTCTTCGAGTTTGGTAATGCCTGTTCCATCCTCCTCTGATGGCACCTCTGATCCAGCTCCCAGGGTGGGCGGGAGTTGGAGGTGGGCTTCCCTCACAGCAGGTGATTCTGTATGATGTCGGCAGATCGTGGGTAGTGCATGACCTGGCACTATAAATGTGAATGGCACCAGTCTGGTGTCGTTAGCTTGGATGTCATTGATCTGCACTAGCGTTGCCGTAGGTATAGGCTGTACAAGCTTCAGAAAGGTGTGTGTTGCTTTGATCGCTTGAGTATATGGTGTAGCGCCCATTCTGTCAGTAAAACCTTGATTTCCCGTTAGTACACAGACACATGGCCGTGTTAGTATGTTTTCCTTAGCTTACATTCAGTCTGTCCGAGTAGAGCCACTTCAATGGAGTCGAATGTTAATGGCGCAGACGGAATAATGCATACTTGACCACCAATTTCGTCGCCAGTCTTCCATGTGTGGTCTGAGTTGTGGGCAGCTGTGAATTCAATCTGGATATCTGGTTTGCCTGGTTGGCTGACCCTACTCAAGAGCTTACCCAGAGAGCTCCTGCGGCGGGTGGCTGGCGGTGGCATTGTGGTTGGTAGTGCGTGGTGAAAGAAATGGTAATAAGGGGTGTATAGCTTCTATAGACGAATCTATATCAAGTATTCTGCGGCAGGTGTTGTTGATATTTCTGCAATTGCCAGTGACGTGCCGATATCGTCAAGCTGTTACACAGGCATAAAACTCACGAAGTGAAGGACGAGCTTTCTTTGATGTGGTTGGTAAGCGGACAGCTTATCTTCTCTGAGCGTAATATAATCTTTGTAACAGATTGCGATAAGCACGTCGTCTTATAAGATAGGAGTCGCAGCTCTTGGGCTAGCTCCTCGAGGACAGCACGACAGTAAATGAGTCAACAACGACGTAGTATGCAGCTTCTTCTTTGAACTTCCCTTTTCTTCCCTTGTATCACCTCCTCACTTTGCCCGCAACCGTTGTAAGTGCCAAGGGATTACTGTTGATCTAGAATCTGGTCAACAAATAGCCAAAGCCTTACGCGCCATGTGTGAGGTTCGGAATAAAACTTAGTACCGTCAGTCGGTATGAGTCATTATTAATTAGAGCAGCAGAGATATGAGGTTGCAACAAGATATCGAAAGCTGTTTCACCGAAGAAATGCGGTCCAAGAACCCGTTCATCGGCGTTCTTTACTCCATACTGCTAGCGTGGGAGGGTTCAGGCGGTCGATCTTGCGGCTCACTTTGACTCACCATAAATTGCTTTGTAAGCGACAGTACCTAGGCATAGACTACAACCACATTCACCACCCTGACAAGGGAAGAGATGTAGCCAAGTTTCTTACTATCAGAAAAAAGTACTTGACTTGCTCAAGCACTTTTGACCAGGATGACCATCGCTTCATCTTTATCATGCATAATAATTTCGGACGTCGTGTGTGGCTCACGTGGGGTCTTTGACATGAAAAATAACAGTTTTGATACTGGTGTGTTTTGCTCTGCGATGCTATACAACCCACTGTGAATATACAGTATACTACTATGTCTCTTTCCAACAAGCACAATAGGCACCATCGTGTGCTTGTTATCAATCCAAACTCTACGGAGTCTATGACAGATTCTCTGGTTGATCTCATTGTATCGAGTTCTAACAAGGTATCTTAAAAACATCGTCTCGACTATGCTATCCATCGTTAAACGCTGCCTCGATTAGTCAACCTTCCGTTACTTCACCAATCCGACATCTCCTCCAAGCATCAATAACGCCGCTGATGGCGAGTTGAGCACACAAAATTGTATACAGGCCCTTTCCGACTCGGATTATCTAGGATATGAAGGATTCCTTGTTGCATGCTACTCCGACCACCCTCTTGTGGCATGGCTGAAATCCCAGCCAGCCATTGAGCAAAAGAAAAAACCAGTCACCGGCATTTTCGAAGCAAGCATCTGGAAAAGCCTGAACGTAATTTCAAAACAAGCGAAATTCGGCATAGTCAGCACAGGCAAAGTATGGGAAGACCTTCTGTCCAAGGCTGTGGTGAAGTATTCAAAGGAGGAGCTTGGGAAAGAATCAGCTTTGAAAGATGTTTTCGCTGGTGTCGAGACAACAGGATTGAATGCTACAGACTTGCATGATGCGCCAGCTGAGGAGGTCAAACAGAAGATGAAGGAGGCGACAAAAAGGTTGGTTCGGAAGGGCGATGTGAGGGCTGTTTGTCTTGGGTGTGCGGGAATGGCAGGTATGGATGTTATGGTGCGAGAAGCACTGATTGAGGAACTTGGTCGGGAAGAAGGCGAAGCTGTGCATATTGTGGATGGAGTCAAGGCTGGAGTTGAGTGGTTGGAGCAGAAGCTGAGCATGTGAGTGTAGGGATTAGAGAATTCTAGTAGTACAGAATATGGGTTCCGTCGATAGTCGTGATTTCCATTAATTTTCTGGTTCATACATGTTTCTTTTCCCTCGTCACGACAATCTCGTCGTCATCGACTAGATGTGTGCACACATTCATCGGTTGGCAAGACCGCCAGAAGCCATCATGGCCTCGTTGTGTTCTTGGAACCTGGTAGCAGTAAAATAATGTCAGATCTTCCGATCTCATTCGAAGACGAATATAAGGTCACGTGATGAAGAACTCACCTTTGCTGAATGCGCTCCTGTCCCTTCATGTTCTTATCCCAGCACCTCATGATGCAGCCCTCCTCTCGCGACGAAATGGACTTGCTTGTGAAGTCATCGACACAGTCGTTGAAGCACTTATCAACCAATTTGCTGTACATCTGCACGCAGTATTAGGCACAAACAGTCCACACTAGCAGTAATCACACAGGCACGGCTACTCCTTCT
>Ga0073774_1000501_pt1 | contig 9926 bp, 7 predicted proteins | sample InSIn5gowninarea_FD_77487 | JGI IMG/M metagenome (GOLD analysis project Ga0073774, IMG submission 77487) | Clean room microbial communities from NASA Spacecraft Assembly Facility at Jet Propulsion Laboratory, Pasadena, California, USA -... ... | reverse complement strand
GGGGGGGGGGGGGGGGGGTGGATAGTTATTATTACAATATAGTATGATTGGTTCTTTCTCTTTTGATCCATGATTGTTAGTTAAAAAATAAAATTTAATTTAATTAAGAATTTATAATTAAATTTACTTAAGATTGTCAAGTCTCGCTAGTATATATATATATATATACACACACACACACACATATATATGTGTGTGTTGGGGGGGGGGGGGTTCTTTCCCTTTTGATCCAAGATTGTTAATTAAAAAACAAAATAAAATTTAATTAAGAATTTAGAATTAAATTTAATTAAGATTGTCAAGTCTCGCTAGCATGATTGGTTTCTAAGGGTTTTGTTTGTTAGGTGGTCCAAGGTTCAAAACCCGCGGTGGTTGGGAGGAGACACAAAAAAATACAACCATGATAAATCTTGGTGTGGCACAAGTTGAGTGCAATCCCCAGGTTATTTTGATGGCTTATATTCCCTTGGGTCATGATTTCTTGAACCACAAATTAATCCCGCAAATCACAAACACACTTGTAAACCAAAAAATAAAAAATAAAATAAAGATTAAATAAAAAAATATTTGTAATATATATATATATATATATATATAAGATTTATACAAATTAATATAAAAAATTATTTGTACTGACTTAATATAAAAATTAGTTTAAGTTGACTTTTGATTCATTTTTTAAAAAGAACTTTAATATTTTTGTATTAATATAAACCAATAATTAAATTTTCTTTTCATAATTCAATCTTTCCTAATAATGGATCACAATGGTTGGTCTAAAATGTTGAAGAGTAGAAATGAATATGGTACATCCAGAAGTTTATATAAACAATGAAACTATCCAAAAAAATATTAAATCTAGAATGATGATTTACAACAATAACAAAAAATGATCTCCAAACAAGTACAAGAGTTGGAATAATGATTAGAGAAGCTTTGAACTATAACCCAAAAACAAATCCAAATAGAAAGCCCCGAATAATCCACTTCAAAAAAAACTTGCAAAGAAAAGAATACGGAGCATGCTTAAGAGCTAGGGGAAGGAAAGAAGAAGGAAGAATTTCCACGAAAACCCTAATGATAACTATGAGAAGGTAATAGCATGACTTCAAGAGGTAAATATGACATGAAAAATAATGTGAGGAGAGTGTAAGTTTATAGATAAAATGGTTAATTAGATGAATCCTAACAATTGTCCCCAAATTAAATGTAGGTGGGCCTTTTGTTATTGTCATATCACAAGTATCGGCTTTGGTATATCACATTGAAAGGAAGATAATATTGTCTCTATTCCGCAAGGCTACATAAATCCAAGCCAACATTACAAGCTCAATATGAAATAAGAGAGATCAAAACCATGGTAACAAGGGAAAAGAAAGAAAAATTAAAAACATGATTGGTTGACCAAGCTAAAAAACAATTAAACAATCCAAAAGGAATCCCTAATAACATAAGGCATAAATGGAGGCTTAATTTAAAGAAGGTGGAGTATGAAGTGTGATCAAAGTTGGTTAGAAGGATTCAAAAATGTTTGAAAGGGCCAAATTGCATTATCAATTATTAAGAGGGGATTAATTAAGGAAATTTGAAGGGTTTCTATCATGTTCTAGTGATTAATTAAGTAAGATGTCAAAGGTTTATTGGAGTGAATCCACAAACATCTAGTGAGACAAAAGGTATATGGTTAGGAGGAAGAAACTACCCTTTATGTTGAAAGTTGTAAAAATCCTATGTATCATCTTAGATGAGCAACATATATAGAATTATGCAAGGAAAATTAAATATCCTATAGAAAGTGCAATAAGTTCATAGTAGAATATTACTAATCGTGAAATAATTGTTGTATTTTAATAGAAAAAAAATCACATTTATTATAAGTAACGTAATAAATTGTGAAATGTTTGTTTTAGTAATTTTACTCTAAAATACTCTTAATATATTGAATGTCATTGTTGTTGTTGAGATGTACAAATTACTAGATTGATTAGAAATTAAGTATTTGTAAGTTGCTACAAACTTGCTTCTTCACAAATGAGTACTAAATCCATTAGAATAACTAGTATACCCTAGATGGGAAAATAGAAATGTCGAAGTCAAAGGAAATAAAAAATTTAATATTATATATGTATCAAATGATTAAAATCTCATAAAGTATCTTTCATACTAAATTATTCATATTTCATTAAATTGATCTTGTCGCAATTCACAAGTTGTACATTCTTTTTAAACAACCATTGTTTCTATACTTCATACTTGATCCAAAGGGCTCCATATGTAAGAAACAAGCATTGATCCAAAGGGCTCCATATGTAAGAAACAAGCAAACAAAAATTATACCTTCAAAGTGTTCATAAGTCTAGTCAACTCATTCAAGCTTAATAAAAATAGTTGGCATCTCAATAAATGATATCCTCCGTAGAAATCCAAATAAGATGACTTAGTAGCAATGTATTTATTCAATATTTGTTCACCAAAGAGACAATGATGAGGTTTCTTCTCCAACATCCTAAGAATAACTTCCTTGTAGAGATGGAGATATACATCCATCTATCAAAGGTAAGATGTGGTGGTACTATCTATATTTTTTCACTTGCATAATAGATAATATCGCCTTTGAAAGGAAGTTATTTACATAAATTAAGTATAGCACTACTCATGCATTGAAAGCCCCCAAAATGAGCAAACAAGAGCATAGAAGAGACTTAGGGTTGGACACAAAGGAAGAGGGAAATAGGAGCTTGTATTATTCTTTCCATCATAGGAAGGAGGATTGTAGAGTTATCTGAAGTAGGGGCTCATTATGAAACCATTAATATTGTCCTATGTTGTTGGTCATGGTCACTGACTTGAATTATGTTGAGGTGGTAGTTTCGTTGTGGATGAATTATATAGGGATGTGAGTCCACCATCGTTCAGCACCATGTGATAAGGATCTATGACAAAGTTCTTAAGATTGGGGAGATTTCAAATGGGAAATATCACACAAAGACTGGGAAAGAGGGGAGGTTGTTGAGGTTTTTGTGCTCATCATTTTTGGAGCTAAAATAGTGCTAGTCCACCTTTATCATGCTAACAAAAGTAACATTAGGGGGAATTTGGGGTTTAAAATAGCCCCCTTAAGGAAAATAATAAAATAAAAGTTAGGAATCATGAAGGGAAAGAAATGTAACTACTTTTTTCGTGTGTTTTCATTTTTATCTCCTTACAGATTTACTTTAAAAGTATCGAGTGCAAGTTCTCCTAAGATGTGGAATTTTCAAGAAACACAACTCTCATATATTTCCAATTTATCTAATGATAGGTTTATTAAAAGTATCAAGTGCGGGTACTCGTTGGATGTAGAATTTGATTTTTCATGTATTTTTAATTTATGCCACAATAGATTTGTTAAAAGTATCAAGTCTTTGTTTAAACTAGAAAAAGTATTTACTATTAAAAAACGATTGAGGCCATGCCAAAAAGCCTAATAATACAAAATCCAAATTCGCAATAGTATACCAAAAACTTCAAAAATTGAAAAGGTTCTTTGTCCCTAATCACTAACCTACTTTTGCTAACATTCTTAAAATTGTGCTCTACAATTCTATAAGTATATAACCTAACAAATTGACCCAAAAAAAATATTTTCGTACACAACATTTAGAAAACCTAAGTAAAAGGGCTTGTCCACTAGCGGCTTTTAGAATGTCCTCTCCCAAGCTCAGAGGGTCTAGTTTGTTCTCATAGGGAGTTTGTTTGTCCTTCTCTTGCTGCATTGTTTTCTTTGGATGAGCAATATGTTTAAAAAATCCCAAATACTTTATTGGAGGCGATGCTTAGGACTAAGTGTCCTTTGCCAAGACTAGAGTCCATTTATACCGCACATTTGCGTCTACCTTTAGCTTTTCTAAGGATTAAATCTTATTTTTTATCATTACTTCTAAGTGAACCACTATAAATTTACTCAATCTATAAATGGAAACTACAAATTGACTTTTACAATTAAAAGAAAAGAAAGAATCAAACGCTCAATCATTAGTCTATATGGATAGATATTTATGTTATATGGAATTATTTTTGTTTCCTTCGAAAAAGTAATATCTTATTATTAAATAACAAGTGTACATTCTATGTATGCTTTTAACTAATGCACATGAAAATGCTATCATAAAGGATTTTGGCATACATTATATCTTTCCCTCTTAAAAATTCAAAGGCATGTGACCACTCATCACTGAGTCTACACCACATTTTCAATTCATATATTTCAAAAAAGAAAGCTCAAGAACTATTTGTGTCCTATAAGATTACATAATTTCCACATAAAAGCTTTAACATATTAAGTCTAGCAAACAAGGGGGTTCCCCTTCAAATTAAACTCTTAACAAAAAAAAAAGATGAAGTTTGTTATTAACTTCCTCGCTACCATCCAAATTCAAATCAATAAATTGAGATAGCACTACATGAAAAACAGGCTCCATTTTTAAAACTCATACATATAACTTGAATTTGCCTCCAAAAGAAACCCTTCTTTTGATAGTGCATCAACTTAGTGTTATGCTCTCTTAAAACATGTTAGTATGATATTTGCAAACTTGGCCTCAATTATTTTGACATGATCCAATACAAGAAGTAAAACCACTTCTTTTGATAATGCATCAACTTAGTGGTATGCTCTCTTAAAATATGTTAGTATGATATTTGCAAACTTGGCCTCAATTATTAGAAATGATCCAATACAAGAAGTAAAACCAAAATCCTCATTCTAAATAGCTCTTTCATCCAATTGATAGACACTGATGAATCACCAAAAGTTTGTGATTTTGGAACTCTTTTGACTATTTCTAGCCTTTGTTAATAGTTTCAATGCCATCATTTCAACATAATCGTTGGAACTAGGCCCCGTCCCTACTTTGAAGTTTATATAATGAGATTCATCTAAGTAAGAATGCCTCCTACCCAAGAGAGAGAGACCATCAAAGCATCCCTTAGCTACAAACTTATCCATTATGGGACATACCAAATTTCTTATCTTCACAATCTTGGGAATTGCATTTATGCTTCCACAAAAAACCCTGATATTTGATGCACATTGAAAATTTGGTTGAAGCTTGCCTTGGAATATCTCATCATTCCTAGTAATCCAGTTTCACCAAGCAACCACCAGTGAAGGGTTCTAATTAACTTAAGTTTTTTTTGTTGGAATAAATTCCTCATGCACTACTCTATAGTTTCATTTTGGAAACAACCCCTGCGTCCTATTAATACTTCCATCTTTTTTAATACTTACCTTGCATATGAACTTTTTAAAGTAGATGATTTGTTTCTTCCTCTTTCTTGCACAGTAGACACCAACCTAGGCCTTGTTTACTTCACCCTAGGAGAACATCCCATGTTAGAACTTTATTCTTGAGCACAAGCTACATATAAACCATGGTTTTGAGTGGCGATTTGAGTTTCTACTATACCTTCCAACACCAAACCTCCTCTTCTTCCATTGGAGCTTTGTAACATAATCCTGGATTATAAACTTCTAGTGTTAGGTTCTTTAAATACACTAAGTAGTCTTCATCCTTAATGATTATAACATGATTTTCCTTTAATTGATTGGTGTAAGTCTTCCACTACATTTTTTCTTCCTTTGGTAACTCGATCTCCTCGCCAGACTTCCATCCTTGTTTCCAAATTGATGTTATGCTTGCTTCAATGGCATGGGAAAATTTGTAAATACATTTTCTCTACGAATTTTATCATGTTCAATGGTCAAATATGAGAATCACCACATTCCACCCAAGGCTCTGAACCAACCGTAACTCTAACCGATGCCACACAAGAGGGAAAGACATAACCATAGCCTTCCAAAAGATAAACACATAATGCAGAGATTTTGATTATTTATTTTTGATTCCTCCACTAATAAAGGCTCTATGTATTTTGAATAATAACTTGCCTCCACAGACGCTCCTTAGAGATTAACTTCCATAGGCTTTTCATTGTTGGAGCCTTGCCAAAAAAATGAATATTCTTTAGGCCCCATTCACCAACCTCCTTGGGTCAGGCTAGAGATTGCCATTTAGTAATGGTAATCCATCCTTCTCTCTCCTCCCTATCCATGGGGTTGTAAAACTTCTCTTTATAATTGATTCCATAATCCCTTTAGAAATATGAGCCATGGATAATTAGTGAACAAGGATTGCCTCCAAGACATCTTTGACCAAGGTGAGCCTTCTCGCTAAGGATAACCATGTATTGTATCACAACTTAAGAACTTCTCAATTTTCTCTATTAACCATTGCCAATCATTCTTCCTCTAATCATTTGACTTCAAGAAGAAACCAAGGTACTTGAGACCTAATTGGAAATCCATGTTCTAAAAAGGGAAAAATTGAAGTGTACATCAAATCCATTCTTACTCCACTTCATCAAAAGTTGTTGCTGATTTCCAAATATTAATCTCAATGAATGAAGCTATACTATAGAGATCCTAAATCTCCTTTAATTTATTAACATCCCTTCAAGAGCCATCACAAAATATCAAAATGTCATCTACAAACAATAGGTGAGTCAAGAAAAAGGATCTTCCCATCTTAATACCACCTAAGGAACTTGTTCTCTTAGCCTCTAAAATTAACCTACTTGAACCTTCTGCGATAATCAAGAACAATAAAGGAGACATGGGACATCCTTGCTTAAGTCCTTTGGTAACCTTGAAGAACTTACAGGGTAATCCATTTATTAGAACGACAAAGGAAATAGGTTACAAACAACCCATTATCTAATTCATAATTTGGATACATCAACCAATGTGAATTAAAATGAATCTTAGATAGAGCCAATGAGATCCATTATATGCTTTAGAAAGGTCAAGTTTCATCACCATAGCCCACTTTCATTGATATTCAATTGAATGTATTCCTTCATGTGCTACTCCTATAGCTTCATGGATTTGTCTTCCATGTAGAGAGCCAAGTTATTTCAAGATTCTCTCATAGAAGATCCTCTTCAACCTAGCTGCATTGATTTTAGCAATTATCTTATAGATGCAATTGCATAGGGATGTAGGAAGTCTTAAAAAGATGGAATTGTTTCTTGGGTATTAAAGTTAGGAAGGTGGAATTAGAATAACACAACACCTTATATGTTCTTATATCTTCCACTACCCTCCATTGTTCCTCTTCCAACAAATCATACAACCCTGTAGAGAACTCCATGATCCATCAATTTAGACCAAGACTCTTATGTTCAAAAGAGAAACCCGAGCAGGCTTTAATACTCCTTCAATCACATCCTCCATTAGATTTTCATTTTCCCTTTCTCCTACAAAGCTTGGCAAGAAAAAATTAATTTTCACAATCTCCTCTAAGTTAACTCTATGTTTTTCTTTACACTGGCCATTACAATGATCTACCCCCAAATTTGTTAATTCCTTGAAGGTCCTTTCTTTGCTACCATCATTATTTGCATTTCCCAAATAGTATTTACATATTTTCTATGATTGACAAAATTATGAAAGTGCTTTATAAGTTCATCGCCACTAGCTAGCCACAATGCCCTACTCTTAAGCCTCCATTGAACTCTTTTCCTCCAATAGATTCCTCTTGCACTATTCCAAAGTCTTTAATCTATACATGGTAGTGTCATCAAGCAAGGCTTCATAATCGTGGGCATAAATTTCAGCTACACTACTCTCCACTAATACTAGTTCTTGATCATCAAATGTTCTCTTGGAAAGTGTCCAATTTGACACGACTTTTTCAAGTTAGTTGCAAACTGAATGCTTACAAACTAAATGAATTGTCATCATACCTCACCCACTCATAGTGCACCAGATTTATAAATCAGTCATCTACTATTCTACTTCTCAATAGGTAGCATGATTGGCAAGTGATCAAAATTCCTCCCACTTCAATCCATGATCTTATCCTTTCAAAGTGATTAATCGCTACATTAAACACCATAAATCAATCCAAGCTTTTAGCTATCATTTCCCTCCAATCCTTTGATTTCTCCATGTTGGAAACATCTTAATGGCCTCTCGATCTATAATCCCAACTTCATCAAATCTATGCAAGAAGAAATCAGCAAGAAGATCTTCCCTGTTTGAGTTTCCCCAAACCCCTGCTTATTTGGTTGTTTGGTTAGTAAAGCCATTGAATGCCTCAGAATCTAAAGCCAAGAAATATGATTACTCCAAAACTTAAAAGGTCATTAATAAACATACTCCCCTCACCCATCATCTCTTGAACCAAAATGATATCAGGTCTCTGAAGGTCAATCAACCTACTTAGGACTAGTTTGTTAGAGGGTTTGCCCAGTGCCCTTATACTACCTAGGGCATGCCCTACTCTAAGGACCCCCTTTTAAGGTCTATTGATTCCCCTCCATTTCCCCAAGGGCATGATTCTAAGCTTTGGAAATGTGAGATTTTATTCCCATTATTTTCTTAACAAAACCATGCTCGACATCCCTACCTACCCCACCTTCCACTCCTATAGAATCCTCAAACAAAACCTATTCTTGAATCTACATGAGTACCTATTAGGATCAAAGGTAGAGGATACCTCAACATACCCCACAAAGATGGAGTTATCTATGTCATGAGACTCCTCCCTTGAAACCAGGCTATCATTTTGGCCTCCCATTACTAGTGAATCCCCTCCAATGCCCATAGTCTCTCCATTAGGCTTCTCAAACCCCTTTGAAGGCATATGTCCCCTCTTAGTCTTTTTCCCTATGAGTCCATTACATACTTTGATCCTTGGCCCCAACTACCAAAAAATGTTCTAATCTACCTTGAGAGTTAGAAGGGTCCAAGAACTTCCCACTTTAGAGAGGGATTATTGATGGGTGAGGATTTTGAAGCCATTGAATCACGCATAAAATCCCCCTAATCACGAATAGTTTTTGATATCAGCTTTCTTTGCACAATCATTAAAACCTCTCCATCTCTTACCACTATCAATACTGACCCTCTTTTATGCTTGGCTTAATCTTTTATCTCCCCATCTATTTCCTCCATGCGCTCCTTACCACCTATTCTCCTCCCTTATTATTCGTAGCATGATGTGATATGAAGCCAACCTCAATTATTGTATTAGATTTTTCCTTCCTTCTCCATTGTTCACCATGAAAATGCAACATACATTCCATTGCCCAGTGATTGTGAATATGGCAACAAGAACATCAAATGGCATGCCAATGTAGTCCAAACTTTGGACATAACACCTCCCCAATTCTATCTCCATTTCCTCTACCAAACCTTCATTTAGGTCAAGCTACACCAATATCCACGCCACAACTCGAAACTTATCCATCATAAAGTACTCATCCACATCCCAAAAAAGTCCCTTTTAACTATCACATATAGCCCCTAGGCATTTTTACCCATATGGGATGTTTCAAAATTCGCTTTTCTTTAGTATCTAAATTAGGCATCCATTTTTTCATAATTAAACATGTTCTTCCCCAATATCACTTTGAAATCATCATCGTTACCAAGTCCTCTTCCTCTCCAAGTGAAACACAAACTACCCCTTCACCAAAGTATTAAATCCAACAAATACCCTAAAATGTGCAAAAACATGCTATCCAAAAGCCCACATTCTCACCTAAAACCTCCCTGTCAATGTTCACCCGAAAGTCAACTTCACCTTAGCTTTTTGCTATGCTAATACATTTTTCTATTTTCTACGTGCCTTTACTTTAATACCTCCACCTTCCTTTACTCACAAACTACCTTATGCTTCAAAGATACAAAGACCCTCCTTCACATCGACTCCATTAAATGGCTCATTTGTTACTCCTGCAAACTGAAATACAGAACAAGCTACCCACTCCACTATTGGGTCCTGCTCCATCTCAACCTCTAAGCTTTGACACTTTCATCCAATGTTTTCTTCCAAAACTAGCCTTGGGAATGGAGTCGATGTGAAGGAGGGTCTTTGTAT
>Ga0073774_1000498_pt1 | contig 9952 bp, 10 predicted proteins | sample InSIn5gowninarea_FD_77487 | JGI IMG/M metagenome (GOLD analysis project Ga0073774, IMG submission 77487) | Clean room microbial communities from NASA Spacecraft Assembly Facility at Jet Propulsion Laboratory, Pasadena, California, USA -... ... | reverse complement strand
TACAGTATCATCCTATATATTTTTGTTTTTCCATATTAAACCCTTTGACCCTCCTCAACCTTCTTTTTTTATTTTATATAGTGTATCCCATTTTCTTGGGTATGTTAGTGTATTCTCCGCTTATTATTCTTAACAATTCTCTCCATAACTTTTGTCCCTGTGGGCATCTCATTCTTTTGTCACCTTGCTCAATTTCCTTATCCTAAGCTCTTCTAAAATTGGATTTTCCACAATGGATAGTTGAATGTTTTTTCTGACCATGGCATGAGTTTCTCTTGTTCTTTTAATGCATTGAAAGAAATTCTCTCATTCATTAAAACTATGTACTTCTTATTTAATATTAGTGTTGTTTGTAGAATGATTAATCTTTCGAAAATGAAGGAAAAGCATAGAGATGCTAATGATGGAGGACCACCAGCAAAGAAGCAGCGCCCTGGTGAATTGGTGTTGCATAAAGGTTGGTGCATACCTCAAACTATCTTTTCCCATGGCATGACAGAGAGTTTAAAATCATCAAATACAAAATTACATTCCATGAGTGCCATCCTTTTTATTATACTTGAAAAAAAAAAGGTTACCCACTGGTTTGAATGTTTCCTATGTTAAACTGTTGTCTCATATTTTGGGATATGGCATCTTTAGGTAAATTAGAATACAATAGGAGATTTTCCTAATTGTAGAGACAATGGACCAGTATTTAGAACCGTTCGTCATTTTGATTTTATTGGATAAAAATGAAAATTTCATAGTATTCTTGAGAGGATCATAATGATTGTATCAGGACCTACAAGATGTGGTGGAATTAGGCTATTGATTCTGACAGTATCTATTGTTTTCTCTCATTTGTTAGAATTAATTCATTATTATGAAATTACAGATATCAGTGAGTTGAACCTACCAAAGAATGCCGACATATCATTTCCGAATGGAAAAGATGATCTCATGAACTTTGAAGTTATGCTTCGACCTGAAGAAGGATACTATGAGTAAGTCATTTAATGTTTCTAAGTTAAGAAAAATCATAACTTTGGTTTCATTGGAATATGGTTTTAATAGAATAGTATTAATCTGAACGATTTCCTGCTCTTGATATGGTGTAGAGGTGGCTCCTTTTCGTTTACTTTTCAGGTGTCTCCATGTTACCCTCACGAGGCACCAAAGGTGAAATGTAAGACAAAGGTATGGACTTTGCAGATATTTCCAAGAAGTTATGTGACTTCTTACATGAAAATATTTTGGAGATATTTCCAAGAAGTTATGTGACTTATTACATGAAAATATTTTGCTTCTAGGGAAATAATCTTCTAAATTTGTAAATATGTGGATGTGGGCTATCTATTTGTGAATTTGTTACATATAATCTGCTCAAATATTTCAGGTTTACCATCCCAATATTGATTTGGAAGGCAATGTATGCCTCAATATTCTGCGTGAAGACTGGAAGCCTGTCCTGAATATCAACACCGTCATTTATGGGTTGTATCATCTCTTCATGGTAAGTTGATTTCTGAACGGGTGGAGGATGGCATAATGGCAGGAGCTGTGGTTTAACATCTAGCACATCATTTCAATGTTTTTAAACACAATTTTTTCCTTATGATGAGGGTTCTGTCTAAGTCTTATATTGCCATTTATGTCTTATATTGCCACTACATACATAAGCATGGATCTTTTTTCCATAATATTAAAATAAGATGGGATAAAAGATTTAAGTTTATAAGTGTGGGTTTACTTTCCTTTATGATTAAGCATTTTTACTTTTTTTTAATTGTGTTAGAGTTAACCTTGATTCAGGAATGAAAAAAGAATTTTGGTTTGTTAATAGTATTTTGACACATGGTTTTGTTGACTGTCCATAATAATGCATGTAAAGGAATTCTATTTATAAGTTTGAATCTCCATTGTATGTGTCCACCTACCTAGGACTTTGACAGATTTAATTAGGAAGAAATAATGAAGACTTTCATAACTGAGTTTTCCCTTGTGTTTATAATGACTAAGTATTTATTTATCGAACTTATTTAAAACTTAACTTAACAATATTGATCTTAATAATATAAGTCTTGCATTGCTTTACTAAAGATTAGATTAAAATACCTTATGATGTTGCATGAGAATGTCCGGTTGGATTTATCTTTCAGTTTTAGAGTTAAGTATTGGAGCAACCTTCTCTTTTGATGTATATGGTATAAGGAATATTTTGAGAGTTATTGCTTTTATTTCGATTAATATCGTATTCATATTCATATGTAGTACTTATCACGGTGACTGTGATATTGATTGCAGCAACCAAATCATGAGGATCCACTTAACCGTGAAGCTGCTGCAGTATTGAGAGATGATCCAAAAATGTTCAAACGCATTGTCAAAAAGACCATGGCGGGTGCTTATGTGGGGTCTACTTATTTCCCAAGATGCATATGACACCATTAAATTTCTTAATGGGTTCAAGCTTTACAGTGTGGATTTAAATTTTTTAATGGGTTCAAGCTTTACAGTGTGGATTTGAAATTGAGAACTTTGCAAAAAATGTTTGCTATGAATTTTTTTTGTTGTCTTAGCAAAATTGAATCAAGACTTGATTGGGATTCCAGCTTAAGTAATAGATCTCAGATGCTTGATAGTTGTTAGGAACAGTAATGCTGATATTGCGTAGATCAATGATTTCGTGCATAATTCTTTATGAATGTGGAAGTGTGATGATTTATGAGCTTGATTTGTTTGATCAGTTGTCTTGAAAAGATCTAATCCTTATGCATTTCTCAATGAAGATCACTCAATTCCTTTTTTATCTCAAAATGAGTTCATATAAAATTTCATAGATGATTAGAGCTTCAACAGTTAAACACGCGAAATTTAAGTTCCAGTGAGTTGCATTAACTTATGTCTATCTTTACGAGAGAAACATGAGCCCCAAAACTAGCAGGAACTGTTGAATTTTGATCTTATGGTAAATAAATTGAGAAAGAGACATTCACGAGAAGCTCCCAATGTATTAAAAATGCAAAAATGCGACTTGTTTAACAGCTGAAGGTTTAAAATATTCAAAAAACAAATAGTTGTTTGTGGCCACACAACTAGTAGTACAAAGAGGGTTCAAACAATAATTACATATTCATACCCCGTTGTTCCTTTTACTATTTGAAATTGAGTTCAAACAAGAATGTCATATTATATCTATTGCAAATATTTATTATTTATATATTGATTACTACTATATATATTGTTTACTATTGGGTATGGTTTAGTTCCTTTATTGTGTTTTTGTTCTCTTACTTTGGATTATTGAACAAACACGGGTAAAGAGCTAGCTCTGTTCGTTGTTTTCCTATGTTTCAAAATCTGCTTTAAAAACTTTTTTATTTTGTTTTTACTAATTATATGTACGCAGATGTTCATTTAAATCCATGTGAATGAAACATAAAATACGTTCGTGGACTTTACTAAAAATATGGAGAAGCCTCGCATATGAAGCATCCTAAATTTTCATCACAGACCGAGTAATATCGTATATTAAAATGACTGTATATCCATACAGCGTCATAACTGTCGAGAGTTTACTAAGCGGCTTTTGTTATAGACCAGATGTATGTGGGATTCGGTGCAGGGATTTGTTTAAAAAACAACATTAATTTCACTGGAGAGCCAAACCTGTGTAGAGGATTCACTTCCACTTTGATAAATGCTTGCATGGCTTGCATAGTTAACTAGAAAATGTAAATGTTATGAATGGATGCCATTTCTTCATAGGCTGTTTTATTAACGTAGGTCAATCCTCTCAATATTCCCTTAGTCTAACAGAATCGCCTCCGGAGCAGAACATAAAAGCAAAGAGGAAAAGAGAAAATAAAGGTTATCATTCTACACTGAGGAGACAGCTGGATCATGCTTCTTGAACTTCAGGCCCCGGAGGAATCAGGGCCTTGAAGAGCTCACCATGATGGATCGGCTTTATGTGGCACGTTGTTCGTCTATTCCTCTTGTGTAATTTTTAAGGTAACCTATTAGAAATTTCTGCATGTCCTACATTTTTCCAAGCACCAACTCTCTACATTCTGCCTTATTGTTGAGTTTAGATTTGACGCTCAAGATGGTCAAAGCTCTTTACAATGAGTACAGATATTTAAGGAGTACGTTGTAACTTAATTTATGTTTAATTATTTGTAGATCTGAAATAATTGTTGTTTTCCACGTTTCAAGAGGAATCCTGGATGGCAGTTTGGATGACTATTTCTATAGGATCAATGGAGTTCAGATTGCTCTGAGACCTCTGTTAAATGTGTTCTGCCTTGCTACGTATTTGATTTTCTTTTAATTACTCGCACTTTTAAACGTGACTGAGTTTTACTTGGCTTGATGTTTTGATAGTGTGTTAGTGAAATAAATTGGATAGGAAGGGCTTGAAAAACGTGACAACAGTGCAAGGGTTATAAAACATTGTGACATTGTGACATATTCAAATGGTTACGTGGATCAATATTCTTTCTTTGGAAAGAAATGACCCTTAGTGTATTAAGTTTTCCCATTATATTGGAAATTTTCTAGAAGTTGTTATGTAGAGTTATATATTTTAACACTATGTGTCTTTCATTTTTTGTTATTTATAATTTTATATGTTTTATCTGGTTTTGGGTGAATTTATTTACTACTAATGTGTCTAACAAAGGTGACAACTATGTTTAAAGCAACTCAACTTTAAAAATAAGATGTAATCCAAGGTATGAGGGGAGGTTAAGTTCAAAAGCATCAGCTAGTTTAGTGATGGTGTAAGGCTCATAGTAGAGTGGTATAAGTTTTGTATTGAGATGTGTAAGTCACTCCTTTTTTAATGCAATCACACCTTATCATCACTCTTATATTAAAATGGTATCTAGTGTCAATTGTTAGCATTGTTTTGTTATAAAATATTATGTTGGGGTATTGTTGGATGTGCAAGATCCATTTAACAAATTTGAGAACTTTGTTTACCTTTAATCATTGGATAATCCTTCTCATGTTGATATGATGGGAAACGTTACATCAACTACGGACGATGGTTGGAACATTAGGCACACTTAAAAATGGTTGTGGTTGATAGAGTTGTGAAGATTTGTTTTGTAATTGTGTTGAAAATAAATAAGGTTTCCATCGCTTGTATGTGGTTGTTTAGAGTTGTACATCCTAAGAATATGTACAATCATAATGTTGATTACCAGTATATGTCAATTAGTTTTGGGATGGAAGGTGGTAAATTTGTTTATCTTGGTATCCATCATGGACCAAATATTGGTCCAAAAGGTATTTAGAAACTTTTTGTCCTTATTAGAGACATTGATCTTTTAGAAAACAAAAATGAAACCAAACATCCTCAAAGAAGAAGATTTGCATACCTTCTATAATGACACTCTTCTCATAATGTGCCAAAATTTCCATCTTAGATTTAATCAATAAACAACCACGAAAACACAATCATGATCATGCTTGGTTGAGGGAGACTTAACAAAAAGACCCTAGTGATTAACTCTCAAAGCTTAACTCGAGTGGATAGAGGAGTGAATATTATATTAAAAAATAGGGTATATGCACACACATAGAACATCATAAGGAAACCACTAGCACATAAATCAAAGATCAATACACCAATATTTACATTGTTAAAACCCTCAAAGAGGAATACAATCCACAACTCCAACTAACATGGCCACTGGAGGTAATATATTAATGCAAAAGAAAGTATTTTTCATAAACATCTATCATAGTATGGACCAATTGGATGTTAATGCATGGATAAAGATCCATTAGAATTGAGGAGAAGATGAACCATTGGATGTTAATCCCAGATCTACCAGGAATTGAGAGCGATCAAATTTACATTGTATTAGCAATTTAATACATTTGTAGTTCATGTGAGTTCTCTTTATATTTTAATGTAATTAGATTTGAATATATATTATATATATGAACTTAATATTAGAGTTGACATATAAATTTTCATTTAAGTAGTATTTTAGTATTTTTTAAAAATGGACATATGTCAATTACACATCCCTCCCATACTGGGCTATAGAATGAGCTTCTTGGTTCAACAATTGTGACAGTCGAATTAATTATTTACAAAAACACACTAAAGAAACACACTTTAACTAAGGACACATTGGACCAAGTTAATATTAACTAACTCCTAAATGTCTAAGATCCTAACATCCTCCCTTAAGAATGACTTGGGATCAAATTCTAGGATTTACAAAGGTGACACAATAGGAGAAGGAAGAAGAAATAAGATCCTATCCATCCTTAATGACAATTTCTTGAACTCCTAACATAGATCAAAGTTGGGAATTTTTTTTTTCTATAAAAACCTTTGTGAAAATGTCTACAACTTGATCATCTATGCAAAAATAGAGAACATCTAGAACACAATGCTCAAGGAGATTCTTGACCAAGTGCATATGTAGTTCAATGCAATTGTGGCACTAATGTTGAACTAGATCTCTTGTGATATGAAAGGTAATCTAATTATCACAGTAAAGTGTGGTCAAATGGTGTTGTTGGAATCCAAATTCTGAAAGGAACTTTTGAAGCGACATGACTTCATAAATTGCATGAACTATGCTCAATAATGTGGTTATACTGAAGAAACTTAAAGGGCACTTGGCTTCTTACAATCTGAGTAATAAGTATGTAACGAAGAGTGAAAACATAGCCCTCAAAAGATATTCAATCATTAGGATCACTAGCCCAATTGGAATTAGTGAAACCAACCAACATAGGAGTTCCCCTTGAACAGTAATGTATCCCAAACTAAATTTTTCCTCAAACATATCAAAGTATCATTTTTTATTCTTTCCAATGGTTCTCATGGGGTGTTTACATATACTAGGAAATAAGACCAACAAAAAGGGAAATATCAAGAGAGGTATGAGTCAAGTACAAAAGGATACCATTTGATTGATGGTAGAAAGTAGCATCTACTTAGGGAGTGGTATAGGTGTAAAATTGTTTAACTCTCATTACAAGGAAAATACCTTTCTATGGAGGTTTTTACAGAACCTTCTCAACAAATCTGTCTGTTTTTTATTTATTGTGGAAGTTGATAGTGGAGGTGGGTGCTCAAAGGTTTTTGTAGAGATTTTTTTTTAGTGCACTTCAAAATCATAAAAATGCATGAGTGCACACATGCAATGAACACACCTCTAATGAGATGAATCGCACACTGAAAAAAAATGCCTATCAATGCTTTGAATTGACCTCATGGCTCGATGCATAAAAATAGAATGACTAGTTGAGATTCCAATTAAACACGCATTTTTAGTATAAAAACACACATTTTCTATCAAATGCTACATGGTGATCTCAAAGATTAACCATAGTTTGGGGTGTTCTAAGATGACACACTAGTCATTTGCAAACTAATATGTTATTAAACACATAAAACTTTAGTTTCAAATTAATTGTACACGTCAAAACATAAATGGTAGTAAAGCATATATCATATGGCACACTGCAAAACATAGATGTTGCGTTAAATATATTTAGAACCGAGGATTTTATAATAGTGTACTCAAAAAATATTTTGGGGCATTAATTTTTAATTTTTTTGGGAAACATGTTGCATACCAGTGCTTCATGATAAACATAATTCCCAAGGGTGCATATCATGAACAAGCACACCATATACTATAAATATATATTTTTAATTTTACTATTAGAATAAATGTCATATAGCAATGCTTCAAAATAACTATAACACCCACTGTGTGTATGTCAACACATCATACCATTTAGTGTAAAATTTTATTTTTTAATATTATTCTTCAAAATTAGTATAGTAGTGCTACATAGAATTACATAGCAAATAGAACGCACTAAGGCACATCTGGTACTTAAGCACACCTATGTATGTAAAGATTCATTGTTTTTAATTTTAATGTTTGCAAACATTACACAAATGGTTCTTTTCACAACTTGGTATGCATCAATGTGCTACATAAAATAAAGCATTGATAATTCCCAATGCATGTGTTCCTTATTAGTCCACCATTGGTGATGTTGTCTAGGATTTTTTGTGCATCGGTTATTTTTTATACATTGTTGTCGAGGACATAAAGTAATTTATTTTTTTTATAAAGTAAAATAGATATATATATATATATATATTTTTATAACATTTTTTTTATCTTTATATATCCACTACAATTAATTGTATGTGAATTAGAGATGACAATGATGAGAGTAGGAGCAATAGAACCAAGAGAAAAATGACACGTATGATAGTGAATGTGAATAGGAGGCCAAAGAGAGGGAGAGGGAGAGGTTCCCTCCCCCTATTACATAGTAGACACGAGACCTTTTGAGGCATGTTGGCCTCCTCAAGTTTTATGAGGAGGATACATCTTTAAGGGGGAACTGTACATTCTTATAGCAATTGATTTGTAGTTTGGATCATGCTCAATAGGCATTGAGAGTTGGTCCTGATTGATGTTATTAGCCCATGGAGGATGGTAGGTAATTTATCACCAAGTTTTTCTATGAGGGGGAAGGATTGGCCCCAATTCCTTGAGTTTCCTATCATCAACACAATTGATATATGTTCATAGATATGTTAGCCTTTATATAGTTGATCCTATAGAGTTCTAGGCTATTGGTGGTAAGTTATGGATTGATTCATCTGGCTAAGAGGAGGTTAGGTTCTTGTCCCTTACTATGATGACACTGGCACACTATACCTCACATGGGCAGTGCATTAGTTTCCCTTTGATGTATTATGTATATAGTTTAGTTATAAGGACCTCGTTGATTAGGTGGTCGATGATATTATTGTGATAGTTTTGTTTTGCTCTAGATTGTTGTCACTCATCTCTTAATGGGAGTTTACATTTCCCATTTGCTTCAAAGTTGTATGCTTCTTTTTTGAGAGGTTTCATTGCACTAGACAAAAATTAGTTCGCGTCCTCCCTCCTAGGCCTAGTACTAATGCATGTATGCACATGTTGGGGTAATTACTGCCTAAGTGAGTTAGAGTGTCTATGTACTGCAGTCGATAAGGACATTTGAATTTTCTTGGATAGAGAGGATGATTGCGATGTCCTCTATCTTGGAATGTAACCATAAGCAAGAATGGATTGGAGAGGATGTGTGAACATCTATATTATTGAGGAATAACTACCAAAAGATAAAGGTAATACTATCCTTATGTTTTGATATAACTAGTTGCATATTTTTTCCCTTATTTAATGCATATGTAATTTATTGTAGTGTTTTGTTTCAATTATCTCATTATTGTTGTTTATTGTTTCGTAGATTTCGACACATATGTTGGGGTTGAGCCTCCCTAATAATATGAGAAGATGGAGGAGGAGGTTTTCAAGCAGATTGCATGACACATACCCATCATGCCATGCATGCTAGATTGTAGGGTCTGCATTGAGTTGGAAGATCACATATGTGCTCTATTTTCTAGGGAGGGAGTTCCATGTGCACATATTAGAGAGATTAGATGAGACCCACATTTATATGATATATGGAACACACTTCCTCATGACATGATGGCATTGATGTATCATGTTTTTGATTCCCTAATGGTCATCCAAATCCAAAAGGCTCATGCTTAGTCCAGGTCCTCTCCTTAGTTGGATGAGGTTCTTGGTGATGCCCATCATGATTTTTTTCTAGATTTTATTTAGGAGAGGGATCGACATCCCCTCATTTGCCATAACATGTGTCACTATATGTAACACTGTTCATTGATCCACTCCCTCTTACTCTTGGCCTTCCTTCTCTTCCTAGTACACTTATGTTAGTAGATGCATCATCCATTGAAATTTATCCTCATCCCACTCCTCCTCCACATGTGTCATGATCTACCTTGTCCACTTATCCTCCTCCACCTCCTCCTCCTTCTCCTCCACACGTCACTGTGAGCTTCATCATCCACTAATCTTCCTACACCTCCTCCTCCTTCACCTCCACACAT
>Ga0073774_1000497_pt1 | contig 9952 bp, 10 predicted proteins | sample InSIn5gowninarea_FD_77487 | JGI IMG/M metagenome (GOLD analysis project Ga0073774, IMG submission 77487) | Clean room microbial communities from NASA Spacecraft Assembly Facility at Jet Propulsion Laboratory, Pasadena, California, USA -... ... | reverse complement strand
TAGACTCGTATTGAATACCCTGGTACACGACTAGACCACATAAGCACCAACAAGATCAAGATCAAGATCAGTAGAGAAATGCCGCTCTCAAAAAGCGATGCACTCCTCATCCTGTCCCTCCGCCGCATCCGCCACGACCTCCACGCCGAACTAGCATCATAGCACAACCAGCGAACTACAATACAGCCTCAAGACTGGGAGGACATCGCGGCCCATCACGTGAATAACGCACGTCTTATTCTGGCGCGTCTTGAGACTCGGCGGGCCGTTGATGTGACGGGCCCGCTACAGCTGTGTGAATCCAGGGCTCGTGAAATGGGGTGTGTGTATTATGCGCATTGGGCGGCTAGGATTCGGAATATGGCTAGTGTGTTACGGGGACTGGCGATGAATGTTGTTGATGCGGTTTGTTTGTTGGAGGATGAGTGTAAGATGGACAGAGCGAGGGAGCGTTTGGTTGGATTGAGGGTTGGGAGGACATGTACACGGACGCCGCCGGTGAGGGGTGAGGCGTTTGTGGTGGAGTTGTATGAAGAGTTGGTTGGGTTTGGGGAGGTTTTTGTTGCACTGACGGAGAGGTGGTTGGTCATTTGTGATGACTCGAGGATTTAGAGGTTGGTTTTGAGGCAGGTTTGTTGAATTTTTATTGTTTGGTTTGCTGGCGTTGAGTCTTGTCCTGTCAGAGGGCCACGGCCCATGTGTTGGAGGCGCACCGGTGGTAGGGCGATACTGGTAGTATGTGCTGAGTCATCTTACGCTGCCAACACAATGACACCATTTTTGCTGTGTTCCTGATGCTGTTCGAAGGACAACACTGTAGGCGTGGGATGAATAGGAGTATTAGTACCCACTGGCACTGTGGTAAGCCTAGGAAGCTTCTGTACAGATAATCGCGTGGACAAACGATTGTGCTATTGACAACGTCTCTTCCCTTGCTAAGGCCTTGACAGAGACACACGGTATTGTTTGCACAAGTTGGATTGACCGAACATCGACTGCGTCATGAATGGTGATACCATCCTGACATTGCAGACGAGGACTCTTCGTAGCACATAAAAGGAGCTTCCGTCCATCCTTTCAGACTATCTATCCTTCACCAATAGCATATAACATATCAAAAACACTGGAACACTCACCGGAATAATACGATCCTCAACCACAATGATCGCTTCTCTCGAACGCTCCAAAACTTCTGATCAGACTAGGGACAACCCGCCCACTCCACCACCGAATTCACCAAACCCCAATGGTGGCGGTGGGAACGGTGGAGGTGGCAATGGTGGCGGAGGTGGTGGGGCACCATACAACAATTAGGTCGACATCACCAGCAGTTCTCCTGCTGTTTGTTGTTCCGACCTAAGGCCTCGAGCCGTTCGTGGCTAGATCAGCTTGACTCAACACCAGGTGCTACCTAGGTCATAAGGAGACCACGACTTGCTTCTCTGTGAAGACAACATCTTTTGAAAAACTTTTTCGACACAGCAGAGCAAAAGCTCTGGGACTGTATGGAATCAATTCTATGCTGAACATATGCTGCTGGAACAAAGACAATCACTGTGGAAGTGCTCAGATGCACCATATAATCCAAACTGGAAATTGAAAACTGAAAACTGAAAGAAGAAAAAAAGACCACAAAATAACAGGAATGGCTAAGAAAGGGTGTGTGGTGATATAAGGAAACTGAGCTTGAGCTCGTCCATATGATTAACATGGAAATTGGCAGTAGGCAACGAGATGGTTCATTGTGGATTGCTTGAGCTTTGAGCTCCGAGCTCCAAAACAATAACGATACAACATCAACATATTCGCATCACTTTGCTTAACCACACTTTTAGATTGTCTTTCTCTTGAGTAGTTTCAGACGAGGAGAGGCGTGCCGGAGGCATCTGTCGAGGCTGAGCAGGGCGAAGTATATTCATTTGGCCGTGACTTAATGCAATAGTATCGGGATACGAGGCCTATATTCGCAACGGTGTCGATTTTGTGAAATAAATTCCCTTCTCACTTCGTTTGTGGTTATGCAATGATTTCGATGTCAGCGCAGACACAACCGCAAAGAAGTACCAACGACCCGAAGTTCTTCCAGAGCATAGTGGTGATGAAGCCTCAGGCAGCAATTTAACACCATAAACGAAGATCAATACTGTAAGAATATACACCACACAGTGTCCGTTAGTAACATGGGACATAAGCCAGCATCTTCAAATAATCACAAGTCAACCGAATACTGGTGATGCTATACGGATGCCCAGTACGTAGAACGACATGAGTCGTTACGGTCGTGTTATTAATCCATCATACGTCAACCATAGAGATCCTCTTCATGAATGTGTCTTTTTGCCCTCATATCAGAATGATACATCTCATGCAGACTGTCACTCGCTCACAAACTTCTTCTCTTCTCATTCCACATCAGGTGCTAACACTCGAGTGAGCTAATACACGAGCACTGAACTAAGGTAGAATTATAGGCACTAGTACTTATATCGTCTTTGAACCAGCACTCCTCAAAGTACTTAGAATATCAGCTGCTTGATGTCAAACGATGCCCACACAAACACACTTCATAGCCGTCGGAGCATGTGCAATCGATACCATCCTTACAGTACCATCCTTCCCAGCTCCAGACTCTAAACTGCGCGCCACATCCCTCACCAAACGAAGAGGTGGAAACAGTCCCAACAGCCTTGAAGTACTACAGCAACTTATACAACACGAAGCTGCCCGAAATGACGTCCGAGAAGCTTCTTTAACACCATCAACCACGAATCAAACCCCTATTTTACCATCACTAACGCTCATCGCAACTCTGCCAGCAAAGGACTCCCCAAGCATGCAGTTCATGAAATCCTCATTCGACATTCCCCCAACCCGGACAACAACCACAGCCCCTAACAGCGACGAAATCACGATCACCACACCAGCCCCATCCGTAGATCTCTCACACTGCCTACACCGCCCGGAGCACTCAGAACCTATATCTTCCTACATAATTTCCGACACATCGTCATCCACTCGCACGATAATAAACCACAATGCCCTTCCCGAAATGACATACCCCGAATTCATAGCAACAGCCACATCAACCCTAAAACCCTATTTCATCACTCATCCACCATCTTCCGACTCAACCACAACCCCGGACTCAATTCACTACTGGTTCCACTTCGAAGGCCGCATCCCCACCACAACCCTTCAATGCATAACCTACCTGCGTACCCTTTTTAAACCACCACCAAAAACACCATTACCAACATCAACAAGAGCAGCAGCACCAGCAGCAGCAGCAACTCTCACGATCTCAGTCGAAGTTGAAAAACCCGCCCGCGAAGGCCTACAAGCCCTCGCCCACGAAGCAGACGTAATATTCTACTCCCGCAGCTGGGCTGAACACCAGGGCTACGACTCAGCTGAAGACTGTGTGCGCCAACAAGCGGAGGTCTTACGGCGGGACGGTCGTGGTGGTAGTGGTGCGAGAGGGGAGCGTGGTGAGCGTGTTTTAGTGTGTACTTGGGGCGCGGACGGGGCGTGCGCTACTGCTGTTGCTAGGACCACTGCTGGTGGTGGTGGTGGTGGTGGTGGTGGTGGTGGTGGTGCTGACAATGACGATGATGCTCCAGAGACGATGGAGGCGGTGGTACATAGCAGTTCGGCATACACAGATCCGAGTAGACCGATTGTCGATACGACTGGGGCGGGTGATACATTTATTGCGGGAATGTTGTTTGGATTCATGTGCCGTGGGGCATTGGATGGGCTGCGTGCTCGTGCGAAAGGAGACAGAACGGGGCGGTGGTCGTTGCGGCAGATGTTGGACTTTGCAAATGGGGTTGCTGGGAGGAAGATTTTGCAAGATGGGTTTGGGGGGCTTGCAGGGACGGTGGAGGAGTTGGTTATGAGGCTTGATAATGAGTGAGAGTTGACAGGATGAGAGAGTGGCGTTGGGACTGCGATAATGGCAGTGGTTGTGATTGTGATGTGTAGTATGTACGTAGCATGCTTGTGTAGAGTAGTTGATGTGTTCAATGCGCTTCAACATGGGAACATTGTCATGTTTTGGAACAGTGTGTAACGACAGGCTCGGGAGTGATATTTTTCTATGTTCTCGCTTTTCCAAGGAGACGTCTTCGCTTGCCTTTTCCTAAATGCCTAGTACATCGCAAGGCTCCACGATTGTACACCTGTGTACGGAACATCTATCTCGGACCACCAAAGTTCCGTTCTCGCTCGAAAATTACGGTAAGGCACTTTTGTTGGTCTTGTTGTCATCTGATATCAGATAACTAATAAATGATACTTGTAATCTATCTGTCGGTTGGGCGCTTCAACTGTTCTGTATTCAGTAAGCGAAGGCTGCCGTACGGACACCTAGGACATTGGAAAATAGGTAACAGTGTACCATGAGTTCGACTTGTCAGCAGCGCTGGGCTCCTTTGGAATGTACAGCTGGTCCCAAGACTGCCTTGGGGGTGGTGCTGAAAAGTGCTGCTCGGCATGGCAGCAGTACGGCATATCCGTTGCTTGGACGGAGAGCACTGTGCGATTGATTGGCGAAAGGGCAAATACTGTACATGGCTTGACAACGTTGGAGATATCTCGGCCTCAGTTCGTTCGATTTGTTGCCAGCGAAGCTCGCCTCAGTGCCGGAAGGATCGAGGGTCAGTTGATCTGTTATCTCTTGGTAAAGGCCTACTCCTAGCCTACGGACAAGAGATGGCGCCCGGCCGGATGCTTCGAAACATTGGTAGAGTCAGGATTGGAAGTTGCGTTCACCAATGTGTTGAATGCTCGCGTCACAGCTGTGGTGAATTGTACCGTATATCAGGCAGTAATGCTCCTAACTAGACTCCCTAAATACAGTAACGGATGGTGGTTCGGCAGTTGAAGTTGTGCTCGCAGTGCCCGACCAGTGTCTCAATATGGTGCAGAATTTGCCTGTTCTGGTGAACTTACAGTAGTACAGTATATCTGGGTTGTGAGGGTCAATCATGTGCACGTGGCACTGTAGGGTCAAAAATTTGAATGGAGGATCTCGAGACTTAGTCGAGATCCATCAAGCAGGCCTGACAAGCCTGGGGAGACCAGAGAGGAGTTAGTCAGAGTAGACTGATCCCGTGATTACCGTCTCGGGAAGTCTTGGGAGCATTGACTAGCAACGATGATTGCTTCAAGGTACTTTCAGCAAACCGATTGCACTTCGATGGATCATGCTAGCCAAAACACGTGGGTGTGACAGGATCTTCAACGCAGAGATGATCTTGATGCCTACTTTTGGCATAGCAATCGCATACACCAAGTACTTTGATAACACCAAGACATTAAAGCCAAGTCGTGATGCAATATGTTCGCAGGCGTGAAACACTGCACAGTATTTCTTCTTGCTTGCTCTGCTGCAAGTCACTCAGCATGTGTCCTTTCTCTCTTGTTGCACAGCATATATGCCGCCATATGAGGAGGAATTGTTTGCGGCTCGAAAGACTTGGATCGGAAGATATCCGTCCGCAAACGTACATAGTTTGTGTGATCGAATCGTACGCTCTGTCTTTGGTCCAAATCGTGAAGGACAGTGCATAATGCGGAGATATTTGCAGCAACGGTGCGACTGAAGTGGTTAGGGTTGGGCAGAAAACGGATCACAGGCTTATTTGTTACTGGTTACATATCATTGTGGAAACACAAGATCAAGTAGTAAGGTAAAGGTGGACCGATGAACGAAACCACGATTGGACGAGGCAGAGATGAAAGTGAAGCAACCAGTTAGGAATGTTTGAGAGTGAAACCTACTGGCTGTTGTGAGAGGCTGCGGATCGGTCAGAGGCCGTCCCCGCTCGGCGCAGTTGCCTCTCGGCCCTCACCACTGTGACTAAACATGGCTCCCACCGCCCCTCCGTGCCCTTAGGAATTTGAACTTGAACCACCTGACGATCTTCGCTCGGATTTAATCGTCATTGAAACGAATTGCCGTTGGGATACCGTAGTCAGTTTGTACCGACCTTCAACACTGAAAGACTGGCACGAGTCAGCCTACAATTACTCCATCGTTTCAGTCGCTGATCATCCCTCTTTTTCCTCCTCCTCACATCATCTCAATTCTACACCAGAACACCAAAGCTCACAATTACCATCAAGACTTCAGATCAGGTACGTAGACCAACCGAGGTTTCTATTGACATATCCTTCCTCCTTTCAACTGCAAAACTTCGTAGGCTAACAGCAGTAGGTGCCAGGCAATTGATTGGTTGTGTTCATTACCACCTTCTGAGCCAGAGCTATCAAAACTTCCACCATGGCTATGAACGACACTTTGGTTCACGCCATGGAATCATCGCACGCCGCCCTTCAACAACAATATCCTCATCTCACAGACGCTCAGCAACAAGCCAAGTTTTCGAAATATCTCAATTGGGCTACTTCCCAGGCTACTGGTTCTGAAGTTCCCCTGTCCACCAGCGTTCCTCAGAAACGGGCTGGCTCGTCTACAGCTCTGTTTGGAGTACAACCTGAGTCCAAACGCCTCTCCATCGTATGTTATTCTGTTGTGCGTCTCTTCTGCTTTGGTTGACTGTCTTCAGTCTATGGCCTCCCCAGCTCCTTCGCTCGAACGGCATTTCTCGGCGCCATCTAGGTCTGTCTCAAGTCATCATTCTAGCCCGAAAACAGAGTTGCAGACTTCTGCGCCATCAGCACCAATCAATATTCCGAACTGTCTGTCCCAGAATTCATCCGGCAGGCGCACATCTACATCTTGCGCCTCGTATCCGACCCGCACGTTGAGACCATCAACGACACTACACCAGATCAACGAGGTCCAGGCCTATTCACCAAAGACCTACCTTGCACAACAACAGTTGCCTACCGACACTGTGATTCTAAATTCGTCGTGCATGACACAGCACGAGTATGAGCTAAAACACTATCCTCAATTCTTCGCCACAGGCCTGAGCACCTTTGGTCAAGCTGGGGGTTACTCTCCAGCAACCACCACAAGTGATTCGGGTCTCACCCATGCCACTACCATCACTAGTGAACCAATGTCAAGAAATGACACTAGCGATGGTCTCTGTGATACTCTGAACATGTGCCGTGTAGGCTCATCTACATCGGACACGTCAAGCAGAGGCTCACAAGAGCTATTTCCTTTTGTTTCAGATGTATCTCACGATACATCTTTCCCCTTAACCTTGATTCCCAGCTCTGCTGTGTTCCAAGGCGCCCCTCTCTTTTCTGTCTCTAATCAAGAAACTCCCCTGCCCCCATACCCTAGCACAGAAATCAAGCATTCCTTCTCAAGTGAGACAGATGCTTCTTTTCAATCTCCTTCATCCTCAAATCCATCACGAGTAACCAAGAGAGTTCAAGAACAGAACGCTCAAGGTACACGGCCAATTGCGCCAAAACACAAAAACGATGTATCAGGCGAACAGCCTATGCCTAAACTGAAGGCCTTTACGGCTGAAGATGGCACAACAAGTTACAAGGCTGAGATCACGAGACAAACTCGTCAGCAAGCTCCACGTAAGACTACTTTCTGCCAGTTTTGTAATGATCAACCATCAGGATTTCATGGCGACCATGAACTTCGACGACACATTGAACGACATCACAGTCAAGTTAGGCGCGTATGGGTGTGCCGCGATGCCTCTCAAAGTGGCCTATTCTTGCTCAACTGCAAAGCTTGTCGTACAGGTAAGACTTACGGCGCCAACTACAACGCCGCTGCTCACTTACGACGAGCTCATTTCAATCCATGCAAGAACAAGAGAGGTGGTAGAGGCAAGAAATCCGAAGGTCGTGGCGGTATGGGTGGTGGCAGCTGGCCTTCAATGGATTTCTTGAAGGACTGGATGTATGAGAAGTTCGAATGGAACTTGAACGGCCGCCATATCGTCCAAGACATCGGACCGGATTCCAACACCATCTTTACGACCGATCAGCTTGCCGAATTCGAGCAGGTCGGTAGCCAGCCTGACCTCGAATACGATGACGGCTCCTACGACAATAGCCCAGAACAAGAGCCACTATACTACGATCATTTCGATGCCACGAACCAATTCGTTGGCAACCATCTGGCCGCATATCCCTCACAAATGATGCAACAACAGATGTCACCCCACTCTCAAATTTACATCAATTCCGCTGTACCCTTTCCCATGCAGAGCGGTTCATATACACGCGCCCAAGCTCAACAACTGTCCATGGGAATGGAGCCCACGCAGATATATGCCATACCGCATCCAGCCTTCCAGCCAGTACAACCTTATTAACTCTTCAAAAATCATGTTCTCAGGTTCTATCTTCTTCAACGAATCTTATGATCTTACGATCTCACGATCTTACGATCTCACGACTCCTGACGATTTTCATGACCGTACACAAACGTCCAACCGGCAGTCTGAGCTCTCTAAGTTCACATCCACATCTTCATCTTCATCTTCGGTATTCCGGAATTTTGGATCAGGGGTTCGGTTCAGATCTTTTTCTCCCTGTATATAGCACTCACAAAGTACCATATTCTATGTTACACTTGTCGGAGTGGAATATTCTGCCTCAGTGCTTATTATGCCTCTCAGTGGCCAAATTCGGGGCAAGAGGCCTATTGCAAGTCATTCACGTTGATTTTTGGAAGGAAATTTAATGGCCACGACCATGGGTAGTGCACCGTCATGGCTGGCGTTTCGATTGATTTGTTGTATGTATACGCTAATTTCAATTTTGAATGAACCTATAATTCACACATGCAGTGTTCATTCACGCTCTCCGTACGGAAGAAAGGCGAACGAGTGAGACGAGGATGAGAGCATTCATTCACACATATATATATTAAACTACTTCTTTCTACACACCACGAAACTTCATGAATGGTACTGTATTCCTCGTCTCATCCCGTGGGACTATATTGTCCGTCACGCGTTCCATAATCTGTCTGCTCAGGTGGAATCCCTCCCCCTCCCCCTTCCCTTCATGTCCATCTAATTTTCATGAACGACCATGACCTTCATTCTTCATCTCAAGTTTCGCGCTAGTACTAGTGTTTCGAGAAGATCAATCAACCAACGTGTTTCGCAAGCATATCAAGCTTCGGGACAATTATAAAATGCCCAATGTCAGCCTGATTGATAAAAACAAGTCTTTAGAGCAATACTCGGTATGACAGCCCGCCGGTATTGTAACTAACCACGTCCGCAGCAAGCACCCATGTCCACTTCCAGGCCGGCTAATGTAAGCTGAATACGAACAAAGCCAGCACGATTGTTCTTACTGTAATCCCGGCCATCACCGCGGCCGCCAAGCTCTGGGTTAAACGAGATTGAAGGGATACCGCTGTCCGTCTCGACCAGGAGAGTTCCGTTAACAGTCGTGATCACAAAAACCCAAGGACAGTTTCAATTCAGGATTTCGAAACTACTTACTCAGCCTTCTGAAACTACCCAGCGAACGATGGCTGCTTGGTGCGTTTAGTAGGTGTAGGTAGGTAGGTAGGTCTACTACTGTACTCCAGCTAGCCAGCCATTCCATTCGATGGAGCTCAAATCCCTGATTGATCGTTGGGTGGCAGGCCAGTCCTTTGTAAAACCCCTGCCTGCAGAGTATATCAAGGTACTTCAAGCAGCGGTAACAGAGCTGGTTGCCGACTCTATTGCTGCTGGCACACCCACCGCAGTTGCAGTATCGAACTGCCATGATTTGAGATCCTTCAAGCTGACACCGTGCTTGCCGAAACAGAAACACCAAACGAACCCAGCACTCTCTGTCAAGCCCACACATCTCACACCAAGTCTCACAGATTCCGCTCGGAAACCACCACACATCTAACTCGCCGCCGCCATTCACGCGTATACATACATGCTACTTTCTACATCGAACTTTCTCATTCGCAGTAATCCAACATCTTCCTCCAACCCCTAAGCGCACACATTCCTTCTCACTCCTTCTTGCCTGATTCATAGCAATT
>Ga0073774_1000496_pt1 | contig 9973 bp, 16 predicted proteins | sample InSIn5gowninarea_FD_77487 | JGI IMG/M metagenome (GOLD analysis project Ga0073774, IMG submission 77487) | Clean room microbial communities from NASA Spacecraft Assembly Facility at Jet Propulsion Laboratory, Pasadena, California, USA -... ... | reverse complement strand
GGTAATAAATTTAAAGAAGCAAATAATGTCATTTGAAAGAAAAACGCTCTGTGTCGTAGTACCATTGCACCCTGCAGAAGGACTATGCTATACTGAACCAGTTCGCGACTATGAGGAAAGCGAAGATGATTTGGACCAAATCTATAAAATAACAGTGCGAGATCAGAAATGGGTTAATTTGATAGCCGATGGATGAATTTCCTGGGACCATGAAAGTTTTTGTACATCATACTCAGATGAGGAATTGGAGCATTGGTAGAATAGGTTGCACGAAGTATCTACGCTACATTGCAATATGATGAATAAGTCGTTGCACTGTGTATCATCAAAGGTAACAAATTTACCTTATTATGATGGTATAACTGATGTAGATAAGTTTTTGGATGCATTTGAAAGAGAAGTACCTGAGATACATCGCTTCTAAGAACTGAATTTGGCGTTATTCAGTATGCCCACATGGTGGTGGGGTATGCATAAGGACAATCTTGAAGAATGGCGTGAGTACCGAAGAATAATGATATTGTAGTTTGATCACCAAAAAGTTTGGTTAACTGAAAAATATGATGGGAGAAACGATCTGTGCGATCATTCAGAAAAGTGGACTAAGGTTTATGGAACGAAGTTGCAACCAAAATGGGTGCATTTATTCTTTCATACTCTGGATATAATCCCTATGAAATGATATTTGTTGACAGAGCTCTGCCACAACACCGCGAAATGGGATATCTTAAGAGAAGGATTTGTGAGGACCTTTAGCTTTTAAGATGGATTCGAAAGAATTGATGAGGCATTGTAGGAGGTTAAGGTAGCGATCTTCTGAATACCATAGGATCCTTTGGAATTGATTCAACTAGATTGGAGCACCTAACTACACCATGCACTATAATGCTATAATGTGACTGCTGAAGGAGACGATGAGGATCCAAGGAATATTAACATTCTAGAAACAAAAGGCCACTGCGAGGTAGAGGGACCGCAAATAGAGAATCCAGACATTACCACACCATTGAAAACTAGGCAAGTAAATATTAGTACAAAGGCAGAGCCAAATTTTTCAAAGATTAGGGATTACTAGGATGATGCTATAGTAGATAAAGTCACTAAGTTTCTCCACAAATATCAGGATTTGCTCCCTACAAAATTTTTAGACTTGAAAGGCATCATAGGTGATTTAGGAGTGATGAAAACAACTCTGAAACTGGACATGAATCTAGTGAAACAGAAGCCATATCGCCTTGATCCCAAATATAAGGAAAAGGTCTACTCAAAGTTGGATAAGATGCTTGAGGCAGGCATTATTGAACATGTGGAGGAATTTGATTAGGTGAGCCTAATGGTAGTCCAAGAAAAGAAGCAGAAAGTAAAAATAAGGATCTACTTAGACCTTAGGAAGCTTAACGATTCCTACGTTCATGATCCTTTTCTGACAACATTCACAGATGAAGTACTGGATAATGTTGGAGGGTAGGAGGCCTACTCATTCATTAATGTGTTCTCTAGATACCATCAGGGTAAGATCGCGCCAGAAGACAGGAGTAAGACCACCTTTGCGATAGAGTGGGGATGTTTCCAGTACACAGTGATGCCTTTTGGACTTAAGAATGCACCAACGATCTTCTCAAGTGTAGTCATCACAGCATTTAAAGAATTTATTCACAAGTTCATGGAGGTATATTTTGATGATTGGACAGTGCTTGGGCTAGTAAAGCACCATGTAGCTAGTTTGCGCTTGATGTTGGATACATGATGATGGTATCAGATTGTGCTAAACTTGAAGAACCCTTTCAAAATTGTGTTGGGTCATGTGGTGTGCAAGAAAGGACTAATGGTGGACCCTACTAATATTGTTGTCATAATTAATTTGGAGGGTGCCAAGAAGTGTCAAACAACTACGCACAATGTTGGTTCATACTGGATACTATAAGAAGTTCATCAAAAGTTATGCTCAGATTACCACGCTTATGGAAAAGTTGCTAAAGAAGGATGCTACATTCTGTTGGAATGAAGAGTGTCAATCCAGTCTAGATGTATTGAAAGAAAAAATAGTCGTTGCGTCGATCCTGGTATTCCCACATTGGAAGAAGAAATTCCACGTGCATATTGATGCCTCATGTATTTCTCTAGGAGCAGTGCTAATGTAGGCCAGTGAAGGAGAGATGGATCACCCTATATCGTTTCCAAGTAGGAAGTTGTCAAAATATAAAAATAATTATTCAATGACAAAGCAAGAAGGGTTGGCTATGGTGTATGCACTCCATAAATTCAGACATTATCTACTAGGTAGACATTTTAAGATGTACACAGACCATTCTACATTGAAATATCTAGTCAATAAGCCTGTGTTGGGGAGGTAGGGATATGAAAATGGCTATTGTTGTTTCAAGAATATGATTTTTAAGTAATTGTGAAGCAAGGAAGATTGAAAGTGGAACCTGACCATCTGTCGCGCATTGAAACAGGAGAGGAGCCTACCAATTTGGAGGAAGGGTTGCTTGACGCGCAACTCTTCTCGGTGTGTGTAGCCAATAATCACTTTGCAGATATTATCCACTTCCTAACTATAGGAACTAATCCAGAGGGAATAGAGTCAACAGAAGAAATAATTGGTGGTGTGCATGGTAGATTTTTCGGTAATTGCGGGCCATTTGTATAAGATGGGATTGGAGAAAATACTTCGATGTTATGTGCCTGATTTTTAGTGAAATGGTATCCTAGTTGAAGCTCATGGAGGAGCTGCAGGAGGCCATTATGTAGGAAAAAAAACAATGCAAAAGATTTTATGCATTGGATTATGGTGGTCGACACTGCATAAAGACTCTAAAGCATATTATAGGGCATGTGATTAATGTCAGAGAATAGGGAGGCCATCGCAGAGGGATGAAATGCCTCTAACTCTGCAAGTGTCATTGCAACCATTTGAGAAATGGGCAATTGACTTTGCAGGACCAATTCAACCCCCAAGCAAGAAGATAGGTGCGTGTTATATCATCACCGCGACAGAGTATTTGACAAGATGGGTGGAGGGACAACCTGTGAAAGACTTTACAGGGGCAACAACAACAAAATTTTTGTTTGAATATGTGTTGACTAGGTTTGGTTGCCCAAAGGTTTTTATGAGTGATCGTGGTACGTATTTTCTTAATGAAATGATCAACGTGCTGACAGAAGACTTCTAGGTTTACCATTAGAAGAGTATGCCATATCATCCTCAGGCCAATGGAATGGTTGAGGCTTTTAATAAGATATTGGAGAATGTGCTGAGGTTTGCAATGCATAATAGAATGATTAGGATGTGTGCGTACTGAAAATATTGTGGGCTTACAAAACTACTTGTAAAAATCTTACTAGTCAGGCACATCTTAGGTTGGTCTATGTGTAGAAGCTATGATGCCTATGGAATACATTGTGCCTAGTCTACACATAGCAGCTTTCATAGGAATGGCAGACCTAGGAGCCTTAGAAGAACAGCTCGCGCAACTAATGGAGCTCAAGGAAGATAAATTTTTGGCTGGATTCCATCATCAGGTTCAGAAGGAACATTAAAAAGCTTGGCACGATCGACACATCAAACTGCACACCTTCAAGGTAAATGATTTGGCTTTATTATATGATAGTAAGCTTGATAAGTTTCTATGGAAGTTTCAAATGCACTGGCTCGGACCATATGTCATCAAAGAAATTATAGATGGTGAAGCAGTTTAGCTCACGAAGTTGAATGGAGATCTATTTCCGAGAAGGGTAAATGGAAGTCAATTAAATCCATACACAAGGGATCCAGCCAATGACTACATGATGATAGCATAGTCTCAGAGCTCCAGGTACCTACAAGGGAGTGCGAGACTATAAACTACACTGCCTGAATTATAGAGCTACGCAACAGGGGGGCTGCGTGAAAAAGGGTGACGTCACAGTACCAGAAGAGGCACGAAGGGAGCTGCGCTACAGAGGGAGTTACCATGCAGCACAACCATAAAATGACCATTATAGCCACTATTCATGATTTGATTGCCAGAAGACAGTTAAGAGGAGCAGGGGGGTGACATTTAAGGCAATTAAGCATGAAATCTTTGGAGATATACTGCCAAATCGGCATTTATGAACGGATTTTGGGGGAATAGTCAAATTTGAATTCGAATTTGCCTATAAATTACACGTGGCCATCCAGGGGAAAACACTTTGCATCCTTAGAGTTTTTATCGAGTTGTGCTACCAGTTGCATATGAATCGCTCGTATTGGGAGGATTTAGTTGCTAGACCCGCATTTGCCAAGTTACCATAGGTAAATCGGACATTCATTCTGGAAAAGATATTAGGACCAAACCCCACGGAAACTATGAGTACTAGTGGAGATGTTGCTTCTGAGGGGGAAGTTTCAGAAGTTGTAAGCATGGAGGATACAATTGATGTGCCTATGGCACCAAGGTCGCCTAGGCCAAAACCTACACTAGTGTAGGAATTCCCCAAGCCCAAGAAATACAAGAAGAAGAAGCCCATGTCAGTGTGCAAGTCACCAAGGAAGCATGTTGCTACATAGGCCTAGAAGAAGGAAAAACAACTAGCAAAGGACAAGGGGAAAGTGGTAGATTTGGAGGCTAAAGAAGGCGTAGAGGATATCGATACCGTGGGGGTGGAGCCTATCTCCAAACTGCCCAATTATATCCCTCCGTGTAAGGGAAAGGTTAAGGTCCCTGAGGAACCAGGTGTAGGAAAATTCCTCCTAAACATGCCACTGCTACTAGAGGGCATCAATTTTGAGGGTCCGTGCTTGGCACGGATTCCCCACTTAAAGCTGGAAGACTGGGATTTGGCGGACCATGAGAGGTTCCCCCACCTTGCAATAGAAACTTATATGGAAAGGATCTATTATAAAGAATCAAGTGTCACCACGTTGGAACATGTGGAATGGATTCACGAAGTCAATCAGTCGGGGTTGTTGAACTTGCTATGGGTGCCCCACTACCACCGCTCCAACATTAACCTCATTTTTATCAGGTAATTGCTGACCCTAATGCATGAAGAATGTTTGTGGTTGAGTGTGCCAATCCCAATCACTGATATGTTGATCCATCAGATCATGCTATTGTTGCACTCAGGGTTGAATCTCGGCAAGGAGTTTGGCAGAAGGATGATTGAGCGCAACCTCATAGAGAAAATGAAGGAAAAATTCAAGCTAGTGAAGAAGCCACATGGGTACTCCATCACATCTATCACCAACCCTGCAGTACAGGTTGCTACACAAATCATAGCTGGGAAAGTCATGAGAAAATGTCATGCAGATGAGGTTTTGGCGCCAGTAATTTCATTGGCCGCACAGTGCACGAAGGGCGTGTAGTTCAATTGGTCATGCTACCTATGTAGTGAGTTTCTCACTAATTTTCGTGAGGTGTAGGATGAGAGGAAAACCTTCCACTAAGCGTGGTTGTTTCCGTCCATCGTGCTCATGGCTTGGGACCTACCGGAGGATAGTCAGTTTCCTCCTGTGGACAAGGGATTGTCGAAAGCTGCATAGTTTGCATCCCTCTGGGAAACAAAGGACATTGTGTGCATCACAGAGACCAAAGTATTCTGGGTGCTCATGGAGGTGAACATTCACATGACCATCAACCAGAAGCCACAGTTGTCACCAACCGTGTTTGAGCAACTAGCAGAGTATGTAGATTTTAACGCATATTTCCACCGCATCTACGTCAAGGTGCGGAAGGATCTGCAACAAAAATGGTTTGATCTACCTTACTTGGCCACGAATGACGCCATCTAGGAAACCATCAAGCATTAGTTGGAATATTGGCATACTCCATCTGATCTAGCCATGATCTCCAAAAAATCCACGGAGAAGAAAAATAAGGAAGCAGCAAAGCAGAAGGTCCAGCAGTTGGCCGAGAAGTGCAGAAAAGAGGTCGAGGAAAAGGACTGGGTGGAAAAGGAGCGCACAATGAAGCTGCAGGCTGGACAAGGAGAGAACGACTCCAAGTGATGTGGTAAGTCCCCTTTACCCCAAAGAGAGGAAGAGGAATAGTCAGACTAGGGCAATGGCAGTCAGGAGAAGCAAAGCACTCCCTTCCGGGTGAAGCGATATAGAGAACAAGAAAAGGAAGGGCCCTAGAAGAAATCCAAAGCAACAAATCCGTCTTTGGATCCAATCACTCTAATAGAAGGTGACCTTGATGAAATTGGAGATAAGGTGCATGATGCTAAAGTGGAACCACTACAATAGTTCGAACAATAGCAGAAATAGGTGCTAAGTACCATTCAAAAGGATCTACACAAGCTGCAGATTTAGACAAGTAGGATCCAAGTGGGCACAGGGTAGGTAAGCACCACACAGACAAGCTTGGCACCTGGAACCTATCAGACAGCATGTTGGGTTGCGTTATATTCCTTCCACGACTATCCCACGTAGTTAACTGGGGGTTAGAAGGGGGGCAGAGCCCCCCCTACGTTGTGTCGATTGTGTAGCGGGGGGATCACAGGGGGTTTGAGGGGTGCAGGTAATCCCCCTCTAAAATTTTGTTTTTGGACCCTATATGAGGTTGGGCGGACCTACTTATGGTTTTGTGCATGATTTTTCGCACATGGTTTTGGACGTGATGGTTTTCAGTCCATGGTTTTGGACGCGATGGTTTTCGGTCCATGGTATTGGATGCTTCAACATGTATAAATATATATTGTAACATTGAAAGGAACATAATAAAAAATTAAGCTGGTAGTCCTGGTTTTGGGATCCAGGGGAAAATCTCTATGTATCTATGTTTTATGTGTTATGATCTTGCATTGTTTATTTTCTGTGTTTTAGAATTTGTATGTAGGTAATTTATGTACGGCATTAAAACCTACATAGCATAGACATTTAGATCATTGGATCTTTGGGCAGTCACGTTACCAGAAGGATCCTTGAGCATGGAGGCGGTTGATGACAAGGTCATTATAAGTTCTCTGAGGAACATCGACCTCAACCTGGCTATACTTGTTAGAAATAATACTGAGAGGGGGGGTAAATCAGTATTATAAAATCAATAACTTTTTCATTTCATACTATGATTTATATATGCTACATCAGTGAAGGGAACTCGGGTGTACACGCAACTGTATTTAAGGCAACCAACATATATCCAACAAACTTATGATTCAATTAATTCATCATATGTTGATACTTAATCAGTGCATCAGTACTTCATTAACCATATAAACAATAACCATCTATAGTAATAATAGAATACACCATCACACGTAAGAAACACACATGAACACCAAGATTTAAGGTGGAAACCCAATGCGGGACAAAAACCACCTACTGCTGTCTTGTTTTAATATAAGAAAAACCTATTTACAATCTTGTACTGGTGCAGACTCATAGTGGTATGCAGGCACCCACCTGTAGAACGCTACAAACTTCTATCATTCTACAGCTAGTACTAGAAGGGAGCTACAACCCCCTAGCTCTTGTGCTAGTCGATCCATTTACTAGTACGTAGGCACTGACCTATAGAGGGCTCCAACCTTCACTCGTTTTCTAGCTTCTACTAGAAGTGAGTTCCAAACCCCTGGCTCTTGTACTGGCCGATCCATTTACTAGTATGTAGGCATTGGCCTATAGAAGGATCCAACCTTCACTTGTTTTCCAACTGCTACTGGAAGGGAGCTCCAACCCCCTGGCTCTTGTACTGGCTGATATGTTTACCAGTATGTAGGCACTAACCTACAAAAGGCTATGACCTTCTCTCTTCCTCCAAGGACCATGTTTACTAAATTTTTAGATTGGATACTCCTGGAACACAACACCACAATCTAAAGGCCACGTTTCATCAAATTTTCATACTAGACCCATCAACAACATTGAAGCTCAAAATCAATCACAACTGCAATACAACCATCAAATACATCTGCATCAACCAATCATTGAAACTCAATCATCAATCTTTGAATCAACCACAACTGACTCAATCAATCACTGACAACCCATCATCACTAAAGAATATCACAATCAATCAATCTGAACTTTCATAACACTGTCACTAGAACATAGTCACCATAACATAAAGCAAAACCCAGAACTCTACAACAAAAACTAGATCAAACTACAAATTCAAATATCATATTTCATAATGTATACGCTACTTGGATGTGACTAACCAGTGTGTATATGTGCTTTTACCAAATCTAACCAACATATTGACAAATACTATCTTAAAAACTTCTCATATATTCTAGAATTCAGGCGTTCCCAGATCATAGCATTTACATAATAAAACATGTGTTAATATTCAGATCTAGACTCTCCATGATCAAACCACATAATGATAATTAATTTCAGGCCTTATGATCCTGATCCATCATCCATCATCAGCCACATAGGTGCATCCTTAATTCAGATCAAGCAAAGCATCAGAAACCTATAACCTACATATTTGATCTAACAATTCATTAGATATTCAATACTTGCACACATGGCCTAATGATCTTCTCCTCCTTATATAGTTTTAGGCCTTTCTCAATACCTTGGACCAAAACCACTTAGGACCAAATACCTAGGGTCAATACCTCAGACCACTACCTTGGACCAAAACCTTGGTTTTCCAACATGTACATGCTTTTCCTCCTATGGGAGTTCGTGTATATGTATACGCTTCTTTTGTTCTATTAACCCGCATGTATACACTGCTTGGAAAAATTGAACCAGCATATACTTCTTAAACCACTCTCTTTCTTCAATCTCTGGAGTCTAATCTATAAGTTGTCCTGTTGAATTGTGAACTGTCATCTATGTGAGTTTCCATCAAGGACAACACCTGTATCATAATGCCAACAATCTCCCCATTTAGACTTGATGGAAACAACAACACCAAGACAGTCTCCCCCTTTGACATCAAGGGCAAAAGGCAAACCAATATATTCTCCCCCTTTGATATAAATTATGCAATCCATGCTCCCCTCAAGTACATGCTAAATTCTCTGATTAAGCTCCCCCTTTGTACATGTTGAGATGCACTAAACCGTCCATGCTCCCCCTGAGCACATGCAGATTCTACAAAAATATTTTTGATAAGAATAACATGACTCAATAACTCAACTAAGTGAGTATGACCTTCATATCACCAATGACTCATACATGCATCAATCTCCCAATCAAGTGGGGATACACCAATTTTGACTCATCCACCCAACCAAGTGGGGATATACCAAATGTTTATACATGACTGAAATAGAAATTATTACATCATCCCTCCCATGAATAGTGGGGTTACAAATGAGGTATTTTCATGACCTTTACATCAAATGATATACATGACATTTATAACAAGGACAACCAATCTAAACAAGACCATGATAGTCATCAACAACTATCATACACCATATATGATCTGCACCATCAACATCTGTCAGCGACATCAGGATCAACAACCTGTAGATTTCCATCATCAGAGGAGTCACCCAAATCAAAAAAACTATTTGGATCAAGCAATATAAGTATCTTCATGTACCAAGACCTTCTAACATAATTCCAACAATACATTATTAGAAGCATATTCTCCCCCTGAACCTGTGCCAACTGTTCATTATCAGATCTGATCATTGCAAATATCAGTAAGAATCATCAAGGCATCACCATCAACTAGTTATTCATCAACTTATTAACAACTTATGAGGGCCAAAAATAATTCCACATATCATCAATAGACTGTAACCATCATCAATCCAAACAGAACAGGTAATTGATAATTGACTAAACCATATTAGATCACTTTTATGAGTCTTTCCAACTGCTTTTTCTTCAAACCAACATATACATGATTGTGCAGCTTTGAACTCGTGTATATACACAAATTTTCTTGATGATATCTACGTATGAGATTTACAACACTGAAGTTTCATACTTTTAGCTTCCCCTGAGTCTGTTATGTCTATACATTGTGCTATGCCACATCTTTCTGACTGTACTTCCTTGTTCTTCCATATCTTTGAGTGTGATGATGTT
>Ga0073774_1000488_pt1 | contig 10096 bp, 5 predicted proteins | sample InSIn5gowninarea_FD_77487 | JGI IMG/M metagenome (GOLD analysis project Ga0073774, IMG submission 77487) | Clean room microbial communities from NASA Spacecraft Assembly Facility at Jet Propulsion Laboratory, Pasadena, California, USA -... ... | reverse complement strand
TGTGTGTTCCATGTATTTTTGATTTGGTACCATATGAGTGCTTAAGGGCTATCATAGTTCTGATTGTTTATAGTTGAAGGAGAGTTGCATTCAGAGCCAAAGGAAGCCAACCCAACTAGAGAAAGACCCAATTGATCGCGTGTAGAAAATGGCGAGCTATTGCTACCATTGAAGAAAGGAAGTGAGTCATTGTTGCAAAGAAAGGGAAAGGACTGATTTGGAGTTGTTTAGTTTATTAACTAGTTGTTGTCCACTAGGGCACTACTATAAATCACGTGAGAGGAGGCACCACTGGTTCATTTGAGTCATTGCCACCAGGAAAGATATCACGTGAAGTACAAGGGGTGAATGTGTTGGTTTGGTGGAAGGATAGTGTTCCCTTATGGTGCAAAACAACAATTCGAGTGTTTTTCTAGTTGATATCAATTGTCCACTCGAAGCTAAACTATAGAGGGAAGCTCTTTGTAAAATATGTCTTTGGTTAAGTTGAAAAGCATTGCTTATCAGAGCAGGCATGAGGTGTTTCAAAGCAGGAGTGATTTTTACATATTCCCCTCTCTCAAAACACAAAGTCGAGGAAAGCCTTGTTGGAGTTTTAGTAAAGCTGACCTATTACAAGATTTGGAGATCCTAGAATTCGTTTGTAAAAGAGTCTAGAATCTTTGTGTTTGGCCACCATTGACAAGTTTTGCCCTAGTGTGAAGGGTGACAAATGAAGAGAAGAGGGGTGTATTTATTAGCAAAGAGAAGTCACTCTCCATTTTTTAAGCTTAAGATTGAAGTTGAGTTTAGTTTGGTTAACGACCAAGAGGTTTAGTGTGCTAAAGTTTCTGTGTTGTGTTAAGGATCAAAGATTTCCATTGAATGGTTGAAGAAAGAGTGGTGTAATGGTGTGAGGCTACTTGAGGGTCGGAAATATAAGAGAGAAAGAGCTAGTCCATGTCCAAATGAAGAGCAAATGTTGGAGGAGGACTCCTCATTCATAATATTTGTAGTTGTTGATTTTAGAAGGAAACCCTGCAGAGGAAGGGTCAAGGAGATGTGACACTGCATTTGGTAGAGTGAGCCACGAGTAGAAAGAAGTGGTGTGGGTTCATGTAGATCTGGAATCTACTTGAAAAAGAGCTATCGCATGGAGTGGTCTCTATCGAGAGATGCCACTAAGAGTCATGAGCTTGAGAAAGTTGTTAGTTAAGTTGCTAGAGAGACTCCAAGTGGAGATTCATGTTGTGGATCTACGTGAAAAGAGAGGAGTTGTTGTTGTATTATTGTGAAGCTAACCACACAGAGAATAATCTATTTCCAGAGGGTGAAGTTGTCGAGAAGAAAATCATTGTCTGTGTTGGAGTGACCATTTCTAGAGGAGAAGCAACTATGAGCAAAGAAGATACCATTACTTGTAGAGATGTAGAGTGTTGTGGTGAGCATGGAGAGAGCCATCGTCATCAAAGAAGTGATTGTAGATCAAGTTACGCTACCAACAAGATTACCAACTTGACAAGAACATTTCTCGTTTTTTTAGAGGTTACATTTAGTGGCTATTTTTATCCCTGTTTCAAAAAGTGGTTCTACCAATAGAACCATTCTTTTTCATGGTACTTTTTTTATATTTTTCTAATTACAAAGCATCAACTTGTCTTCCATTATTTTTCATGGTAGTTTTTAGACATTTTCTCACTACAAAGTATAAACTTATCTTTGTCAAAAAAATTCAAAAGGATTTTATTGGTTTTTTTAATTTTTTGGAATGAGACCTTCATTTTCATTTTTTTTATAGTATTAAAAAGCGTTATAATTTGTCACTTTTGACAATATTGAAATGTTATTTTTCATTTATTTCTTCTAGCATATGATTTTTCATCTAATTGTAGGTTATTAATTAATATAGGATGCCATACATTTCAAATACAAATGTAAAATGATATTGTTTTATGTTTACTTCAATTTGTAGCTAATAGTTGTAGTTAAACAACATTATTTTTGAATATTTGACAAAAACATATACATTTCACCATTTTTTATTGTGAGAAACACACATACATTTTGAATAACAACACTCCTTAAACATCAAACTATTACAATACCGAGGAAAAAATCAAACTGATTCCTGAATTTCCCTTCCTCATTACAATTATATAACAAACTATCCAGCTTTAACATGTATCTTATTTTATTAAGAATATTAATAAAAGATGTTTTTTTTGTCAAAAATATGAATCAACTAGCCATTTCATTTAAAACAAGTAGGTTAAACATAACTCACTATGAGTTTAATGTACGTTAAGCATCTTGAGATTCTAACTTGCATTAAATAACTAAGACTACAACCTACACATATACCATGGGTTGATTTGCAAAAACATGGGTTTCCAAAATGGTGTTTTCTAAAACACTTACATATTAATCATTGTATTGTAATAATAATGCAATGTATTCTAATGAAGGGGGATTCTGGAATCGCCCTAACCCTCCTCATGCCATTTTTTTTTTGTTTTCTTATCTTTTTATACATTCTTAACATTTGTTAATGTTTATTATTTATTTTTTGTATTGTAATGAGGGGTGAGGGGGTGATTCTGGAATTGCTCCCCCGTCATGGCATTTTTTTTGTTTTTTTAATTTCTTAATGTTTGTTGTAAGAAATCAAACCACTTCATACCATTTTTTTTAATTTTTAATGTTTTAAAGTTTGTTAATCTTTATTTTTTTTTAATGAGTTTTATTCATGTCATTTTTTATTTTTTTGTTTTTATTTTTATTTTTTAACGTTTAGGTAGAAATGGTCATTTTTCCCATTTTTATTCCTAAAAATGTGTTTTTCCTCAAGTTTTTGAGTTTTAGTTATCTTTATTTTTATTGTTTTTGCCTTCATTTCTCTCTTTTTTCCTGAGATTTCCCCCATTTTTTTATGATTTCTTTTGTAGCATTTATCAATAAAACAATGAATTTTCTTCATGAAAACATTAATATTAAATTTTAAAACAAATTATCATGGTAATGGTACAAGTTGTTGCTAAATGGTCTAAAAATAATTTAATTTGATGTCCAAAAAAAGGGGTGTTAATCCAGTAAAACCACTTTTTGATTTCAAGGTTAATTTGTGAGTTATTAGTTGCAACGGTACATGTTGTTGAATCCTTTCTTTCAAATAGTTTGTAATTTTAGCTAAAAAAAAGGCATGCTACTGGTAGAAACACTTTTTAGTTTAGGGGTTGATTTTAAGTTTTTTAAGATTTTTTTTTAGCCAATTTAAGGTCTTGGTTGAAAAATGTTCTAATTTAACCCCAACCAAGAGAAGGGTTGTACAAGTAGAACCACTTTTTGATTTGGGGTTGCATTTTGGTGTTTTTTGCACAAAAATATAGGTTTTATGGGTAGAGTTCTTGTTTTGAAGTAATGCTTCTCATCAAGTCGATAATTATGTTTACTTAGAACCATTGTCTAAGGAGTGTTGTGCTAGGTGATTTAATGGAATGTTCGTATAGATAGAAGCATTGAGCCGAGTACTACAACATCCAAAACTATCGGCTTTTCTTGTTGTTGGAGTAGTTTGCACATGGGACTATTCTAGAGAGGGAGCTATGAGAAAGAAGGTGATTGTTTCTTGTGTGTGAAGGAGGGGCAACTCTATGCAAAGATTGGAGTTGCAGGTGTTGTTGGAGCCACCAATTATAGAAGGGCATCAACACTACAAAGGAAAAGTTTTCCCTGTTGTTTTGATAGTTGTTGATTAGATTGTTATCGTAATTTAGAAGTGTTGCTGCTTAAGGAGAGAGAAGAGACACTCATGAGAACATTGAAGAAATGTGCTAGCTGAAGTGAGGGTTTGGAGGCATAAAGGTAGACTCGTTGATTGAAGATTTGAAGCATTTTGTGTAATTCGATTTGGAAGAGACAATGTGGAAAATTGTTTCCCAGAAATTAAGAAAGGAGTCATCCACCTACCTTGTTGTGTGGAAGAGCTATGTGTTGGATGCCACCTAGAGAACCTATAGTATCCATTGGAGGTGTTGCTATTAGTAGCATAAAGGTCGGTACTTTATAAAGGAACCTTCATTTCGGGACTTTCCCATCCTGCAAAGAAGCTACATGTTGTTGACTTTCAGTTGTCGAGGAGGAGAGCGTAGAGACCCACATGTAGAGGGGTTTGTCACATCTCTAATATTTTAATTAATTTCTATTTTATTTTTTCAAGACAAATAGTAATTCCTATTTGTATATATATACTAAAGGATAAACAATATATATATATATATATATATATATATATATATATATTGGTAAGGGATAAGATAGTTTATTTGCATATATATAATGTTGGCTTCACTCTTAAACACATACCCAAGTTCAAAAACTTATTTGTAGAAAATAAGACTTTGTATTCATAAATGAAATGAACATCCATAAACCTTGTTCTAAACTAGATATATTTATATATATTGGTTGCCAAGTTGTGTTTTCTTTTAATGGGTTATTGTTTGGGTTCCAAATCCTTTCTTGTAAGAAATTTATGGCACTTTTACTTGTTTATATAGGATTCATGGATCCTTTCTTTTATGTACTTGATTAACTTATTAGTAATATTTTGTCACCACTATGGACTTACATGGAACCTCATAGGAGTAGTGCTTGTGGTGTTTGAGCAATAACCAAGGCATTAAGTTCCACTTGCAAGCTTGAAATATACATTAAACTATTTTGTTAATTATATTTTAATGCTAGCCATCTTTGGATTACCCATGACTTACATGTCTCCACAATTTTAAATGATTTGTCATGAATGCTCGACCTAAGTTGGATGGACAAAGGAAATTCATGCTGACTAGTAGAGATTTGAGCAGTGATAATTAATGTATATTTTACAACGCATGGTCTCATCCCCTGTACACTCCTCCTTCAGGTTTCCACCTATTGTTTGTGATTTACAATGACTTTTTGACATTAATGTGATTCTATTCATAAAGTTTTCCAGAGATAGACTCATTTTGCATTGTTCCATTCCGAGTTTCTCTTCCATTATTGGTACATCCCATCCATACTCAAACCCTGCTCTTGTTCCCATACCTATAGAGGTTTGCATTCAATTCACTGGTGTTTTCCCTAAACCCATGACAAGTTGTGTTTATCTTTCATCAGTTGAGTTATTTGGATTTATGCTAGATTCTCAAGCGAAGGCATCAATTCCCCCTTTCAATTTCGTGCATAACTCCTATAACAAGTTTATGTCCATACTTCTGTTGGAATTTCAAATCGTAGTGATCTCCTCTTGGCATCTATTGTTTGTAGTGATTTCAAACATTTAAATGTATATATACATACTTAGATTTTGATCTTGAATTTCTTTGTTAAACCCTACCTTGTATTCATTTTTTTAGTTTTGTTTTTAGGCTCATTCGGAAGCTTTGGGAACTCAAGAGATGTAACTTGATGGATTCCAAATGGTTAAGTTAACAAGGTTTAGTATCACCTCTACTTCCCTATTCTTTTGTATTTTGTTAGGGTTTAATCAAATTTTCTTCAATGTTTTGTATGATGGAAAGCCCATCGAATGCATATGTTTAAAATGCATTATTTGAATGTTGGCTGCAAGAGAAAAGATGGAAACTCCTTAGTTTGAGCACTAGCTTCTTTAGCCATGCTACCATTTACAAGTTAAGAATTGTTTTGAGACACCTCACATTTTACCTATATATTTACTCTGATACTTATAGAATTGTAGTTCTAGACATTTTATTCTTGTTCCCTCTAATTTATTTATGTATCTGTTTTGAAGGCTACGGGTAGGGTCTTACACAATTTTTAGAACTCGTACCCTTTTGATATCATTTTCATTTTGTTCGTTCAATACAAGGTAATTATTTTCCCCTCAAATTTGTCACATGGTTTTGACAATATGAACAAGTTGTGAAGAAAATTTTCTTACGTTGACCCAAGAAACTAGAATAATGTTAGAATAGGTTATCATTGTAGATGACTATCTAACTAAACTATGCCATGATTTTCTTACTATTACCGTGAACCCATAAATAATTTTGGGACACATCAGTAATTATTTTTTGTAAATTAATTCCAAGCCTTAACTACCCACTTGGATATTTTCACGAGTAATATATATAAACTATGACTGATAGATTCTTTTGTTTTTCAACTCATGTGCTCACTAGAACAATTTGCTTGTCTTCTGTTGTGTATATCAAGGTTTACAAAAAAAAAATAGGACTAGTGGATAAAAGTAAGGTTTGATTTTGAATTATACCTTTGGAAGCAAATTGATTATCACTTTGATTACTATCACATCAACACTGTTTTTTATTTTACCATTCGAATTTATACATTCAATATCTTTAGTTTATAACTATTTAAGAATTGATATTGTTTATTTCTTTAAATAAGTCATATTGGTCTTGCCATGGCTATAAGGGATATGTAAAATGTTACTAAGTGTTTAATGATCCGCAACACGACTAAATAGTAGAAAACCATTGTTTAATATTATTGATTCCTCTCCATCTTGTTGTATCAATTCACATTTCTATTAGTGATATGAAACATTATTTATGTCTGGTAGACTGTTACAAATTTATGGTAACAAATAATTTTACTTCTTACCTATTGTGCATACACAGACACACCGTATGTTAGCACTCTTTGCATTTCTATTATGTTAGCACTCTTTTTATTTCTATTAAAAATATTCCTTATCTTAAAAATAAACATTATAGTCTCCATAATTTCAAATTCTATGTATTTTGATCCAAAATATTCTCTGAAATACCATTCTGTTGTAATATAAATAGTAATTTGTTATTCTTCACTACTATATGGCTGACTGTAGAGTTGTTGTTACATTTCTTTATAAATGCATTCTATCAAAAACAAAAAAAAGGTTTCTTTTGGAATATATATATATATATATATATTTTATGTGCAAATAAAATTTTAACGAAGAGACTGAAATGCAGTTTTTGTATTCCCTATTGTAAATTGTGAATCTTTTCATTTTTCTTAAAAGAAGTGTGGGTTTTTCTATAATAAAATATTAAAGGAATTAAACATCCAAACTAGTTATGCAACACTATCATTTAGATCTAGGTTATGATAAAATTCATTATCCAAAGACAAATTCATGACCTACCTTTACCATAGACTTCTTATTCTATTGATTCTACGAGTCATTTTATTTTCTTATATTGCTAAGCTATTCTAGTCACTATACTTCTTGGAAACTAAAAGCATTAAATATTTGTCTTCAAGCAAGTAAATAAAAAAAGATAGATAGTAAACGTATATGTTTTATTTATCTCATAATTTTTGGAATAGGGAATTAGGTGTTGAGCAACCACGGTTCACCCATCCTTAGATTGCTAGCAGCTCCTGCCAAGCATTCATCCATAAGCCCTGAGACCAGTAATATTTTGGGAGTTCTACTTGTGAATTTTTTGTCAAATGATTCTCTTTCTCTCTTTTTGTTGATGGACACTTCAAATTCTCACATCACATGGATTGAGTTTCCTTTCCATTTCTCTATTGGATCAGAGTAGCAAACTCATACATCTTGCACTTACTAGCTGCGTCCCGCTCAAAGTCATAAGTGCCTTCCTTATTTCCTAGGTCTTTTTAAAATTAATTCCCCCTATACACATCCATTGGGCCCTTTCGAATTCATGTTATATATTCATGTTTTGCCTTCTTTGCATGATCTGCAAGAATGCGCTGATAACTTAGTCGCCCAACATCTATCCCTTATCAAAACTTGGACAGTTAGGTTGTAACTATCATTTGTCAATTTCACACAAATTCTTGTTTACCTCCCAAAATATCTTGGCTCAATAGATCTTGCTACATGGTTGCTCAACGCCAATATTTCAAAAAGTTCAAATTAACTGTTTACATCATAAACATTGCCCCAAGTACATGGGAAATCGTCCATTGTCAGAATAATTAAATCTATCCACTACTGCAGAAATTAAACACATATGTCTTTTATAATAATTACAAAATTGAGGGGTATTATAATTCTCCCCCCCTTAAAAAGAACACAATCCTTGGTGATTTTAGTCTTTAAAGTTTTTCTCTTAGAACAATGATGGATAAACCATTCTCATGGTACCTCCCATTTCCCATGTTGGTTCCTCAAGGGTAAAATGATTCCACTATACTTTAACCTGGGTGATAACTTTGTTCCACAATATCATTTCCTTCCCCTCTAGAATGCGTAGAAGTTCTTCCTAAATATCTTCATCTGGTTCCACTTGGATCACATTCTAGTCAATAATGTGAGTGGAGATCATGAACATACTTCTTTAATAAAGAAGCATGAAAAACATTATGTATTCTTATATTGGCTGGTAAATCCAATTTATAAGCCATTAGACCTATCTAATCCAACATCTAGAAAGGCCCGTAGTATCTTGGAGCTAGTTTGGGATAGCTACCCAATCTCAAGGTACTTTTCTTTGGTTTAACTTTTAGAAACACATGTTCTCCAACTTCAAATTCCTTGTGTACTTGTTTCAAGTTTGCATAACTCTTTTGTCTATCTTGTGCTACTTTAAGATTATTTTTTACTTTGTTGTCCATTAGTTCCAAGTCCTTTAACATGTAATTTCCAAGCATTATCATATCTACTAGATTATCCCATGTAATTGGTATATTGCATTTCCTTCCATATAAAACTTCAAATGGACTCATTCTTATAGATCCTTGATACTCATTGTTATAGGTGAATTCAACTAAGTGTAAGTAGTATTCCCATCTTGGGGGTTAGCCATTACATACATGCATAAGATATCCTCCAGTATCTGATTGGTCCTTTTTGTTTAACCATCGATTTGATGATGAAACGTAGTACTAAAGTTCAAATGAGTTTCTAATCCTATGAACAAAGCTTTCCAAAAGTTAGAAGCGGATTTGGAATCCTAGTTTGATATAATATCCTTTGGTATTCCATGCGATCTAATGATATCTTTCATGGATATTTTTGCTATTTACATAGCTTTGTAGGTAGAGTTAACTGGTATAAAATCCATTGCTTTACTAAATTTATCCACTACCACCATAATTGAATCATGTTATTTTCTTATTTTGATTAACCCTGTGATGAAATCTAAAGTAATCGCCTCCCATTTCCATTCTGGAATGGGTCAGGGGTTTAAAATCCTTGTTGGGTGTTGATGACCCGTTTTCTAACATGTTGATACTCTAAGCATTTTGATAAATATTTAGCCACCTCACCTTTCATATTAGGCCAATAGTATTCTTTTTATAGTGTTGTTATCATTTTCTGGTAGCTTAGATGACCTAAAAACGGTTGTTTATGAAACTCGTTTAATATTAACAGACTTAAATCTAAGGAGTTTGGTATGTATAATCTATTGTTAAACATCAGGGAATCTTTTTTGTTAAGGTTGAAATCTGAATCTTCCATTTCTACAATGTTGTTTTGAATTTCTCTTAAATTTTCAAGTATTCCTTATCATTTTCAACTGCTAATTTCAATCTTTCTTCTAGATCTTTACGATAACTTCTTGTTGTTATTGTGCTAATGTGACTCACTTTTCTACCAAGTGCATTTGCAATTTTTTTTTCTTTCCCTCTTGATATGCTTTTTTCTTTCCCCTATCTAACAGTTCTTTCAATTGCATTCTTAGTTCAATTAATTTTGGGATACTCATCTGGTAGGGTTCCTTGGATACAAGAGCAAATCTTGGTATCAAATTTATGGTAAAATTTATATCTCTCTTGGGTGGTAATCCTAGGATTTCTTTGGGAAACATATCCCAAAATTCCCTCAACACTGCAAAATCTTCTATAGATAGATTATGGTACATTGGATGATCAGTTTTTTGTCATCTAAACAACAAAAGATTCACACACATTTCTAGCACATTTTTTAATTGTATAGATAAAATCTATCTAACTGACACAAGCCTTGGGGTTCCTTTGACCAAGCAATTTTCACCTTTATCATTTATAAAAGTAAATGTTTTGTTTAAACAATTTATTATCAATTTGTGAGATTTTAACCAATCCATCCCAATCAGAACTTTGTATGATCCTAACCGAAACACATTTAATTTGGTTTTACTCATTAATC
>Ga0073774_1000486_pt1 | contig 10112 bp, 5 predicted proteins | sample InSIn5gowninarea_FD_77487 | JGI IMG/M metagenome (GOLD analysis project Ga0073774, IMG submission 77487) | Clean room microbial communities from NASA Spacecraft Assembly Facility at Jet Propulsion Laboratory, Pasadena, California, USA -... ... | reverse complement strand
CTCGATACGCGTAGGCTCCCCCCGCGGAATTGGCCGAGATGGAGGACATACGGGAGGAGAGTACGACGACTTTGGAACGTGTACTGGTATTTTCTCGTGATGATGACGAAGAGGAGAGGAGAGATGGCAAAAAAGATTTGACAAGGTTAAACGTTCCCCAGGTGTTTACCTCGAAGGTCTGCATCATTGTTTCTTTATCCATGACTTCCAGTGTCTCGGTACTTGCGACATTGCGGTTTCCATTTTTCTCGCGGGATACTATTGATGGGACTAGGCCGCGGATGCCGGCGCAGTGAAGGATTAGATTGAGAGGTGTGTGGGTGTAGGTTGATGCGAGGGTTTGAACTGCGTCGGCGCTGGTGATGTCGAGGCGGTGGAAGGAAAGGGTTGGTGGGTGCGGTGTAGTGATTTTCTCGGGTAAGGGGTGAGTATCTAGGGCTATGATTTTGGGAGTTGGGGCGGGAAGGGAGAGGTAGTGCGTTAGGAAGGCGAGGCCGAGGCCGGAGGAGGCGCCTGTTATTAGGATTGTTTCTATGTTGGACATGGTGGTATGGATCTTGGGGTTTGAATTTGGTGGTGGGGGGATTGACCTTTCTTTGCTCCATGTCTAGTGTATCACGATCTCATTGTGGAAATTATGACTAGGGAAACTATACTGTAAGAAGTCATGGTGTATCTGTTGGAGTTGTGATGTAATGACGCAACTACGCATTCAGCACACAAGTCTTTCCCGCCTAGATGTGCCGATTGCGGGATCCCGAAATGTGCGTAGGGAACCCCGCAGTAGCATCCGTACCGGAAGATACTGCCCCACCAAAACAACAAGCTTCTGACAGAATGGTATGGAGTTTATATACTGGCCATGTGCCCTGAGAAGGGGGTTACAATGGTGCATACCTTGTATCTTCCTGAAATATTTGTTGGTAGGATCTTGCGTAAGAGGGAAAACACACTTGTTTTAGAACAAAGTAACTAGCACTGGGAGACAAACATGTTTTACCGACCAGGCAAGGAAGACCATGGGCTACCATACGACCCATTCAAGGTAAGTGATATTAAATTTTTCAATTGCATACAGTGCAATATTCAGTAGATATATGGTGTTTGGAAAATATCCACTTCGCCATTCCTAGCAAGATGAGAGACCATCATGCCATTCCAACCCAACATCTCTCAACACCCAGTTCCCCAATACACGCCATTCTCAATCCGGAGATATTTCCTGTGAATTCTAAATCCCAAATGCAACCAATTCACACATACCCCAGGCCTGCGTCATCCCCCGCCCCATCGGCTGGATCTCGACCCTCTCCCCCACCGGTACCGCAAACCTCGCCCCTTACTCCCAATTCAACAACCTCACCTTCGACCCCCCCTACGTAATGTTCAGCGCAAACCAAACCCCCAGCTCCACGCAAAAAGACACAGTCCGCAACGTCGAGGCTACGGGGAAATTCATCTGGAACCTAGCTACGTACGAGCTGCGCGAGCAAGTCAACATCAGCGCAGTCCAAGAAGCCTATGGTGTTGATGAATTCGAAAAAGCGGGGCTGGAAAAGGAAGGGAGCAAGCTTAGCTCGGTGCGCATCGCCCCTCGAGATGGAGGGGATAAGGGGAAAACCGAACAGATGTTTATCCCAATGGTAAAGCAGAGCCCCATCAAATTCGAGTGCGAGTACTACAGCACGTTGCGCCTCCCAGGGAATCCGCCAATGGGGTCTGTAGACGTGGTTATCGGGAAGGTGGTTGGTGTACATATCGATGAGGGCGTGTTGACGGATGGCAAGATTGATGTTAGGAAGACGCAGCCGATTGCGCGGTGTGGGTATTATGAGTATGCGGTTGTGAGGGAGGTTTTTGAGATGAGGATTCCTGGGGAGGACAAGGCGATTATGGCGGGGTTGGAGGGGAGTGCGAGGGAGAATAGGAAGTTGGATGATGGAGAGGAGAAGTTAGATTGAAGTAGGATTTTAGAAAAAGTATCGAATTAGAGTTGCTAGTACCGTCGTTTTGCGCAAGTGATACAAGTAATTATCAAGATAGTAATATCGTTGTATTCCTATTGATATGCACGTATAATTCTTACTATTGATTAGATAAAAGTCCCGTGCTGCTCTTCCCTCCATGTCTAGTAAACATAGCGGAAGTTGGGATTCTCTCTATCCGTCAAATCCTCGAAGCCATGGGCATTATTGATTTCCGTGCCAAACTCCCGGTCCTTCTTCTTGTTACGGAGCGTGAGATTGAACCGCAAAAAGATAATGACGCAGACAAGTGCAGAGTAGCAACCAAGGTGGATAGCCAGCGTCTTGAGATAGCGAGGGTCGTTGTCGAAGAATACCTTGGGGCCAATAGCGTTGCCGGCGCACCAGGCAAAGAAGTTCATGGTGATACAGACGGACTTCTTGGTCTGTCCTCCGATGTTACGCGTCAGCATGGACATACCGAGACCTTGGGCCGCCCAGAAGGTGAAAACGATCCAGTAGCTGATGAGCAGACCGGCTCGGGTTGCGCTATTTGTGTTCTTAACAGTCATAATGACAATAGTACCTGTGAAAGCTGGGATCAAATATATGGCCATGGTCACAAGGTTCTGCTTTGTCTTCTTGACAATGTAGACCGAGCTCATGAGCGTGAAAATGATAATGGCGCCGAGAACCATGGCCAGAAGCTGAGTCTCAAGAATACTGAATCCGAGTCCTTGGACGATGATGTTGTAGAAAGCACCAAGTCCAGAAGTAGGAAGTGTGGTGAATATCTGGATACCCATGTAGCAGTAGGTCTGGGGGTCGAGTAGCGCTTCTTTGAACTGGTATGCGCGGAATTTCTTATTCTGAAGACCAGTCTGGTTGGAGCGTACGCGCTCGACCATCAGCTTCTTGTCTTCTTCCGACCAGCACTTTGCACGCATAGGGCTGTCGGGAAGCCTCCAAACAACGAACAATCCCCACAAAAAGGAGAAGCAGCCGTAGGTGATGAAGATGGCCTGCCATGACCGAATTGATGCGGTCCCCGGGTTACTCTTGAAGCTTGGATGTCTGATCTGTGAAAAGCAGTAGGCCAGGAGACCACCAACGATCTGTTGCATACCGTCTGAGGCACGTGATTAGCAAATAGTGACACAATCTTAATGCATCCTGACTTACTCATCATGTACCAATAAGTCACAATCGAAGCTTGCTCCTCTCGCTTGTACCAAAGTGAAGTCATAATGAGAAAAGCAGGCTGGCAGACTGCCTCAAAAATACCAAGCAGGGTTCGGACAGCGATGAGAGCTGGAAAGCTAAAGCAGAGGGCATGGCATGCAAGTACGACGCTCCATGCAAGAATGTTGAAGCCGAGGTATTTGGCGACCGGCACTCTTTGCAGGATCCAATTGGTGGGGTATTCGACAACGAGTACAGCGAGGTAGATACAAGTGGTGAGCCATCCAAACTATCGTGTGTCAATTTTACGTCTTACAGATTTCTGTGTGCTTTGAAACTTACTGTCTGCTTTGAATGAAGGACTGGAATATCGTCGCGGATACCCATGATGGAAGTCATGGACATTGTGCCTTTATCGAGAGACTTGTTGAATTAGAAAGAGATCAGATGATTCATTGATGATCATTACCTGCAAAAAATAGGTGAAGACCATGATAGGAAGTACACGTCTGTCGATCAACTTTTTCAATCGCTTGTTCTCCTCCTCCGAAATGTATATTTCAGTCTCGCTGACATACTGCGCGACTTCTCTGTCAATACGTTCGTAGTTGACATGTTCGCCCTTCGCGTCGCCAACCGACAGCACACGCTCAACCTCGTTGACATCCTTATCGTCGAGGTGACCAGTAGTGGCAGGCAAGCCCTGCACCTTGTCGGTGCTGTCTCTGGCAGCGGCCATACTGAAAGCCTTTTGGAGATTGGCAATTGAAGAAAATAGGGATGAAAGCTCAAGGGCCCCAGCACTTGCTGTGAGGTGCTGAGTTGGAGGGCCACTCGAGATGATATTTCTACCCGGATCATATGTCTGGTGCGTCCGAGCGTACCCCAGTCTACCCCGTACCCCGGCGGGCTCCTCCGCAAATCACATACAATGAGGGCATGTACTTCACGGCAGGCCTGCATTGACGGTTGAACATAGTCGCCTCATCGGTTGCCCCGCCCCAGCGTAGCAAAGGATCTTCACAGGTGTGGTGGTGCTAGCCCGGCCAAATGGGCGCCATTGCTGCAATCTCAGTCGTTCTTTGCAAGGTCAACCACCCCACGGACATGCTATCCACATAATCTGCGTAGTGGCCTACAATGCAGAGAGACGAGCACGTAGGATTAAGCACTGTGAAGAAAGCCACCACTTGGCATGTCTCCCAGAAGAGGATTGTCTCGGCATACATGATGCCGAAGGTGCGAGTGGCAGGCCACCAGCTGCCTGATGGCTGGTGGAAATATTCCTTCGCACTGGAGTTGGTGGCGGCTAGCTTCCCTAGCTTGGATGTGAGTCGGTTAGCAAGGGCTTTCTAAAAGGCGGCCATGTTTCCCTTAACGGGTTATTGCTGATCTTGGCCACCTACGCGATAGCCTCCCGCGGAGTCGGTATAATGATCGACGAGGGTCGGCGCAATACATGGCGAATACAGAAGGCGTCTTCATGTGGCCTCTCAGCAAACAATGACGAGTCTTCAGGTGTTGATTCAGATGTGTGGATAAGCCGCGGCTTTCCAGGGACCAAGAAGTTGGTGCAAAATCCACGTGTGCCAAGCTTGTGCCGGTGCAGAAATTCACAAGTTCGGTGCAGATAGGCACGAAAATCTGGCAATGATTTACACCAAGCCTTCGAGGTATGCAGTCAGAACTTCTGAGTTGCCCCGGTCTGTACACTACCCCCCGCCCCCACTCTGTAGGGCTTGGTTGATGTGTGTGGCCCACGGAAGCGATCCAATACCCGCCCGCTGGACTACGCGTATTGATAACTTGTCGCGCCTCCGCTTCTTGTCTTCTTCTTGTGCACTGCGTGAGAGTAATTGGGATTCCACTGCTCAATATCTAGTTTCCACTGCCCAGGAGCGCCCATTCCAAGTTCACTCAGCATCTCAGAATCCACACCCTCCATGTCGACACTTACAGTGCATGGCCTAACAAAAGGCCAGATAGATGAGAAGATCCTTCTCCTAACTCACAACCTAATCAACATTCACGACACAACCGGCGAGTTTCTACTCAAGCTCGACGATGGACGCATAATCGATACCAAGGGCTGGGACGGCTGGGAGTGGACTCACGGAATTGGACTTTATGGGCTATGGCACTACTACACGCTGACGGGCAGCACGGCGACGCTCGACATCATAAAAGGCTGGTTTGACAAGCAACTCGCCAAGGGCACAACCAAGAACATCAATACAATGAGCCCATTCCTCTCATTGGCATATCTGTACGAAGAGACGGGCAACAAGACGTTTGTTCCATGGCTGGACACCTGGGCTGAGTGGGTCATGCACGGGCTGCCCCGCACCAAGTTTGGTGGCTTTCAGCACGAGACATACAACTCGTTCAACAAGGATGAACTCTGGGATGACACGCTGATGATGAGCGCGCTACCGTTGGCAAAGATTGGTCTTACCCTGAACCGCCCAGAGTACGTAGAAGAGGCGAAGCGCCAATTCATCCTGCACTGCCAGTATCTATGCGACACAAGCACTGGCTTGTTCTACCACGGCTGGAAGTGGGAAGACAAGGGCGGATTGGAGGTCGGACACAACTTTGGCAAGGCACGATGGGCACGTGGAAACTCGTGGCTGACAATCGCTATCCCGGATTTCATCGAACTTTTAGATCTCAAGGAGAGTGATCCGTTACGACAGTTCCTCGTGGGAATTCTCGAGTCGCAATGCCGGGCACTGGTCAAGTGTCAAGCAGAGAGTGGCATGTGGCGCACCCTGCTCGACATTCCCCTTTCCGAGGGCAGTTATGAAGAGTCATCAGCGACGGCGGGCTTCGCATACGGTATGCTCAAGGCGTGCCGGAAGCGATACATTAGTGGAGACGTGTTCCTGGAGAGTGCAGTAAAGGCGGTCAAGGCGGTCATTGGCAAGATCAATGCAGAGGGTGAGCTGACGGAGACGAGCTTTGGCACCGCCATGGGACATGATTTACAGCATTACAAGGACATTAAGATTACCAGTATGCCGTATGGACAGGCCATGGCCATCATGGCACTTGGAGAGTTCATGAGGACCTTTATCTAACGAATCCATCATGCTAAGACACAATTCATGATATGTGTCTTTAATATACCAATATCCGTGAAGACCGCCAATTCGGTGTCTGGATCTAGTTGTGCAAGTATTGTGAGTCTCGGCGGGGTCGCGTACGTGAAGGCTGGGGTGTCGGAGGATGGATGCGGAGTTGCTACTCTACTTCAGGCATGCGGTGAAGCTATAATTACTTGTAGCCTTATTGCCAACGGACCGAATGTGTCGCACGGCATGGAGAGAGCGATGGTGGTGGAATTCGGTGGACGCGTCTCGACATGGCGGGGAAGTCGTGTTGGGCGGTGAGGCTCGATTGTAGCCGCAGCCGCGCGCTGATTGGCCAGGCGACAGCCTTCTCTGCCTTTCTGCCATGCTGTCTAGAAGATTCTCGAGCTCCACCAAAGGCTATATGAGCCCCAAACATGAGCCTCCTCTGCATTTTTCTTCATTGAATTGCTCTCTTTCTCTCTCACCACATAGACACTGCAGTCTTGCAATTTGCTCTTTTTCACGCCCAATAGAAGAGCCTAATACTCCAATTACCCCGCTCATACTGTTCGTCTTCCCCGCATCAGCCGCACATCTAGTCTACTCTTTCCGCCACTTGCTGCAAAAAACATCGTCTGACTCTATTGTTTGCAGCTCCGAACACTTCACACACCCGTCACCATGTCTGGGGAGACTTTCGAGTTCCAGGCTGAGATCTCTCAGCTGCTCGGTCTCATCATCAACACCGTCTACTCGAACAAGGAGATCTTCTTGCGAGAACTCATCTCCAACGCCTCCGATGCTCTCGACAAGATCCGATATGAAGCCCTCTCAGACCCAAGCAAGCTTGACAGCGGCAAGGACCTTCGCATCGACATCATCCCCAACAAGGAGGCCAAGACCCTCACCATCCAAGATAGCGGTATTGGTATGACCAAGGCCGACCTCATCAACAACCTGGGTACGATTGCCCGCTCAGGCACAAAGCAGTTCATGGAAGCCCTGTCAGCCGGTGCCGACATCTCCATGATTGGTCAATTCGGTGTTGGTTTCTACTCCGCATACCTCGTCGCTGACCGCGTCACCGTCGTATCAAAGAACAACGATGATGAGCAGTACATCTGGGAGTCAAGTGCTGGTGGTACCTTCAAGATCACCGAGGACACCGAGGGCGAGCAGATTGGCCGTGGTACCAAGATCATCCTCCACCTCAAGGATGAGCAGATGGACTACCTCAACGAGAGCAAGATCAAGGAGGTTGTCAAGAAGCACTCCGAGTTCATCTCATACCCCATCTACCTTCACGTCCTGAAGGAGACCGAGAAGGAGGTTGAGGATGACGAGGCCACCGAGGAGAAGGTCGAGGAGGGTGACGAGAAGAAGCCCAAGGTTGAGGAGGTCGACGAGGAGGAAGAGAAGAAGGAGAAGAAGACCAAGAAGGTCAAGGAGTCCAAGATCGAGGAGGAGGAGCTCAACAAGACCAAGCCCATCTGGACCCGCAACCCACAAGACATCACCACTGAGGAGTATGCCTCATTCTACAAGTCGCTATCCAACGACTGGGAAGACCACCTTGCCGTCAAGCACTTCTCCGTTGAGGGTCAGCTCGAGTTCCGTGCCATCCTCTTCGTTCCCAAGCGCGCACCTTTCGACCTGTTCGAGACCAAGAAGACCAAGAACAACATCAAGCTCTACGTCCGTCGTGTCTTCATCACCGACGATGCTACTGACCTGATCCCTGAGTGGCTCAGCTTCGTCAAGGGTGTCGTCGACTCTGAGGACCTGCCTCTCAACCTGTCTCGTGAGACCCTCCAGCAGAACAAGATCATGAAGGTCATCCGCAAGAACATTGTCAAGAAGACCCTCGAGCTCTTCAACGAGATTGCTGAGGACCGCGAGCAGTTCGACAAGTTCTACTCTGCCTTTGGCAAGAACATCAAGCTTGGTATCCATGAGGACTCCCAGAACCGTGCCTCCCTCGCCAAGCTCCTCCGCTTCAACTCCACCAAGTCTGGTGAGGAGCAGACCTCTCTGACTGACTACGTCACCCGCATGCCCGAGCACCAGAAGCAGATGTACTACATCACTGGTGAGTCGCTCAAGGCTGTCCAGAAGTCGCCCTTCCTCGACACTCTCAAGGAGAAGGGCTTCGAGGTTCTCTTCCTCGTTGACCCCATTGACGAGTACGCCATGACTCAGCTCAAGGAGTTTGACGGCAAGAAGCTTGTCGACATCACCAAGGACTTTGAGCTTGAGGAGTCCGAGGAGGAGAAGAAGGCCCGCGAGGCTGAGGAGAAGGAGTACGAGGGTCTGGCCAAGAGCCTCAAGAACGTCCTCGGCGACAGGGTCGAGAAGGTTGTTGTCTCCCACAAGCTCGTCGGCTCACCATGTGCCATCCGTACCGGCCAGTTCGGTTGGTCAGCCAACATGGAGCGTATCATGAAGGCCCAGGCTCTCCGTGACACCTCCATGAGCTCTTACATGTCTTCCAAGAAGACCTTTGAGATCTCACCCAAGTCTGCCATCATCAAGGAGCTCAAGCGCAAGGTTGAGGCTGATGGTGAGGACGACCGCACTGTCAAGTCCATCACCCTCCTTCTCTTCGAGACCTCTCTCCTTGTCTCTGGCTTCACCATTGATGAGCCTGTTCAGTACGCTGAGCGCATTCACAAGCTCGTCTCTCTTGGCCTGAACGTCGACGAGGAGGTTGAGACCGAGCAGGAGAAGGGCGAGGCCTCAACCGAGGCGCCTGCCGCCGCTGGCGAGAGCGCCATGGAGGAGGTCGACTAAGCGTGTCGTCTGTGTCGCCTGGTTTCAAAAAGTTTGGTCGGCGCTTTGATATCCCTTTCATGTGTCATGGCTTTCCTTTTCTTTCTACATCTTTTGCATGATGACGGAGCTTAATCTTCGATGGAGTCTTAGAGTGGTGGACCTTTATGCATCACGAGTAAATGGATATCCCGAACTGTATCTTCGGTAGATTTGCCCATAGGTAGTTACTTTTGACGAATGATGAAATGTTCAAAAAGCAAAATGTTGTGTGCGAAGATGTGAGTGATGTGACGCAAGTGGCCTTTGGGTTAGGTGTGGGTTGGGGCGAGCGACTACTCTAGGACTACCGGAGGTTGCAGTACTATTCTGCTTGGCAAAGTCGGTCTTCTTTGACTTTACATGTGTTGTGTTGATATGGTTGTATTATGGTGTTGCAATCCAATCGGAGATGGCAAGGGCAAGGGTCCAAACGGGCTGGGCTCCGCCACGATGATCGTCCCGTGTCCGCGAAAACAGGATCTCTCCGCAGCCTGGACCACATTGGCATCTCTGTAACGACAGGGATGAGGAGAGGGCATGACGTAGGAGGTGGCACAACGGCAGTGTCTAGAAACATAATTTAGGTCCAGTTCTAAAGTGGACAGGTTTACAGCAGAATTTGTACCATTTTGAATGCATTAATCTTTCTTTTGAATCATCCAAAAGTCCATCAAACGCATCATGTCCGCCTTGGATCAAATCAAGCAGCAGAATGCAGCGCTCCAATGTAAGCTGATGAACGTTATGCAAGTATGCTGAGATGCTGAGATGAGAGTTACAGCGAGCGTGGGGAGCATCTCCAAAGTTGCTGGATCGACTGCGAAGAAGTCCACGACAGCAACACCAGTGAAGCCAGCAACCAAAGTCGCCCCTGTTAAGAAGGCATCAGCGATGACTACAGACACAACGAGTCCAGCTGCTACGCCTGTGAAGAGGGTTCCTAGAAAGCTCAATGCAGCTGGCACGCCTACGTCGTCTAATGTGACAAAGACAACAACTACACCTGCAGCTGCAAAGAAACTTGATAGCACTCCAGCGGTGAAAAAGACGCCAGTGACAGCAGGAAAAACAAATGTCAGCG
>Ga0073774_1000482_pt1 | contig 10227 bp, 6 predicted proteins | sample InSIn5gowninarea_FD_77487 | JGI IMG/M metagenome (GOLD analysis project Ga0073774, IMG submission 77487) | Clean room microbial communities from NASA Spacecraft Assembly Facility at Jet Propulsion Laboratory, Pasadena, California, USA -... ... | reverse complement strand
TTTTTTTTTTTTTTTTTTTGTTGATCACAAGATCTGAGTGAGAGTCACTTTTCAAAAAAAATTTTGCTTTCTTTCTGCACGATTCAAGAATCATCTCTAAAGAGAGATTCTATTTATATTATGTACGCAACAAAGCTTTATTTTATCAAGAAATCTCTTTACACAAAACATAAAACCTTTAAAGAACTCCCATCTTCCGGAATCTTCATTCACTCATGTCCTGATGAGTTTTAAAATAAAAACTCTCAAAAATAAATACATAAATGACTCACTCATCCTTTTACTGAAGACTTTTCAACACAAACAGAAAGTTTATTTCTCATTCAACCCCTCAATTTTCACCCCCCTCCGGCTGAGATCTTTGTTTTTCTTCTACAAGTGAACAGGCAACTGACTGATGAATCTCATCGTGTACTTTTATTTTCTTTTCAATCTTCTCATAGAAATCAATTTCTTGAGTTTGATTATCAATTCTACTTCTTTTTTCATTCAAGCTTGCAGGAATTTGACTCTGAATGTACTGTGAGAGATTTTCCTGGAATTGTATGCCCTTTGAATGAAGCTCCGGATTCAAAAGCTGTTTTTGTTGTTTTTCAGCTGGTTTCGTCATCTCCTTGGTGACATCAATAAAGCCATAAAGAATTTTGTCAGAGATTCTTTTCCCACTCTCCATTAGTTTGTTTCGCTCTTCGTCAATCCACACCTCTATTTCATATAAGAGGCAATGGAGAAAGCCAATCTGTTCATCAAAAGGAGCTCTTTTTGGGCTTGGAAGACTGCTAACGTAGTCTTCAATTTCAGGTAGGAAGCTACGCACCTCTTCCAAAGTAATTGGATTGGAAGGTTTGATTAAACTATCGCAAAACATCTGAAGAAATCTCACTTTTGCTAGCCATAATTCAGCTTTTATATGCTCATATCCTCTTTCTGTGATTCCCTGGCTCAAAATACAAAAATCTCGAAAATTCAAGATCTGTAAACCTTGAATCAACTCTTCACTATATCTTTTAATTTTATGAATCTCTTGTCCACAGGCTCTCCATACTTCTTTCGCTTCTGGGAGCGTAGTCCCACCACTTCTCGCAATTTCTCCAGCAAATCTGTAACACCCGAGAGACAACTCTCTATTTTCTTCTGTTATCCTTCGAGCGAGCTCTTGGTGTACTACTTGAACCTGCTTTTCTTGATCATTAAAGATCTGAGCTATATATTCCTCTATTCTTTTAAATCTGACTGGGGAATTGCGGAGCTCTAACATAAACTCTAGGAGATCATTTGATGAGACCAAAATCTTTTTCTTCAAGAACTCATTGAATCTTTCTCCTAATTCCAAAGCTCTTTGTAAAACTCCTTCGACAGACTCGATTTCTTGCTTCAGTCCAAATCTAAAGTGTTCCAATTCTCTTAGTAATTCCTGGACCTGCTGAGCGTCCATCTTCTGGGCAGAACCTTGATTTCCTTCTTGCTTAAAAAGCAACTTCACCTTTTTAACCAAACGTCGATATTTCTGAAGCTCCTCTTCTATCCTTCGAGAAAGTTTGTTTGCGTGTATTTCCTTGTTCTGACTTGTAAGAGCTCCTTTCCTCAGGAGCTCACAATATTCAACAAAAGGAAATTTGGAATCAGCTCTATCATGGTTCAAGACCTCGAATGCTCGGAAAATCCATTCCACTCGGGAGACTTCACTGATGAGGAGTGGGTCATAGATTGGGAGCCTATAAATCTGTTGCCATGTGAATTCTATCATTTCGGCTGTTTGCTTCATTCTTTCAGTTTGAGGAAGAGATTTTTGGGTTTGACAAAAGTTGAGAAGATTTTGGAGACAACTGAGTGAGAGCTCAATATCATTTGTTAGGTCTTGTAGGGATTGTCTGCCAGAATTGAAGTCGGTATCTTTCAAGAGATACTGGATGTCAGCTGCCTCTTGAATGAGAGGTTTGATAAAGATCAGTCTTCTTAACTCAGCTATTCTTTTTTCCTCATCTTCTGTTTGTTGAGAAATTTGAGTTATTTTATGAATTATGTCAGCCCTTCTTTTGACAAAATCGCTAATCAAAACTTCCTTTGTAGTAGGATCTTTGTGAGAGGAGAGAGATTGAATTTGGTCAGCAGCATACCCACATTGTGTTGAGTGAACAATTGGGATGAACTTTGCTCTTTGCAAAGTCTGATTTGGAGGTTTTGAGGCTAAGGAAGGAAAAGAGGTTTGCTTCGGATGAAGTTGGGGTTGAGGATACGTTACTGAATAATTCATGGATAGTAGATTTGAACAATGAAATAATTTGGAGTGTTTTTTTGTGGGTATAGATAAATTTATAATTGTAAATTGCTGACTTTTTGATTGAGGAAAATTTTTCTGGGTTCAAAATTTTTTCCCCAAGAAACAGAAATTTCGAGGAAAACTTTTTTTTCAATTCAATATCAAAGGAATTTTTTTTATGGAGTCATTGGAAAAATATCTTTATGTTTTTTTCTTATAGAATAATCGTCTCGAAAGAGAGATTATCTCTTTCTACAGACACACTAAAAACAATAAACTTCATTTTTTTTTTAATAAATCTTTGCGTATGTACAAAAATATAAAAATCCGAAAAAGTAATAAAACTCTTCAAAGAACTCACATTTTGCTGAGCCTTTATACGCTAATAAAGTGATTATGAGAATAAAAACTTCAAAAAATAATTACAGAAATGGCTGGTAAAGTCCGATTAAAACGTTCAGCTCACTCATCTTGATTTTAGCTTTGGGTGCTATCTTTTTCATTTGAAAATAAAAATTTATAATGCGAGAAATGTTGATTTATATATTAGAAAACCTGATATTAATAGTCTTCTCAAGGAGAAAATATCTAATCTTCAATCCCTCCTAACTTTATGAAGACTTGGTCTCCTGACCATAAAGTTATGATATTTATATCGAAGTTGGCTATGCTGAACACGAATATAGGATTAGTTTTTTATAAAAGGCCAAAAATCCCCAAAGGACCTGTCCCGGTCTAGAAGGGTTAAAAAGAAATATTGAAAATCAATGTTGATTCAAGGATTATTTTTGGGAGAGGAGGGTTTATTCTGGGTTCAAACTCCAAAGTTTTTTTTTTTAAAGAAAAATTTGGAAGGAATTTTTTTTGCAAGAAAATTGCGATTTTTGGAAAAAGTAAAAATTCAGCGAAAAATTCAAAGTAATTTTTGAAACTTTTTCATGGACTATTTTTTTTCTTTAAAAATCTTTAAGAAAAATACTTATTAAATTTACAAGATCAATCTTAACCCAGTACTCAGTTTCTCCATCCGAAAAGAAGAAGTAAACATAAGTGAAATTAATAAAAAATACCACAACACATTTTAACAATAATGGATAAATTTTCTCTCATCCAAGTTATCTTCACATACTTCCTTCTTCAAACCCTCGAGCCATTTATCTGAATCTTTGATGATTATGATTTCTGGTTGAGATTTTCCTTTGACCTCTACTCCAAAGGAACCGAAAACCAATTGATGAATCTGATTACTCTTCATTTTCTTTTCAATCTTTTCGCAGAGATCACATTCTTGAGTTTGATTATCAATTGGGTTTCTTTTTCTATTCAAACTCTCAAGATGCTCATTCTTCAATTGTATTCCTGTTGAATGAAAGTTTAAATTCAAAAGCTGATGTTGTTGTCTTTTTGGCTTTATGATCTCTTTGGTGACGTCAATAAAACCATAGAAAATTTTATCTGATGTTCTCTTTCCATTTTCCGCCTGTTTTTCTCGCTCTGATTTGATCCACATTTTTATTTCATGCAAGCAACGATAGAGAAACCCAATTCGCTCATCGAAAGGGGCTCTTTTTGAAACTGGAAGGCTGTTAACATAATCTTCAATTTCAGGCAAGAAACTGAGGAGCTCCTCAAAAGTAATTGGATTGGAGGGTTTAAGAAATCTCTCGCAAAAAATTTGAAGAAGTCTCATTTGTGCGAGCCAGAGTTCACCTTTTATATGCTCATATTCTCTTCCTGTGATTTGTCGACGAATAATAGAAAAATCCTCAAATTTCAAAGTGTACAAATCTTTTATCAATTTTTCACCATACTGTCTTATTTTTTGCACTTCTTGCTCATAAGCCTCCCAGATTCCTTCCGCCCCAAGTCTCGCAGCATCATTTATTTTCTCGCTCTCCTCAATGTCTTTGAGATATCTCAGAGATAGCTTCCTATTTCCTTCCATTATTCTACGAGCAGCCTCATGAAGAACAATTCTCACCTGCTCTTTTTGATCATTAATGAACTTGTTTAGAAGTCCCTGGATTCTCTGAAACCTTACTGGGGACTTGTGGATGTCCAACATAAGCTCTATGAGATCATTTGTGGAGACCAAAGCCTTTTTCTTCAAGAACGCTCTGAACCTTTCACCAATATTAAAAGCTTTGTTTCAAACTCCTTCAATGTGTTCAATCTCTTGCTCCATTCCAAATCCAAATTCCTTCAACTCTTGTAATAATTCTTGAACTTGTTGAGCTTCCATCTTCTGCGCCAAACTTGGTTTTCTTTCTTGGTTCAAAAGGAATTTCACCTTTTCGATTAGAAACTGATATCTCTGAAGCTCCTCTTCTATTCTTTCATAAAATTTACTTGTCATTATTTCTTCACTCTGACTTGCAAGAGCGGCTTTTTTGAGGAGCTCACAATATTCAATAAATGGATATGAATAATCAGTTCTAGCGTGATTCAAGACCTCAAATGCTCGGAAAATCCATTCCAGCTGAGAGACTTCATTGATCAATACTGGATCATAAATTGAGAGCTGATAAATCTGCTGCCATGTAGACTCTATCATTTGACTTGTTTGCCTCATTTTTTCAGTTTCAGGAAGAGAGTTTTGAGTTTGATAAAAGTCTTGAAGATTTTGTAAACAATGGCGTGAGAGTTCAATATCGCTTGTTAGGTCTTCAAGGATGAGTTCGAAGAAATCCGAATCATTATCTTCCAAAAGATTTTGAACGTCAACTGCCTCCTGAAGTTTTGGTTTGGTAAAGATTAATCTGCGGAGTTCTATTGTTCTTGCTGTTTCATCCTCTGTTTGGTGATAAATGTGGGCTGTCTTTTTGATTATCTCATCTGTTCTCTGTATAAAATTGTTAATCAAAGTTTCTTTTGAGTCTTTGTCAGGAAGTTGAACTTGGTCAGCATCTTCGCATTGTGTTAAATCAATGATTGGGATAGATTTTGTAGTTGTTGAAGTTTGCTTTGAAAGTTGTGGATCATCCATGGATGATTGTGTAGAAGATTTAGACAACGAAATAATTTGTAATCTTTTCTTCTGGATGTGTAGACTCATTTAGAATGAAAACTTGACCAAGGGGCAACAGCTTTTTCTGAGTTCCAAATTTTCTCCTCAGAAACCAAAAATTCGAGGAAAAATTTTTTCCAAGAAAATTTTGAACCTCATAAAAAAAAAATTTCAACCTAATCGAGGAAAAAATAATTTTTTGTGATTTTTTTCTTTCTGAAATGAATCATTTTTGACGAAATTTTTCACACCAACATTTTTTTTAATCCTCCTTCGAAGAAAACAATTTTCCTAAAAAATTTGCTTTTCTCTAGATTTAGAAATAAAAAGTACAAAATAAATACAGAAATGACTGCAGAATTTGTATTATAATTGCATAGCTCACTTCTCCTTTTCCTCCATACTTTTCAACAATAATGTAGGATCTGTTTCTCATCTAATTCTTCCATTTTCACTCTTTCTGGTTGAGATTTTTGCGAAATCTCTTGTTCAAAAGAACAGAAATTTGACTGATGAATCTCACTATGCTTCTTCATTATCTTTCCAATCTTCTCACATAAATCAGTTTCTTGAGTTTCATTATCAACCCTCCTTCTTTTTCCATTCAAACTTTCAAGAATTCGACTCTGAATAAACTGCGAGGGATTTCCTTTTGGATCAGGCTTCGGACTCACAGGGTTTTGCTGTTTTTCAGCTGGTTTTGCCATCTCCTTGGTAACATCAATAAAACCATAGAAAATTTTATCTGAGATTCTCTTTACAGTTATCTCTTGTTTTTCTTGCTGTTCTCCAATCCACGTCTTGATTTCACGCAAGAGAAGACGGAGAAAACCAATCTGTCCATCAAAAGGGGCTCTTTTCAAAACTGGGAGAGTGTTGACATAATCTCCAATTTCAGGCAAGAAACTGTGAAGCTCTTCGAAAGTAATTGGGCTCGAAGGTTTGATGAGACTCTCACAAAAATTCGAAGAAACTTCATTTGTGCTAACCATAATTCACCTTTTATATGCTCATAGCCTCTTTTTTCTATTTGTCGACGAATTCGACCAAAATCCTCAACTGTAAAAGTGGGTAAATCTTGCATCAATTCTTCACTATATTTTGTAATTTTTTGAACCTCCTGCCCACATGTTCTCCATATTCCTTCAGCCCCTGGAACCATAATACCGTTTTTTATGGTCCTCTCTTTCGCATAGTTGACAAATTTAAGATGTATTTCCTTGTTTCCTTCAACTATCCTTTGAGCTGTCTCTTGCAGTACAACTGCTATTTGCTCTTTTTGGTCATCTGAGAGCTTGGTTAAATGCTCCTCTATCCTTGCAAGTCTTATTGGGAAGTCGTCGATCTCCAACATCAGCTCCATGAGATCATTTGCTGAGACCAAAGCCTTTTTCCTCAAGAACTCATTGAATTTTGCTACGATATTGAAAGATCTCTTTAAGATGTCTTCAACGTATTCAGCTTGTTGTTTCATCCCAAATCCAAACTCTTTTAATTCTTGTAATAATTCCTTGACTTCTTGAACACCCATCTTTGGGATCTGCTTAGCCAAATCTCGATTTCTTTCTTGCTCGAAAAGCAAGCTTACTTTTTGACTCAAAGATTTGTATTTCTGAAGCTCTTCTTCTATTCTTTCATAAGATTTACTTTCTCTTAGTTTCTCGCTCTGACTTGCGAGAGCTCCTTCTTTCAAAAGCTCGCAATATTGGATATAAAGATATTTCTCATCATCTCGGTTATGATTCAAGACTTCAAATGCTCGGAAGATCCACTCAAGTCTCGAGACTTGACTGATTAACTGTGGATCATAAATTGATAACTCATAAATCCGCTGCCATGTTGACTCGATCATGCAGCTTGTTTGTGTGTATTTTTCAGCCTGAGAAAGAGAGTTTTGAGTTTGATAAAAGTTTCGAAGATTTTGTAGACATTTAAAGGACAGCGAAACCTCACTTGTCAGATCGTGAAGGAGGATTTGCTTGGAGAAACTGGAGTCAGCGTTTTTTAGGAGATTTTGAACGCAAATTGCTTCTTGAAGTCTTGGTTTGATAAAAATAAGTCTTCGGAGTTGTTTTGTTCTTGTGGTTTCATCCTCTATTTCTTGGGAAACTTTGGCTATCTTCTTGATTATGTCATCCCTCCTTTGGATAAAATTGCTAATCAGAGCTTGGTTTGAGTGCCCCAGAAAGGATGCCAGGTCTTTGTGGGAAGAAGGAGGAGGTTGTATTTGTTGGTCGTCATCACATTGAGTTAAATCAATAATTGTGATGGGCTTTGGGGTTGAAGTTTGGTTTTGAGGTTGTGAATTCTCAGAAGGGGGTTGGGGGTTTGTTATCGGATAATTCATAGATGATGGATGGGAGATTTAAAGAATGGACTAATTTGTGGTATTTACCGTTTTTATGCGTGGGGAGATAAATTTATAATTTTAATTTGCTAAATTCTAGATTGAGGGAGAAGATTTTTTTGGGTTCAAAATTTTTTCCTGGAAAACCAAAATTTCGAAGAATTCGTTTTTTCCCAAAAAATTCTCGAAACTTGAGAAAAAAAAAATCAGTTCAATCTCAAAAAATAAACCGGAGCAAAAATTAAATACTCTTTGCCATTTTATCAAGAAATCTCTTTATACAAAAATATCAAAGCCTTCAAAGAACTCACTCACATCTTATTGAGTCTTGAAGAACTCATGAACCAAGTCCATTCAAAATTAACATGACCAAAATAAAAGGTTAGTTATAAAAGTACCCAGCTTTTCATCCAATTTCTATTTAAATCATTCATCTTCCGAATCAATGACAACTATTTCTGGTTGAGATTTCTTCACCTTCTTTTCAATTTTTTCAGATGAATCAATTCTTGAAATTAGATTCTCAATTCTACTTCTTTTTCTATTCAAGATTTCATTTCTTTGACTCCGAAATTGTATCCATTTTGCACGAAGCTCTAAATCTACTGACTGTCTTTTCTCTTTAGATGGTTTCGCTATCTCTTTAGTAACGTCAATAAAGCCATAAAGAGTTTTATCTGATACCCCTTCCCCAGTGACTCCTCGTTTCTCTTGCTCTTTTCCAATCCATGTCTTTATGTCATGCAAGAGACAATGGAGAAAACAAATCATTTCATCAAAAGGAGCTCTTTTCAGAACTGGAAGGCTGTTAACATAGGATTCGACTTCAGGCAAGAAACTTTGAATCTCCTCAAAAGTAACTGGCTGGGAGGGTTTGATGAGACTCCCACAAAATATTTGAAGAAGCCTTACTTTTGCTAGCCATAATTCAGCCCGAAGAAGTTCATGGTCTTTTGCTGGAACTTCCCGACTCAAAATACAAAAATCTTCAAAATTAAAAGCCTGACTTCCTTGGATCATCTCTTCAATCTTTTTTGTTATTTTTTGAACCTCTTGTCTGCAGGTTCCTCCTATTTCTTTCGTTTCTTGCATTCTAATGCCATAACTCAACGAAATCTCTTGAATATCTCTGAAATGTTTTAGGGACAACTCCTTTGTTTCTTCAGTGATCCTTCGAATTGTCTCTTGAAGTACAGTATGGACTTGCTTTTCTTGATCAATAAAGAGCTTGGTTATTTGCTCCTCTATTTTCGTTAGCCTAAGCGGACAGTTGTTGATTTTTAGCATCAGTTCGAAAAGATCAGTTGGAGAGACCAAAACCTTTTTCTTCAAGAATTCATCAAATTTCTCTTCTATCTTCAAAGCTGTCTTTAAGGCTTCTTCAACGGACCCAGTTTCTTGCTTCATGCCAAACCCAAATTCTTTCAGTTCTTGTAATAATTTCTGAACTTGCTGAACATCCATCTTCCATGCCGAAACTGGATTTCCTTCTTGGCTTAAAACGAATTGAACCCTTTGAATTAAACCTTGATATTTCTGAAGCTCTTCTTCGATTCTTCGAGAAAGCTTACTTGTTATGATTTCCTTACTCTGACTTGCAAGAGCTCCTTTCTTCAGAAGCTCACAATATTCGATAAAAGGATATTGGGAGTCAGCTCTATCATGACCCAAGACTTCAATTGCTCGAAAATTCCATTCAAGTTGGCAGACTTTACTGATTAATAATGGATCATAAATTGACAATTTATAAATCTGCTGCCATGCTGATTCGATGATGGAATTTATTCGTTTGATTTTTTCAGCTTCTTGAGGAGATTGTTGAGCGTTATAAAATTCATGAAGGTGTTGGAAACAAAAGATTGAGAGTTTTATACTTCGAATTAGTTCTTGGAGAATTTTTCTGGATAAATCTGCATCACTGTTTTTGAGGAGATTTTGGATGGTGGCCGCCTCTTGAAAAAGAGGTTTGAAAAAAATTAGTCTTCTCAACTCAAGGACTTTTGTTTTCTCGTCCTCTGTCTGCTGATAAATTCGAATTATCTTCTTGTTTATCTCACTCCTTCGCTTGATGAAATCGCCAATACAATCTTCTTTTGAGGGTGTGAGATCATTGTAAGGAGAAGGAAGTTGAATTTGGTCAGAGTCTTCACATTGTGCAAAGTCAATGATTGGGAGAGAATTTGGAGTTGTTGAGGTTTGATTTGGAAGTTTTGAAGAATCCATAGATGATGGTGTAGATGATTTGGACAATGATGTCATTTGTAATATTTTTTTTGGAGGTGTAGATAATTTTATAATTATAATTTGATTGAAGGGGAACAGTTTTTTCTGAGTTCAAGAATTTTTTTTCCTGAGAAGCCAAAATTTCGAGGGAAGAAGAAAATTCTGGACTTTAGAAGAAGAATTGAGGTGAATCGAAGGAAAAGAAAAACAAGAATTTTTTCCCTGGAGAATTTTGAAGAAAATTTATGAAAAAAATATTTTTGATTTTTTTTTTTTTTTTTTTGTTTTCAAAATTTTAGTGAGAGTTTTTTTTTAAAAAAATTTTTTTTTTTTTTTTGCACGTTTCAAGAATTATCTTTAAAGAAATATTTTTTTTATTTTTTTTACGCA
>Ga0073774_1000481_pt1 | contig 10261 bp, 8 predicted proteins | sample InSIn5gowninarea_FD_77487 | JGI IMG/M metagenome (GOLD analysis project Ga0073774, IMG submission 77487) | Clean room microbial communities from NASA Spacecraft Assembly Facility at Jet Propulsion Laboratory, Pasadena, California, USA -... ... | reverse complement strand
TATGTCATTACTGGAACTATTGAAAACTATAATAGAGAGGAAGTTAAATCTCTTGTAGAAAAAAATGGGGGAAAGGTCACAGGTTCAGTTTCTAAAAAAACCGATGCCTTAATTTGTGGTGAAAATGCTGGATCAAAACTTGATAAGGCAAAAAGTCTTGATATAAAAATTATTGATGGTAACCAATTAAAAGAATTTTTGGAAGAACTAGAAGGGAAGTAATATGGATACAAAAGAAGTAGAAAAAATATATAATCTTGCCAATCTAAGCTTAGAGGGCAAGGACTTGGAGCATTTAGCTGAAAAGTTTAATATAGTTTTAGACTTTATAGAAGACATCTTCGATGTGGATACTGCAGGTATTGAACTTACTGAAAACATATATAACCACAAGGCTGTGTTTAGAAAAGATGAAGTCAAAGGCGAAATATCTAGAGATGATGCTCTTAAAAACGCTGCTGATAAAGAGTTTGGTTACTTTAGATTAGATTGGAAGTTATAGTGGATATGAAAAATATTGAAAAATTAGTTAGTGAATTTAAGTCTGGAGAAGTTTCTGTTAGTGCATACACAAAAGAGACTCTAGAAAAAATCAAAGAAAATAAATATAATGCATATATTTCTTATGATGAAGAGGATTCTTTAAAAAGAGCTGAATACCTAGAAGAAAAATTAAAAAGTGGTGAAAGCTTAGGAAAATTATTTGGTTTACCTATTACGGTTAAAGATAATATTTCATATAAAAATATGAAAATGACTTGTGGCTCAAAAATGTTAGAAGATTTCATACCTGTATATAATGCAACAGTTGTAGAAAATTTATTAAATGAAGATGCTATAATCATTGCAAAAACTAATATGGATGAATTTGCAATGGGAGCAAGTTCAAAAACATCCTATTTTGGAGTGGTAAAAAATAATCTAGATGAAGAAAGAATAGCAGGAGGCTCTTCTTCAGGTTCTGCTGTTTCTGTTTCAAATAAAGATGTTTTAGTATCTATAGGTACTGATACTGGGGGTTCAGTAAGAGGACCAGCTTCATATACAAATATTATTGGTTACAAACCAACTTATTCTCTTATGAGTAGGTATGGAGTGGTATCAATGTCAAATACCCTAGATCAAGTATCTATCTTTGCAGATAATATTGATGATTTGAGAACTATAGCTAGCATTACTTCATCAACGGATAGTCATGATATGACTTCAATTCTTGAAGATTATGATTATGAGAAAGCAGACTATGATTTTTCAGGTAAAAAAATTGCTTATATTTCTACTGAAAGTCAATTATACCAAGGTATCGAGGAAGCTGTAAAAGAAGATTATAGAAAAGCTCTTGATAGACTTGAAAAACTTGGAGCAAATTTAGTAGAAATTGAACTAAAATATGCAAAATTTGCAAATCCAGTTTATAATGTTGTGATGAGCTGTGAAGTTTCATCAAATATGAGTAGGTTTGATGGAGTAAGATTTGGACATCAAACTGAAAATTATGAAAATGTAACAGATCTTTTTACTAAATCAAGATCTGAAGGACTAGGTGAAGAGGTTCAAAGAAGAATCGCTCTCGGAACCATGTATTTATCTGCAAATGATGGACAAAAAATATATAAAAAAGGCTTACAACTAAGAACTCTTATCAAAGAGGAATTAGAAGAATACTTTAAAGATGTTGATTTAATTATAACTCCCACAACAACCAATCTACCTCCAAAAATCAGTGAAAATGACGACGATCCATTAAGTGATTTTAGGGCTGATGGATTTAATGTTATAGTAAATTTAGCTGGTATGTGTGGTATATCTGTTCCAGTAAGAGAAGGCTTATCTGGTTCTGTTCAATTTATTGGTAATAGATTTGAAGATAATGAAATTATAAATGCTGCGCAAAGATTTTTAGAGGAGGAATAATGAGTACAAAAACAATAATTGGACTTGAAATACACGTTGAGTTAGATACAAATACAAAGATGTTTTGCTCCTGTAAAAATGAATTTGGAGCAGTACCAAACACTCACGTTTGCCCAGTTTGCCTTGGTCATCCAGGTGCACTTCCAGTAATGAATGAAAAGGCTGTAGAACTAGCAATAACAGCTGGGCTTGCATTTAATTGTGATATTGCAAATGATCAGAAAATGGATAGAAAAAAATATTTTTATCCTGACCTAACCAAGGGATATCAAATTACACAATTTGATAGACCATTTGCAACAAATGGATATATAGAACTTAAAAATGGTAAAAAAATCGGATTAATTGAAATCCACATGGAAGAAGATACTGGTAAATCTAACCACGATGAAGAGGGAAGAGCCTTAATGGACTATAACAGGGCTGGTGTACCACTAATAGAAATAGTTACAAAACCAGATATTAATTCTCCAGAAGAGGCTCGTGAGTTTGTTGAAACTCTTGCTTCTACTTTGAAATTTTTAGAGATTTCCGATTGTATCATGGCTCAAGGTTCTATGCGTGTGGATGTAAATATCAATATGCTTGACGAAGAAAGTGGCAATAAAACTAGTATTTCTGAGATCAAAAATATGAACTCAATTAAAGCCATAGAAAGTGCTCTTTTATTTGAAGAAAAACGTCACAAAGAGCTTCTTGAAAATGGAAAAATAGGTATAAAAGAAACTAGACGTTGGGACGATGAAAAACTAGAAACAATTCATATGCGTGATAAGCTTCAAGGAAATGATTATAGATTTTCTGTTGAAGGAGATATTCCTGAAATTAAGCTTGAAGAGACATATATTAATAATCTTAAAAATAATCTACCAGAACTTCCTAATATAAAAGAAAAAAGATATGTTGATCAATTTGACTTAAGTGAATATGATGCAAATCTACTAGCCAATGATGGAAAACTAGCTAGCTTATTTGAAGAAACAAATAGATTGGTAAATGATTCAAAAGTAACAGCAAACTGGATTTTAACAGAGCTTGCTAGAAGAATTAATGAAAGCGAAATTTCAGTAGATAAGATGAATTTATCAGTAGAAAATTTTGCTAAACTTATAAACTTAGCTAAGGATAATAAGGTTAATAATAACGTAGCTAAAAAGCTTCTAAGAGAAATATTTGAATCAAATGAAGATCCAGAAAAACTAGCTGAAGAGAGAAATCTTCTACAAATATCAGACAGTAATTTCCTAGAAGAAGTTGTAGATGAAGTTCTAGCTGAAAATCCTGCATCAATTGAAGATATAAAAAATGGTAAGGATAGGGCTTTTGGATTCTTAGTAGGGCAAGCTATGAAAAAAACTAAGGGTAAAGGAAACCCTGTAGAAATAAATGCATTACTAAAAGAAAAAATTGGAGAATAGGAGTGAATTTCACTCCTTTTTTGGAATATGAAAACACTTATTAAAAATACGTCGATACTTGATATGTTAGGTCCTAAAATAAAAAAAGGAAATATATATATCGACAATAACAAAATTGTGGAAGTTGGTTTTACAAAAGATTTTAAAGCTGAAAAAATAATCGATGGCAATAATTTTCTAACTATGCCAGGGTTTATAAATGCACATACACATGTAGCAATGAGCTTTTTTAGAAACTATGGTAGTGATACAGACTTGATGACTTGGTTAAATGATTACATATTTCCAGCTGAAGATAAACTAAACGAAGAAATTGTCTATGATGCTTCTTTGTTATCTTTTGCTGAAATGATTAAATCAGGCACTACATGCTTTGCTGATATGTATTTTTTTGAAGAATCAACAATTAAAGCCTTAGAAAAGGGAAAGCTAAGGGCACAAATTTCTAGGGGTTTATCTTCGCCTGATGATAATAATTATAGGATTAAAGAAAATATTGAATTATTCAACAAGTATAATAGCAAGGATGAAAAGATTGAAATAGCTATGGGTCCACATGCTGTATATACAACTAGTAAAAGTTATTTAAAAGAAATATCAAAAATTGCCAGAGACTACCAGATACCTATTCACATACATTTATCTGAAACAATTTTTGAAAATGAGAAGTGTTTTGAAAGATATGGCCAAACGCCAACTGAAGTTTTTAATGAATGTGGTGTTTTTGAAAATAGGACTATAGCAGCTCACGGAGTGCATTTAAGTGATAGTGATCTTGAGATATTGAAAGAAAAAAATGTTTCGATAATTCATAATCCTTCTAGCAACCTAAAACTTTCTTCTGGTATACTAGATGTAAAAAGACTTATTGATTTTGGAATTAATGTATGTCTTGGAACTGACTCTGCTGCAAGTAATAATAAGCAGTCTATTCTTAGAGAAATAGAACTTGCTGCACTTTTAGCAAAATATCATTCTGCAGATGGTCTAAATTCATTTGATATTTTAAAAATGGCTACGATTAATGGGGCAAAGGCTTTAGGACTTGATAAAGAAATAGGAACTATTGAAGTAGGTAAAAAAGCAGACTTGATAATGATTGATTTAGATAATATAAACCATCTTCCTAATAATGACCCTATAAGTTCCATTTGTTATTCAACTTATGAAGATGATATAAAATATGTATTTGTAGATGGAGAGTTAGTTTTAGATAGAAGAAATCTTTTACACTTAGATGAAAATCAAATAAAAGAGTGTGCAGTAAGGTTATCCCAAAATTTATTATGATTGGTATAGATATAGTTAGCATAAAAAAATTTAATAAAAAAAAGCTTATAAAGAAAATTTTTACTGAAAATGAAATTGCTTATGCAAAAAGTAAAGTAAATATGGAAGAAACTTTGGCAGGAATATTTGCTGCCAAAGAATCTATTATAAAGGCTCATAGATTAAATTTATATTATATACTAAGGAAAAAAATTGAAATCTTACATATAGAAAATGCTCCTTTAGCTTTATTAAAGGGACAAAAATTAGATTATCATATATCTATTAGCCATGATGGAGATTATGCCGTAGGAGTTTGTATTAATAGGGAAGATGTTGTAGAAATCGACTCAAAAATGAAGAACCTTCTTCCAAAAAGAAATCATAATTCACATAAAGGAAGCTATGGAAGGATTGGAATATTAGGGGGCAGCCCTGGTATGGCAGGATCTGTTTATATGTCAAGCCTTGCTTCTATGCGATCAGGTGCAGGATTGACGTATATAATATCCCCCGAGTCTATTTCAGACATACTAGCTATAAAATCAAATGAACAAATAATTAAAAGCATACCATGTCAAAAATTTTCCTTTAGTGAAAAAATTTTAAATCAAATATTGATGTCAATTAAAAATTTAGATGTACTAGCCCTAGGGCCAGGAATGGGAAATGGAGAAAATCTACATATTTTAGTAGAAAAAATAATTAGGCAAACAAATATTAAGTACGTAATTGATGCTGACGGCCTCAACGCAATTAGTATGAATTTAAGCATCTTAAATTCTAATAATGAAATAGTTTTAACCCCACATATAGGCGAATTTTCTAGATTATCTGGATTTTCTATCGATGAAATTAATAATGATAGAGAAAATATTGCGAAAAATTTTGCAAAAGAAAATAAGCTTGTATTAGTATTAAAGTGTGATCAAACAATTGTCACCGATGGGAATAGAATTTATGTAAATAAAATAGGAAATCCTGGTATGGCTACGGCTGGAAGTGGTGATGTTCTAACTGGTATTATAGCTAGTTTATTACATAGGCTAAGTTCATATGATGCAGCTTTATTAGGTGTTTACCTACATTCATTATCTGGCGATTTAGCAGCTAAAAACCTTGGCGAGGAATCTCTTATTGCAACTGATATTATCAATCATCTTCCACATGCGTTTAAACTTTTAAGGAAATAGTATGGAATCATATCTTAGAGTTAATTTAGATTATATTGATAAAAATATTAATAATTTAAAAGCATTAAATCCAGATAAATTATTCTGTGCAGTAGTAAAAGCAAATGCCTATGGTATGGGCCTAATAACTGTTGCAAAATCAATTGAAGACATAGTAGACTACTTTGCTGTCGCAAGACTTGATGAGGCTTTAGCATTAAGAAAAAATCATATTAAAAAACCAATCATGCTTTTAGGTTATACTCCCTATGATTCTGTTGATAAATGTATAAAATATGATATAGATATCCCAGTTTATGACCTATCATACGCTAAAAAAATAAACGATAGTATCGATAAAAAATTAAATGTACATATAGCAGTAGATACGGGTCATGGAAGATTGGGATTTAGGGAAAATGAAATTGATAATATTTTAGAAATAAAAAAATTTAATAATTTAAATGTTATTGGTATCTTTAGTCATTATTCAACAGCGGATGAAGATGATCCTAGTTTTACGAAAATTCAAAATGAAAAGTTTGAAAAAATTTTAAGTGAAGTTAAGACTAATTTCGATTTCAAATATATACATATAGCAAATAGTGCTGGAGCTATAAAATATGCAAGTAAATGCAATTTAGTTAGAGTAGGATTGTCTATTTATGGAATCTATCCGTCCTTAACCCTAAAGGATAATAACATTTTAGATTTATATCAGTCTTTTAAATTTATAAGCCGTATTTCTTTCGTTAAAGAAATAGATGAGGGTACACCTATTTCTTACGGAAGGACTTTTATTAGTGATAGAAAAATGAAAGTAGCAACTATACCCATAGGCTATGCTGATGGTTTTTCTAGAGCCTTTTCTAATAAGGGTGAAGTTTTGATTAATGATAAACTTTGTAAAATTTTAGGGAGGGTATGCATGGATCAACTTATGGTAGATGTCACTAATCTTGAAGTTAGTATTGACGATGAAGTGCTAATATACCCAGATATTTACAAAGAAGCAAAGAAAATTGATACCATTTCTTATGAATTAATGACAAGCGTTGGACTTAGAGTTCCAAGAGTGTATATAAAAAATGGTAAAATTATAAATAAAGATAATTATTTAGGAGAAATCTATGAAAATTAAAAGAGGAGATTTATTCTATGCAGATTTATCTCCCGTTGTTGGCAGTGAACAGGGGGGAGTAAGGCCTGTAATTGTCGTCCAAAATGATGTCGGCAATAAGTATTCGCCAACTATTATAGTGGCTCCAATAACTAGTCAATTAAATAAAGCAAAACTTCCCACCCATGTAAAAATTAGAGGGAATGAATTTGGTTTGCCTAAAAATAGCGTAGCCTTATTAGAACAGCTAAGAACTATAGATAAAAGAAGATTGCGTGAAAAAATTGGATCTTTTGATAATAATGTAATGGTAAAAATAAATGAAGCTATGGCTATATCACTTGATTTGGCAAATGACTTTTAAAAAAGACACCTAAGTAAAAACTTAAGTGTCTTTTATTATGCGCTTACTTTAACTTGGTCATCTACAATCATATGTGCGAGGACATCTGGATTTCCACAGCCTGTTGTTATAATTAAATCCTTCTCAGTAGCTATTTCATATACATAGTCCCTAGCTTTTTCAAAAGTTCCAATGTATTTTGCATTTATTCCTTTATTTATTAGAGCATCTACAACATCTTTAGAATGTATTGTTGGATCATATTTTTCTCTGGCAGCATAAATATCTGTAATTATTACCTCATCTGCAGCATCAAAACATTTTAAGAAATCATCAAATAATGATTTTGTTCTACTATAAGTATGTGGTTGCCATATGCAAACTAACTTACCTTCAGTATGTTCTTTTAAAGCTTCTAAGGTTACTTCGATTTCTGATGGATGGTGGCCATAGTCGGTCATAATTGTAGCATTATTTACATGCCCAACTATTTCCATTCTTCTTTTTAGACCGCTATATTCTTTTATATTTTCTTTAATTGTTTTAAGATCAATGCCATTTTCAAAAGTTGAAATAATTGCAGCCATAGCATTATTGATATTGTGTCTTCCAATAACCCCTAGTTCAAAGTGCTCAACCATGCCATTTTTCATTTTCAAATCAAAGTTTGGTCTTCCAATATCATCAAACTTGATGTTATGTGCGACATAGTCAGCATCAAAATTTTCTTGGGCATAGGTAATTAACTCACCCTTTACTGAATCAAGAATTAACTTATTGTTTTCTTCATTTAAGTTTATAATAGTTTTAGAATTTTCATCTTGATTTTGTAGGTATTCTTTAAAAGTATCGACTATATTATTTAGATCTTTGTAGTAGTCTAAGTGGTCTTCGTCAATATTTAAGACTATTACTGTCTGAGGGAAGAAATATCTAATATTACCCTTATATTCGCAAGCTTCTGTTACCAAGTATTTATTCTCACCTACGTGGACATTCCCCTTCATTTCATCAAGCTCACCACCAAGTAAGATAGTAGCATCTTCTTTAGAGTTTAAAAGAATTTTTGAAATCATACTAGTAGTTGTAGATTTGCCGTGAGAACCCGATACTGCTATAGAATTTTCGTAATTTCTCATTAAAGCACCTAGAAAAACTCCTCTACTGACAACGGGAATATCTAAATTTCTTGCTGCAACAAGCTCTTCATTATCAAATGACTGAGCCTTATCTTGGGAATATAATCTCGATATGTGAACGTGTTTTTCAAATTTTTCTAAAATTTCCCCACCTACTTTATGAGTGGGTGAATTTTCAGGCGAATAACCAGTTTCTTCTTCAAGTTCTTTTAGTCTATCATAAAGCTTATCGTATTCTCCATCTGAAACTAGAGGAGAGTCTAGAGTGTAATAATGGTAGTTTAGCTCTTCAATTTTTTCTATTAGTTCATTTATTTCTTTATGTTTATCCATAATCAAACCTTTGTTATTGGAGCATAATCTTGGTTAAGCTTTTTTAGTCCTTTTTTATCAAAAGCTACAACCAACTCATTACCATCTGAACTTTCTTTAACTTGAACAATCATGCCTTCACCCCATTTTGAATGCATTACCTTATCTCCTATTTTATAAGTTTCTTCATCCTTATCACGGGCTTTAACCTTAGTATTTAATACTGATTGTCTGGTTTTTTCCCTCATATAATCTTCATTTGATGATCTTTCATAGGATTTTGAAGTAAAACTAGTAAATGATTTGTTTTCTAATTCACTTATGTTTTCTCTAATTTCATCTACGAATCTAGAAGGTTTATAATAGACTGGCTTACCATAAGCCCTACGTACTTCACTACTAGTTAAGTATAATTTCTCTCTAGCTCTAGTAATGCCTACATAAAATAGCCTTCGTTCTTCTTCTATATTGCCTTCATCTATTGATCTTTTTCCAGGGAATAGTCCCTCGTCTAGACCAACTATAAATACAACTGGAAATTCTAATCCCTTAGCTGCATGCATGGTCATAAGGTATACAGATTGGTCGCTGTCTTCAGTTTTATCCAAGTCAGATATTAAACTTAAATTTTCTAGATAATCATAAATAGTATCTTCAGGGTTATTTTCTTCGTATTCGCTAGCTGCAGATATAAATTCGTTTATATTATCAATTCTTGACCTATCTTCAACTGAATAACTAGTTTCTAAAGCCCTAAGATAACCAGATTTTTCTAAAGTTTCGTTTATCAGATCTGTAATCTTATACTTATCTACATTTTCAAACAATTCGATTAATGGATTATAGAACTTATTTGCTAATTTTTTTAACCTATCAGATAGTAAATAGTCGTATAAGGGATTTCTAATAAGCTCTAAAATTGAGATATTATTTGAAGATGAAATGTTAGCCATTTGCTCCACACTCTTATCTCCAATTCCTCTTTTAGGCTCATTTATAATTCTTTTTAAAGCTACATCATCTTTTGGATTGACTATTATTTTTAAATATGAAACTAAATCTTTGATTTCTTTTCTATCGTAAAACTTTAGTCCACCTACAACCTTGTAGTCTATAAGATTTTTCATCATTGCTTCTTCAAAGGGTCTTGATTGAGCATTTGTTCTGTAGAGAATAGCTATATCATCTAGGCTATATCCTTCGTTTTTTAGTTTTTTTATTTCATCTACAACAAATTTGCTCTCTTCACTTTCAACAGAATTATTTTTGTAAACTACCTCAGCACCATCATCATTGGCTGTCCAAAGATTTTTATCCTTACGTTGGGTATTATTTATTATTAATGAGTTAGCAGTATTTAAAATATTTGAAGTTGACCTATAATTTTGCTCAAGCTTTATTACTTTTGCATCTTTAAAATCTTTTTCAAAACTTAGGATATTATTTATATCCGCACCTCTAAAGCTATAAATTGACTGGTCAGCGTCACCTACTACTACTACATTATTATAGTAGCCAGCAAAGTATTTGATAAGCTCATATTGAGATGTGTTGGTATCCTGATATTCATCTAC
>Ga0073774_1000480_pt1 | contig 10280 bp, 8 predicted proteins | sample InSIn5gowninarea_FD_77487 | JGI IMG/M metagenome (GOLD analysis project Ga0073774, IMG submission 77487) | Clean room microbial communities from NASA Spacecraft Assembly Facility at Jet Propulsion Laboratory, Pasadena, California, USA -... ... | reverse complement strand
CACAAATGCGACACCAGCAGCTAGCCCAAAATTCCTCCGCTACCACTCAACATCCTCAGAATCAACACATGGCAGCTCCGTCAGCGCCTTCCGTCTACACACACAATATGGAGATCTCCAGAGACAGGCTCTAAGGTGCTCCATGCCAGGGTGTAGATGGCTATGTAGCACCATGCATATACACTAGCTTCCGCCCTATGCCAATGGCAATATCCTCAAGAACCGGGAGACTGATCAAGTACGCACCAATTTCCATGTCTCCAATATCATTAGTCGTTTGGTATACAATCTATCTTTTTGTACAACTCTGGTTCAACGTTCATACAAAACAGAACAATTAGCAGCATGAAAGAGCAGTAAACCGCTCTGTATCTTAAACCACTGGAACGTGTTCTTCTTCTTAAAGCCCCTGTTACTTCAGCCTCTGCACGCCAAAGAAGTAATTCCCATACTCCTCACTACCCTTCACAAACCGCCACCCCAAAACCGGCACATACACACACCCTTCAACCCTCACATCCCCATATACATCCCCAATCTCCAATCTCTCCGCCCCCTCCACAACCTTGACTCCATCGGCATCCGCATCCGCATGCACATTCTCACCACTATTTTGGGGGGCGCGGGATCTTTCAAAGTCCGCCACATTCTCCTTGGCGAAGAACTGCTTCAGTTCAGCCGGGTTGATGTATTTTGACCAGTCGTGCGTGCCGCGCGGAACAACGCCGATGGGCCAGGGGGCTTCGGCGACGATTTTGGTCGTGAGGTACGAGATGGGGTGGCGCGATATGGTGCTGCCTATTAGCCAGCCGTGTGGCTTGAGGTGGGTGAGGCAGGTCCTCAAAAAGGTGGAGGGGTGGTCGATGTGTTCTAGGACTTCGAAGAGGGTTATGAAATCGTATTTTGGGGGTGGTGAGTTTGAATGTGGTGGAGGGATGGAATGTGGTTCAGGATTGGTGAGGTGAGAGGGGAGGTCTTCAATGGCGCAGTTTATGTAGGTTAGACGGTTTGGTTCGGAGAGCAGAGGGTCCGAGCGCTTGTGTTGGTTTGCGACTGCGATGACTTCGGGTGTTGGGTCGATTGCGGTTACGGATTTGGTGGTTGGGAGGCGGGCGGCGGACGAAGCGAAGATGCCGCCGCCGCAGCCGATGTCGAGGAATGTGTGTTTTTCTTGGGGTTGTGGTCGACTTGTGGGTTTAGGAATGCTGGTGGCGAGGCATGATCTTATGAAGTCGTGGCGGAGAGGGTTCATGAGGTGAAGGAGCCGTGAGGGACCGTGGGGATCCCACCATGATGAGGCGAGTTGGGTGAAGTGTGAGACTTCGGAGGCGCTGACGGAGCTGCCATGTGTTGATTCTGAGGATGTTGAGTGGTAGCGGAGGAATTTTGGGCTAGCTGCTGGTGTCGCATTTGTGGTGTAAGGCAGGGAGAGGCATCTTGGCTTTGGTGGACGTGCTGCGGCTCGAAGCGTTGAGAGCAGCACTACTCGAGACATGCGACTGCACAGGTGCTCGCAAATTTCGAGGTTTGAGGATGCTTAGGACATGTTCATGCGGCTCGAGGAATTCTACGCTAGGAGGATAGGACTTGTCTGTAGATGGAGAGTAATGCAGTTGCGTCTTCACTATTAGCAGAGTAGCACTTTTTCGGGGAAACACTGGCAGTCTATCTGTAAATGAGCTATAGAGAAGTTCCGTCATTGGATAATGCCGAGGGCGGAAAAGGTCCACCTTGGCCGGCTCACTGTTGAATATCAACCTTGGGCAGGCGTCCTTTCTTTCAGCCAAAGGTAGGTTCATCAAGCCGTTAATCTGGACAGACGGAAATCGGTGCATCAAAGCTGATACATGAAGTAGGTTTTCTCCTGCCAACAAATCATGTGTTTTTACCGAACATGTATTTCACTTCCATCTGACAGCGCTCTGATACACGTCCACCAAACCTACCCCCAAATTGCAACGTAACGTGCATTTCCTCTGAAACCGATGCTGCTAGACAGGTTCCTGATGAAGTCGAATCGAGGTCAGAGAAAATGCGTGCTATCAAGATGTATATCACTCTACAGCGAAGACTTACGACGTGCAACGGTCATTGATCTGGTGAGTTTGTGAACAGCCTTGTTGTGGAATGCTTGATATCAAGCCATATCACAAAAATGAAGCATACTCCAAAAGTGGGTGCACTCTCATTTGGCTTTCAACTTCTGCACCTCATTGCTCGTCTGAACTCAGTATCCTGACCCATAGCACAACGACCATGAGAAGGAGTTAGGGGACGTATTTGGCTTTGCAGAGGGAATTCGACAAGTTATGACTGAACTCAAATACTCCGGCAAATCTCTATATCATGAAGGACATTCTTCCTGCTCTCTGTGTGACATACAGCACTCCTCTTTACATCTGCTACATTTGGTCGATGCACCTCGTTGTCGTCTACTGGTTCTGAACAATCGTGCACATCTTCCACGAAGCGAAAATGGTGCGCTCATTGGTCCTCCTGCTTGGAGTTGCCGCCGCGGTGGACGTCGCTCTACAGGATGTGTATGTGACCCAAACACTTACAAGGACTCATTATACCTGTCCTTGCGACGAATCTGTTTCCTACAACGCAAACGCATTGCAAACATTTTCATATTTTTCCTCCAGCACAAATGACCCGTCCGATTACAGTGGAGCGACCTGGTTGGGTTGGTCGAACTCTCCAACAACAGGCACTACCTCCACGATGCGTTCGAGCGGTACAAGTACGACAGTATCCACGACATCGCACATCGTCACCACATCAATTATTACCACATCGTCACCTGTCAGCACGACCACTTCCTTGACCACATCATCTGGTACAACCTCTTCTTCGACTTCAGGGTCTGACACGACCTCTACCACATTCGGCACTACTACTTCCTCGACTGTTACCACTGCCACAACCACCACTTCTGGTACAAGTACACCCACGTGCGTCCCGGGTGCTTACACAGCTTCTGACGGTACCGCATATACAATTCAGTGCAACTTTCAATACGAAATAAGCAGCAATCTTATCAATCAATACAAAGTTGACTCCTTGGCTATCTGTCTCAATGAACACTGTGGGAGCAATGCAGCTTGTATAGCCGTAGACTTCTCCAGAATTACCGGGGTTTGCTACCTGTTGTCAGACGTCTCCCAAGGCGGCCAGTACTTTGACGAAGTCGATGCGGCTCTCCGAAGTCCCACTACTTCCTCTACTACTTCCACGACCACAGCGTCTGGCACTACGTCTATCATCACTACATCTGGCACTACATCTGGCACTACGTCTGGCACTACGTCTGTCATCACAACGTCCGGAACCACAACAACGACATCTAATAGTGCTACTTCAACAACTACGTCTAGTGCTACCACTTCTACCGTTACAACGTCTGACTCTACTGCCACTACTTCTAATACTTCTACCACATCTGACACCACTATCTCAACCTCGTCTACTACTACGTCCACCACCACATCGACCACCACGCCTGACACGACTACTACGACGTCTGGCTCTTCTACTACAACGTCTGCTGCTACCACGACCACATCCGATACCACTACGACTATAGATACGACCACTACTTCTGACACAACTAGTACAACTACTGGCAGTACCACTACTACCGTCCCTACCACTACCACCACTACCACCGCCACTACTACCACCACTACCACTACCACTGACACTACTACCACGACAACTACCACGACAACTACTGCATATCGAAGTAAGTAATCTGTTCCGTACTTAATCTTGACCAGCTTCTTTACCTTTCTTATAAAAGTCGTTCTTAACCATTACGCTGCTATTTTCTTCTACCCTATGTGAGTAACTAGCACTGACGAGTACTCTGCAGGTCAATTTACATGCAATCCTGCTGATGCCGAATTTGGCGCTCTAAATTTGGGAGGATGTTCGGGCAATTGCTATTGTAACTACGATGCAGACCAAGTAAACGCCTACTGTGACGATGGTACAGATAACGGGGCAGCCTGCACATCGGATGCAGACTGTGCAGCTCATGAATTCTGTGATGTTGGAAATCTGGGTTACACCAATGGTTTCTGTGCAACGTTCAATGGCTGTGACTCAGACTACGATGCCCTACTTAGCACTACCACAACTGGCACTACCACAACTGGCACTACCACAACTGGCACTACCACAACTGACACTACTACCACTACATCCGACAGTACCACTTCTACCACCACTGACAGCACCACCACTACGTCGGACACTACTACCATAACGACTGACGTTACTACTACTACAATGGATACCACCACCACTGATACCACTACCACGCCTGCTATCATAACTACAACTGATACTACTACTACTGCTACTGCAGCTGCTACGACTACTACTACTAGTACTACCACCACTACTGACGTTACCACCACAAATACATATACTGCAAGTCAATGTGCTTCAATTACTGGTACTCCAACCGCAGGTGCCGCTCAACCTGGCAGTGTTAGCTATACACAATTTTACTCGGGCAGTGGTGTCGAGACGGACCCATCTACGTACAGCGGTGAAGACGGCGGTAGTGATCCTGCTGCTATTACGAGCTACTACCCAGCTACATACTCCGAATGTGAAGCTGTACAAGCCTGCGGCAACGCAGCATCTGGGGAAAATCAAGGATACTACTCTTTTGACTTGCACTTCCTTGCTTCGACAAATCAATGGGAGTGTTACCAATACTATAACCCGGGCACAAGCTCAGATTTTAATGTTGATAATTCGGATGTCGTTGTGGCATACGGCTATAATATTTCTTAGGGTTAGTAACGGTATATAGAGGAGGAGTATAACAGATTTTGATTCTATGTAGCACTAGATTATAGAGTACAGTACAGGAATACTGTTTAGGCGTAGAGAGACGCTGTTGCACAAAAGGGAATCTTGTTGCCAGCTTTCTGGGAGATAGCATATTCATTATTACCTCTATCATCACATTCTACTCTTCTACTAACACGCCTAACACTAGTACTACCTTGTCTGACTGCACCACGATCTCTAACTCTACTACTACTGCTACAGACTCTATCACTACCACCGATACTACCACTACAACAACCGACGCTGCCACCACCACCACAACTAATACAACTACTATAGCCACAACTACGACAACTACAACAACACCACTTGTTACTCCTAACTCCGATACGAGCCAATGTATCACGGTCACTGGCATTGCGGGTGGCTCCAGTTATCCGTATACACAATTCTACTCAGGCACTGATGAAACAAACCCAGCCACTGACAGCGATAATGACTACGCTTCTGCACATCCTCCTCGTTACAGTTACTATCCAAACACAGACTCCGCGTGCGATGCTATCCAGGCTTGCCTTAATCAGGCAGCTACAGACCCTACAGTCTCGTACTCGATCGACATACACTTCTTGGCTTTAACAGAGGAATGGGAATGTGTCAGATACTATGAAAGCAGCCAAGCCTCGGATTTTTCGGTCCAGAATCCTGATGTCTTCCAAGCATACGGATACAACATTTCGGACGACTAGTCTTTTTCAAACGCCTTGGAAAGAACAGGGGTTGGTCGCGGTTAAAGTCATGTCTCTAGGAGGAGGAGGGTAGCGACAACTCAACGGTAAATGGCAAGGCTAGGGGAAGAAGTGGAGTGGGGACTGTTACAGAGACTTCAACTCTGATTCGTAGTCAGACTCTAGGATGCAGTATATTGATGCTATTCAAGCGTATGGACGTGATGTTGGACAAAAGGACTTTTCTTACCAGCTTTCCACATAGAATACATGTTTGTAGGTTTAAAAAGGGTCATGATCAAAATAAAAAAAGTGGCTGCCTCCTAGAGCGCGAGGAAGACAAGAACGAATTCATCCTAGCTTCCTAGTCAAGCCGAAAGAATGAATATTGTTAAACAACATACAAACATCGAAGCATGTACCTGGACGCAGACAATAAATCGACACCGTGCTTCGGGAACTGTGGACAAGACGAATTCTTTGGTGGTTGTAATATTGTAGAGCACGGGCAATCCAAGTTCTGTCTGCAGCCCACAATCGCAAGGTGGGGTCTTCAGTACTGTTCGTGGGTAATGAGAGGTGATGCTGATACCGAAACCGGTGGTCAGTGAAGATTGTTCCGGCGAAGCACGATGGACCAAAGCTACTGCTTACCTATACTCGTGAGAACGGAGAATTCTGCACCGAGCCCGACGCTCAACACAGTACAGCTCACACTTCGGTACGTTCAATCGAGGTGGAGTCTTTGCTGAGTCGATTCCGGGAGAGGGCTAGGTAGAAAGGTCCTTTTGATTCTGCGCCAATAGACGTCGCGTAACGGGCGTATCAAGAAAGCAGGAGTTCTATGAGCATACTTCATAGTCAGCGAATTGTCGAGCATGGGAAGAGTTGATCATGCTTCTGTGGCTAAACGAGATCAATTCATTGCACGGAGCTACTTTTGTACGTTGTAGCGAGGTGGATCAATCTTTGTCTTGCCAAGATGAAGTCTTGGCGGAATGGCCCGGGTGGCAATATCAGATTGATGTCCTGTCCACCCATTGGTTCTCATTCTCGCTGCGCCCCAAATAGAACTCTTCGACATTGCATCATCCTCTCCAAGACTTCTCCTCCGCGCGTCCTCAGTCTGCATGGATATCCAGGTGGTCGGTCCCAGCAAAGCTTGGAATGCGCGGCATCTGGCTTGGCGCGTTGCCAGATAGTCGCATCTCCGCCAGAGAATCGTTATTCTTGTACCCTTTTGCATTCTGCCCAGCTTCGCGGTCGGTGGCGAGCAGAAAAACAGTCTTGGCTGACAGCATGGTAACTGAGAATATGTCTTGGTGTTGTTGCAACGCAGTGTACTCGGCTACAAGGCCGGAGGGGAGGAGTGCTATAAGTATGATAGGATTTCACGGTTGTACACATCAGTCCCTTTAATTCCAACCAGAACAAGCCAATATTCATTCGAAATACTACCTCTTTGTTGGTTTCCATCAAGAAATCTTCAATTACAGCCTGAAGCAAAGATATACCATTCTTCTTGCTTACTCTACATTACCTTGGAGCATTGTGACAAACGCCTTGTTTGATATGGGAAACAAGGGCAGGAAAGAACAAAATTATCCACGACAGCCATTCCTGCTACCAGTAGAGGCGCTTGTACAACACCTCCAAACTGACACGACAGCGGGTTTGACCTCCAGCAAAGTGCAAGAATACTCGCAAGAATATGGCGAAAACAAGCTCGAAGGGGATGGTGGTGTTCCTTGGTACAAGATCTTATCCAAGCAGGCCACAAATGCTATGATTCTCGTCTTGGTGCTTGCTATGGCTCTATCCTATGGTGTTGAGGACTTCATCGAGGGCGGTGTTATCACTGCTGTCATCATCCTCAATATCTCCATTGGCTTCTACCAAGAATTCCAGGCTGAAAAGAAGATGGATGCTCTCAGATCACTGTCGGCACCATCAGCCAACGTCGTGCGAGACGGTACCCAAGTGACTATCTCATCCCGGGAAGTCATGCCGGGCGATATTGTTTCCATCAAAACAGGAGATACTGTTCCAGCTGACCTACGACTTTTCGACGTCATGAACCTCGAATGTGACGAAGCAATTCTTACTGGTGAAGCACTGCCGGTTGCCAAGGAAATTGAGACTGCAGAACGAGAGGACCTGGGTTTGGACGACAGACTCAATATTGCTTATTCCTCCTCCACAGTGACCAAGGGTCGAGGACGAGGCATTGTTGTTTATACTGGTATGTCTACTGCGATGGGTGGCATTGCCGAATCACTGCAAGGCAAACGCAGAAAGCCTGGCCGATCCATGTCCTCGAAGAAGCATGGCCGTATGCAACCTGTGAAAGGAGGCGCTCTCCGGGTGTTTGACAGCGTTGGAAAGTTCCTTGGCTTGACCGAAGGCACACCACTGCAGATCAAGCTTAGCAAGCTCGCCTACTCACTGTTTGGTTGTGCATTGCTGCTGGCAATCATTGTTTTTGGCGCCAACAAATTTAATGTTACAAATGAAGTCGCCATCTATGCTATCTCAACCGGTATTGCCATCATTCCCGAATCTCTGATTGCTGTCCTCACCATCACAATGGTTGTAGGTATGACTCAGATGAGAAAACGAAAGGTTGTGGTGCGTCAACTGAGCGCTCTTGAAGCTCTTGGTGGAGTGACAAATATTTGCTCTGATAAGACAGGGACGTTGACACAAGGCAAGATGGTTACTCGCAAAGTCTGGATTCCGGGGACTGGTAATTATAGTGTTGAGGACTCTAATAATGCATCAAATCCCACCGAAGGTGTAGTCACTTTTAGCAAGACGAAAATCCATCAGCAGACCGATGCTGAGGGAATCACTTGGCAAGAAGAACTCGACAAACGACGATCAACCGCTGGAATATCCTTTGAAGCACATGAAGGCAAGGTGAACGCAGATCTCACGAAGAAGGGATCAGCCCAGCTACAGTCGGAGCTGGTTCACAACCCAGACATGACGCCGGAACTGCAAGCCTTTCTCGAATCTGCTGCCCTTTGCAATCTTGCAACCGTCCGCCAGACTAGCCACGATGGACAGAATGAATGGAAAACTACTGGCGATCCAACCGAAATCGCACTTCAAGTCTTTGCCCACCGCTTCTCCTATGGCAAACCCACTCTCGAGACAAAACAAGGCTGGAAACAACTGATGGAATTTCCCTTTGACAGCTCCGTCAAGCGTATGTCAGTCGTGTACAAATCACCGGATTATGATCAGAACATAATCTTCACTAAAGGTGCCGTAGAGCGGATTATCGACCTATGCAGCTCTGTCGGCCATGGCGATCACGAAACACCAATGACGTCTGAAATCAAAGAATCCATCCTCGAACAGATGCACATCCTTGCTGACCAAGGCCTTCGCGTGCTCGCCATCGCAAGACGCTTTACCTCACAAGAAATCGAGCAACACTCAACGGTGGACAGGGCGGAAGTCGAGAAAGATCTCACTCTCCTAGGCCTAGCAGGTCTGTATGACCCACCACGTCTCGAGACCAAAGACGCCATCCACGCCTGCACAACAGCCGGCATCCAAGTCTCCATGCTAACAGGCGACCACCCAGCTACCGCCGCCGCAATAGCACGAGAAGTAGGCATCATACCAAAAACCCTCTCTAGCTTACCAGCCGACATCGCCGCCGCAATAGTCAAGCCCGCATCTGAATTCGACAAATTCACCGACGCAGAAATCGACGCCCTCCCCACCCTCCCACTCGTCATCGCCCGCTGCGCACCAGAAACAAAAGTCCGCATGATCGAAGCACTCCACCGCCGCAACAAATTCGTCGCCATGACCGGCGACGGCGTCAACGACTCCCCCTCCCTTAAACTCGCCGACGTCGGCATAGCAATGGGCCTGAACGGCAGCGACGTCGCCAAATCCGCCTCCGACATAGTCCTAACAGACGACAACTTCGCCAGCATCGTCAACGCCATCTCCGAAGGCCGCCGCATGTTCGACAACATCCAAAAATTCGTCCTCCACCTGCTCACCGCCAACATCGGCGAAATCATCCTCTTAATCTGCGGCCTCGCCTTCCAAGACAGCTCAGGCTTCAGCGTCTTCCCCTTATCCCCGCTGTCAATCCTCTGGATCAACATGCTCACATCCTCATTCCCAGCTTTCGGTCTTGGCCTCGAAAAACCGTCGCAAACAATCATGCACCGCCCTCCCCACAACACCAAACGCGGCATCTTCACGGCAGAACTAATAACAGACATGCTCATCTACGGCACAACAATGGGTCTCACCGCCCTCTCAACATTCATCTTCATCATCTACGGCCCCTTTCCCGGCTCCAATTCCAGTTCCACTTCCGAAGATCTCAGTCTCAGCAGCACCACCCTCCGTCTAGGAATAAACTGCAACAAATCCCCCACCAACGAATCCTGCACAACCGTCTACCGCGCCCGCGCCGCAGTCTTCGCCTCCCTAACATGGATGATCCTGCTCTCAGCCTGGGAATTCAAGGACTCGCGTCGCTCGCTATTTAACCTCCACAGTCCCTACCCCAACAAGTCTCACAATAGCAAGCTAGGCTTTCTGCACAATACATATGCGAATAAATTCCTGTTCTACGCCGTCGTAATCGGTGGCATATCCGTGTTTCCGGCGATATACATCCCTGGTCTGAATACGGTCGTGTTCAAACATGGGGCTATTACGTGGGAGTGGATTGTTGTTTGTGTTGGGGTGGGTGTTTTTGTGGCT
>Ga0073774_1000477_pt1 | contig 10322 bp, 8 predicted proteins | sample InSIn5gowninarea_FD_77487 | JGI IMG/M metagenome (GOLD analysis project Ga0073774, IMG submission 77487) | Clean room microbial communities from NASA Spacecraft Assembly Facility at Jet Propulsion Laboratory, Pasadena, California, USA -... ... | reverse complement strand
TCCTGGCTTTATTGCTTTTTTTTTTTCCAGTAGGCTTTGAATTTGATTTTTCGTCAATTATTTTTATTTCAGTTTCGCTGGTTATTTCAATTGCTCTAATTGACAATCTCTATACGGTGATTATTTGGGTTCTTAATACTTATACCGGGGAAAAACTTGTGCGGAGCTTTCGATATCATTTATTCAATCACATTCAACATCTTTCTTTAGCATTCCACGATAAGAATGGAACAGCTGACTCTGTTTACAGAATTCAATACGATACTTCTGCCATTCGAACACTGATCATTAATAATGTATCTCCCATACTCACTTCCTGTATTACACTTACCGCAATGATAGTGATAATGTTTATTATTAACTGGCATTTCGCCTTAATTACCTGTTCTATCATTCCTCCAATGATTTTTCTTACTCGGATTTCTACCAAAAAACTTAAAAAGGATTGGAAGGAGGTGAAGGAATATGAGAGTAATGCCATGTCGGTAATTCAGGAGGTGCTTACTTCACTAAGAGTAGTTAAAGCTTTTGGGCAGGAAGACGGAGAAAGCATGCGTTTTATGGCTAAAGCCGATCGAGCAATGAAAGGACAACTGAAAGTAGCCAAGATTGGGGCTTTATTTTATTTCGGCATAGGGATGATCTATGCAACAGGTACGGCTTTATTTATTTACTTCGGTGCTAAATATGTTCATTCGGGTCAAATGACCTTAGGGGAACTCACCATGGTTATTGCATATTTGGGGCAGATTTATGGACCCTTGGATAAAATAAGCAGGAATTTGAATGAGGTCCAATCGTCGTTGACGAGCATGGAAAGGGTTTATAACTTGATGGATGAAGAAAGAGAAGTGAAGGAAATAGCTCGACCGGTGCATCTTAACCGTACAAAGGGAGCTATAGAATTTAATAACGTAAGTTTCTACTACAGAAAAGATTTAAATATTTTAAATAATATTTCCTTTAAAATTAACCCGGGAGACCGGGTAGGAATTATGGGATCAACAGGGGCGGGAAAGTCAACATTAATTAATTTAATAACTCGATTTTATGATGCTACTTCCGGTCAGATTTTAGCAGATGACGTCGACATTAAAAGGTACAAGTTGTTAGACTACAGAAAACAATTTGGTATAGTACTTCAGGAGCCAGTATTGTTTTCAACAACAATTGCTGAAAATATAGCTTATGGGCTTCCTAATGCAACCGAAAAAGAAATCATAGAAGCGGCAAAACTTGCTAATGCTCACGATTTTATTAATCAATGTGCAGATGGTTATGGGACGATGGTAGGAGAAAGAGGAATGAATTTATCAGGCGGAGAAAGGCAACGGATTTCAATTGCAAGAGCCTTTATAAAGAATGCGCCAATATTAATTCTGGATGAGCCCACCAGTTCGTTGGACGTAAAAACTGAATCACAGATAATGGAGGCAATGGAACGTTTAATGCAGGGGCGCACCACCTTTCTTATCACTCATCGTCTGAATACTCTTGATGCTTGCAATATTATCCTACATCTTGATAAAGGGAGACTTGTAGAAGTGGTGAATAATAAACAGGATGCAATCGCAGAAAACAAGCAAATTTTCTTTCAGCACTGAAACATGCCAAGTTAGTATATAGTATAGGAGCTTTATTAACTGGATGATGAACGGAAGCGAAAGGGAAATGATAAAGTTATAGCGGCGCTGTAGTTTTTCAATTCATTTATTTGTATCGAATTTTTGCCTCACTATTTAGACTCCTACTGATGCGTTCAAGTCGGATGTTTTCTAAATTTTTTGAATTTAACGCGAATAATTATTCCTAATACCCGCGGAGAGGAAAGGTATATAATATAAAACGTGCAATTAACTTTAGAACTTATACTTAAAATTTGTCTTCATCGAAATTATTTAAAGAGCAAGCCTTAATTGCAATAGATAGAATAACAATAAAATTATAACAAATGCATGTATTAGTAGCAGGATGGTTTTCATGGGGAAATATGGGAACAACAGCAGGAGATTTAATAGCAAGAGATATTGTATGTAGCTGGCTTAAAGAAGCAGGAGTTGATTTTGATGTTGCCGTTCATTCCAGCTTTTCTTTTAATAAGGCTGTCGATTGGGAAAAAGCTAATAAAGATTTGTATACCGATATTGTTTTTGTATGTGGCCCTTTTGGCAATGGTTATCCTGTTACAGATATGCTGAAACATTTTTCAAGTGCAAGATTAATTGGTGTTGACCTTTCTTTATTAGACACCCTTGAAAACTGGAATCCATTTACTTTATTATATGAACGTGATAGTTCAAGAAGGTCTAATCCTGACATTACCTTTTATGCAGCACCTCCAAAAGTTCCCGTGGTAGGGCTTATGCTTGTTCACAAGCAAGGTGAGTACAAAAAAAGAGGTCGGCATGATGAAGTTTGGAATGAAATTGAGAAGTTATTAAATAGTCGTGAAATGGCAGTTGTCCGAATAGATACGGTTATAACTGAGAATGAGGGAAAATTGAGAACCGAGGGGGAAATTGAGTCATTAATTGCCAAGATGGATGTGATAATAACGACACGTTTACATGGTACAGTGTTGGCCCTTAAAAACGGAGTCCCTGTTATTCCGATTGATCCCATTGCTGGCGGTGCTAAAATTAGTTTACAAGTAAATACTATCGGATGGCCAATATTATTCTCACCTGAAGATGTTAATGTGGGAAAATTAATTGAAGCTTTCGACTACTGTTTTACTGCAGATGCAAGAAGAGAGGCACAGGAATGTGCTTCTAAAGCGATAGAAAAAATCGAACTAATTAGAGAAAAATTTATTTCGGAAATTAAAGAATTACAATCTTCCAGAATAGGAAATGAGAACTTTCAAAATAACTAATTATTGAGGTAAAGATTTGATGTTGGGTTGGTGCCTATTGCTTTTTCTGCTAAGGTTCACTTTAACTTGTCCGTCTTCCCGTTAATAGAAACATAATCACTAATATTATTGCATATAATTCGAAATATCCAATCACTCATTACAAAAATCTATTAGTTACAATTATAATGGAGGAAGACCTTAATAGCTTTTTTATTAAGAACCTCCTTGCTCATTATTGTTTAGGAAGTACAAGTGAGTGACACAACAATGCCAAATAGTAGCAAAAATGATGGTCTAAAATGAGGTAATAAAATTTTAACAACAAAATTATTACTGATAATCAATCAGTTCTACAACTACCTGTAAAAAATATCATCTAATTCGTACTGTTTTTCGATTGCATCCTCCTACCTTTGCCGTCCATTAAAAAATTGGCGGGATAGCGCCAATTAAATTAAAACATAAATAATGAGCAAATTACATTTCACAACCAAATCTGCGAACGAGGCTACCGTGCAACGTGACTGGTACGTTGTTGACGGCACTAATCAAACCGTTGGTCGCATTTGTGCTAAAATCGCAGCAGTTCTTCGCGGTAAGAACAAGGCGTACTTTACCCCACACGTTGACTGTGGTGATTTTGTTATCGTAATCAATTGCGATAAAGTTAAATTGACTGGTAACAAAATGGATGAAAAAGAATACATGCACTACACTGGTTATCCTGGTGGCCAGAAAGTAGAAATCGCAAAAGACTTGCTTAAGCGTCGCCCTGAGGTGATTGTTGAGAGAGCTGTAAAAGGCATGCTTCCTAAAAACCGTTTAGGTCGTAAGTTGTATAAAAAACTTTTTGTGTATGCGGGTGACAAACATCCTCATACTGCACAGCAACCTAAGGAACTTAAATTTTAAAAACAGTATTGAGTACTAAGTATAAAGTACTAAGACAAAACCCAAAAGTGATAGTCTGAGTACTGCATACCAAATACTAAAAATTTATACAAAAAAATGGAAAAACAAAAAAATGCCGTAGGTCGTCGTAAGGAAGCTGTGACAAGAGTTTTCCTTAACAGAGGCGAAGGTAAAATAACTGTAAACGATAAAGATTATAAAGATTATTTTCCGCTTGTTTACTTACAAAACCAGGTTGAACAACCATTCAAGGCAATTGAAGGAACTGACAAATTTGACATCAAAATCAATGCAACAGGTGGCGGTCTTAAAGGACAGGCGGAAGCTGCAAAGCTTGGCATTGCCCGTGCTTTACTTGAAGTAAATCCTGAATTGCGTCCAACACTAAAAGCTGCCGGTTTACTTAAGCGTGACCCCAGAAGTGTAGAGCGTAAAAAACCAGGTAAGAAAAAAGCAAGAAAGAGCTTCCAGTTCTCGAAGAGATAACAGCCCCCTCAATCCCCCAAAGGGGGAGTATGGGATTAAATGTTTTGGAATAATTTTAAAAACTTTAAAAATAAAGGCTTTTTATGAGCCCCTCCTTTGGAGGGGTTGGGGAGGCCGCCCTTTCATTATGGAAAATAACACTTCACTACAACAGCAGCTTCTTGAGGCCGGTGTACACTTTGGTCACTTGAAGAAGAAGTGGAACCCAAAGATGTTGCCTTACATCTTCGCTGAAAAAAAAGGTATTCACATCATTGACCTTAACAAAACTGTAGAAGGTCTTCAGGAGGCAGCAGCTGCTATGAAATCTATCGCAAAAAGCGGTAAGAAAATCATGTTTGTTGCTACTAAGAAACAAGCTAAAGAAATTGTAACCGAAGCTGCACAGCGCATTAACATGCCTTATGTGACTGAGCGTTGGTTAGGTGGTATGCTTACAAATTTCAACACTGTTCGTAAGAGCGTGAAGAAGATGCAGAGCATCGAGAAAATGTTGAACGACGGTAGCGCTGAAAGCCTTACTAAAAAAGAGCGTTTAACTTTAACCCGTGACAAAGAAAAAATGGAAAAAGTTCTTGGAGGTATCGCTCAACTTGGTCGTGCCCCTGCAGCTTTATTCCTTGTAGATATTGGCCACGAGCACATTGCTCTTGCAGAGGCTAAGCGTCTTGGAATTACAACTTTTGGTATGGTTGATACTAACAGCGATCCGAACAAAGTTGACTTCTCTATCCCTGCAAATGACGATGCTACAAAGTCTGTCGCTATCATCACTAACTATATCGCTGCTGCCATCGCTGAAGGTCTTGCCGAAAGACAAGCATCTAAAGATGACGACGTAGATACAGATAATGATAATGATGCAGAAAAAAGAGCTGCACGTTTACAAGCCGAAGCAGAAGCTGAAGCTGCACGTGGCGGAAGAGGTCGTGGTCCTGCGGGACAAGGCGGTCCGGGAGGCCCTCAGAAGCGTCGCGTACCAGGTGGTGCAAGCCGCAGACCAAGTGGTCCGGGCGGTCCGAGATAGTGATGCCCCTAACCCCTGAAGGGGAACAAGGAGTAGGATGTTTATGAACTTAGCGTAACTGCTACTATTAAACATCGTTGCGTCGCACACTTGTACTGTAAAATAAAATTCAATAAATTCCCTAACTCCCCTTTAGGGGTTGGGGGCAAATTATATATTATGTCAACTGCAACAATTACTGCCGCAGATATTAATAAACTACGCCAGGCCACCGGAGCTGGTATGTTGGATTGTCGTAAAGCACTTACTGAAACAAATGGTGATTTTGAAGGTGCTATTGACTGGTTGCGTAAACAAGGTCAGAAAGTTGCTGCTAAACGTAGCGATCGTGAAGCTAAAGAAGGTGTTGTAGTAGCAAGAACAACGTTTGATCACAAAACAGGTATTGTACTTACTATCAGTTGCGAAACTGACTTTGTAAGTAAAAATGCTGATTTCGTTGCCTTTGCTACAAGCATCGCAGATGCTGCCATTGGTAACAACGTAAAAAGTGCAGAAGAGCTTAATGAAGTAACCATTAACGGCGCTAAGATTTCTGACATGATCAATGATAAGTTGGCATCAATCGGAGAAAAAATAGGGGTTAGCCGCTTTGAGAGAATTGAAGCTCCTTATGTTGCTTCTTATATTCATGGAGCAAACAGAATGGGTGTTTTAGTTGGGTTTAATAAAACTGCTGAAGTAGCTGGTAAAGACATTGCTATGCAAATTGCTGCTATGAATCCACTTGCAGTTGATCCTTCAGCTGTACCTGCTGAAACAGTTGAAAGAGAAAGAGCAATCGTAACAGAAACAATTGCCGCTGATCCTAAAATGGCGGGTAAGCCTGCCGAGATGATCGCTAAAATTGCTGATGGCAAATTGAATTCTTTCTTCAAAGAAAATACTTTAGCTGCCCAGCTTTTTGTAAAAGACAACAGTAAAACTGTCGCTGAATACCTGAAGAGCATTGATAGCGAATTGAAAGTTTTAGATTTCAAAAGAGTTGCTTTAGGATAAGATACTTCTTGGTTTATAATATAAAAAAGAGGTTGTTTCAGCATTGAAACAACCTCTTTTGTTTGTATGACTTTTATCAATTGATTGAATAAAGTTTCTGCTGTCCTATAAGTTAAAAGCTGCCTATACACCTCATATTCTTAATGCCTGCTCTTTAGGCTATCTATAATATTTCTCGTTATTATTTTAGCACCATCTTTGAATAAATGAGTGCCATCACAAAATAAAGCTTTTTCTAATTTTAGGTTATGCAAGTCTATAAACTCATCTTTAAAAGTACGGTGTAGTATAGAAGCAATTGCATTATTAGCACTTTCCCGTTCCGGAGTTATAAGATCATCGCGCCATGGCATATAAGCCAGTTTAAATGAAATGTTTTTCTTGTTTAATAGAGACTTTATAGCAGTTATGTTTTGCATAAAGGCAGTAAAACCTGTAGTATCAAAATAGCGTTCATTTCTTTTTTTACTGAACACAAAACCGGTGGTGTTTATCAGTACGGAACCACAGCTATCAAACGAAAGGCTGGAGTAGGTATTAAGGCGATATAAATCTTTTGATCGCAGCGACCAGTTTTTCCGGAAGTCGCTGAAGTTGAAATTATAAAGGAAGGCGGCTGCTTTATACCATGCTGTATTCTTGCTGTTTAGATAATTATTTACCAACTCTAAATCCTTAATATCAAAATGGGCCGAATCGTATAAGTCCTGGTTGCTAAAAGGAATAAGTACTGTCCTGCATTTTTCAAATTCAATTGTCTGTACTATTTCGAGCAACTTCTGCGACTTCAACCCCCACGAAGAAAAGTTATAAGTTTTTTGTTGTATCGAGTCTTCGATTAATTCTGCTGCAATATTGTTTAGCGCCATTGATGAACCTAATACAAGAAATTCTGTTTCTTTGGTTCTATGCAACGAATGGAGGTGCTGTATTTGGGAATTAAAGGATATTGAATTTGAAAAATTATTTGTGGGCATACTCTTAAAACCATTCCTGCCGATATCTTCTCTGTAAATAAACAAGGTAATTAAAATGACAATTACCAGTAAGCCTGATAGGAACAGCAAAAGTTGTTTAATGAAGAGGCTCTGCATTTTCGATTTAAAATTGGAAATAAATGAACATCTTGTTTTCATATACACCAAGAAAAATAATCATGGCAATTGCAGTATAATAAATTGACCACCTGAAGATTCTTGGGAAACGTTCCATAAGATCACGTTCATGATACTTCAATTGAATAAAGTGTACTATCTCAAGCAGGGCAATAAGCAGGAAGCAATTATAAGCCATCCTGAATTTTATGGGAAAGTGCAAATAAGTAAAGTCTTTTGTTGCCAGCAAATGAACCAGGTCTGCCGGAATAGTTCCTATTTTTTGAATCATATAAAAAGCATCTCCGACAGTAGGAGCTCTGAAAAATATCCATGCGAGAGTAACTAAAACAAAGACTGTAGCAACATTGAGCGAGTTATTTAGCGTACCTATTTTTTCGATTCCGATTCTCTTTGATAACGACGCTCTGTATTTTCTTGTAAAAAGAGCAAATATTAGGTAAAAACCATGTAAGGCACCCCAGATGATAAACGTCCAATTGGCGCCGTGCCAGAACCCACTTACAAGAAATACAAAGAACAAATTAAAGTAAGCTCTTTCCAGGCTTACGCGGTTGCCTCCAAGCGGAATGTATAAGTAATCTTTAAACCAGGTAGAAAGAGAAATATGCCACCTTTTCCAGAACTCTGAAATACTCCGCGAGAAATAGGGCTTATTGAAATTGGTCATTAACCTAAACCCCATAACCCTGGCTGAACCTAAAGCAATGTCTGAGTAACCGGAAAAATCACAAAATATCTGAAAGGCAAAGAAAAAAGCAGCAATGGCAATAGTAATTCCCGGGTAAGAATGAGGGTCGTTAAAAACAGGATCTGAAAATTGTGCAAGCCTGTCTGCTATAACCACTTTCTTAAACATCCCCCATAGCATTAGTCTCAGGCCTATAACAACATCGATATAGTTAAAAACTTTCTTATCGTGAAACTGGGGAAGCACATTATTCGGTCTTTCTATAGGCCCGGCAACCAACTGTGGATAAAACATAACGTAAAGCGCGTAGATACCAAAATGCTTTTCGGCCGGATAATTCTTTCTGTACACCTCTATGGTATAACTCATAGCCTGGAAGGTGTGAAAAGACAAGCCGATAGGAAGGATAATTTTCAGAAGTGGGAGGGAAACACCCGCTGCAACATTTATATTGTCTATAAAGAAATTATAATACTTGAAAACAGCAAGTACGCCAATATTGGCAACAAGACTGATAATCAAAAAAACCTTTCTTTTTTTTCCTTCTGCTTTTTCAATAGCCAGGCCGGCTATATAATCTATTATGATAGTGCCAAAGAGAATAAGAATGTAAACGGGAATAAAATACATGTAAAAGATACATGAGGCTATCAACAAATGAAGCCACCTGAACCGATGCGGAAGTGCAAAATAAATAAGCGTTACTATCGGAAAAAAAATCAGGAATTCAATTGAATTAAAAAGCATGGGCAACAGACTTTATCCGATAACGGCTTTTGCGGTATTTCTTTGGTTTAAAAGTTAGGCAACAATCAGTTATATAAACTGTAAAGCACATGGCCAAGCATGCTTAAACTATACAGCATTATTCAGGAATAGTAAACTAAAGACATAATAGCAGGCACTATTATGTCTTTAGTTATTTAGTATTAGCTGAGTATGCGATATTATTAGGCCTGTACAGCTTCATAAGTCCCATCACTGGTAGCCACTTCGTACACTTCAGCATCGATACCAAATTCCTGCTTATAGGCATCTGTTAGCTCCTTGACAACGCTTGTCCAGTCTTCTTTTTTCACAAGGTTAATGGTACATCCGCCAAATCCGCCGCCCATAACCCGGCTGCCAATAAATGAAGGATGTTGTCTTGCCTTATCTGCAAGAAAATCAAGTTCTTTACAACTTACTTCGTATAGTTCACTTAATCCCTTATGCGTTTCAAACATTAGCTTGCCAAATTCCTCAAGTTCATTGTTTTCTAAATGTATGGCTGCCTTTTGGGTTCTTTGTATTTCCTGTGTTACATATAAACAGCGGTTATAAATAACAGGATCCATTTCACCTTTATACTTTTCTACTTCGGCTGGCTTAATATCTCTGAATGATTTTGCTGCGGGCAATTTTGATTGTAAAAACTGAAGTCCTTCCTGGCATTGTTGCCTGCGTACATTATACTCGCCACTTGCTAAAGAGTGACTTACTTTAGTATTAATAAGCACTAATGAATAATTCTCCAATTTTAGAGGAAGATATTTATAATCGAGGCTGGTACAATCCAGTAAAACTACGTTATCAAGCTTTCCCATCAGGCTTGCAAACTGGTCCATTATGCCACACATAACCTGCGGAAAAGTGTGCTCTGCCTTTTGCGCCATTGTAGCCATTGTTGGCCGCAGTAAATGCAAACCGAATATTTCATTAAGCGCAAATAGCAAACCGCACTCTACCGCTGCAGACGATGACAGACCTGCACCTACCGGAAGGTTGCCACCAAAAGCACAGTCAAACCCACCAATTGCAAGTTCTCTTTTCTGAATCTGGTCTATAACACCCAATAGATAATTTTGCCATCCTTCGACTGGTGCAATCACAGAAAGTGGTGTAGAGTATTCTTCTTTAAGGTCAACACTGTAAAAATTTACCACATTGGTATTATTAGGCGCTACGGCAAACCAAATACCTTTATCTACTGCCGCCGGCATTACAAACCCATCATTGTAATCTATATGTTCCCCGATGAGGTTGATTCTACCCGGCGAAAAAAAGAGCCGCGGTGTACTTTCAAAGTTTGCTGCAAATATTTCAACAATAGATTCAGGTAGCATGATGATTTAGATTTATAAAGGTCTGATAATAAATTTTGTAGCAAAAGTAGTGCTGTTAGCCGGTTCAATCACCTTAAGCCCCATACCATTATTAAATGCATCGGGTGCCGCACTAAGATTTTCTATAGCT
>Ga0073774_1000476_pt1 | contig 10326 bp, 9 predicted proteins | sample InSIn5gowninarea_FD_77487 | JGI IMG/M metagenome (GOLD analysis project Ga0073774, IMG submission 77487) | Clean room microbial communities from NASA Spacecraft Assembly Facility at Jet Propulsion Laboratory, Pasadena, California, USA -... ... | reverse complement strand
GAGCAATGTACAGTAAAGTAAAGAGCATAAACAAGAGACACAAGTTTTCCTTGGGGAAACCCTTTCGGGAGAAAACCCCAGTATGAATTCCTTCCTTAATATTCAGATGAGCTTCATAAGAGCAGATACAACAGTCCACAAATAGGACGATACCAATACAGATAGAGAGAGAGAGTAGTAAGGACAAACCCTAGCGTAGCTAGGTCTTCCTCCACAAATCGTTGCCTCCACAAGGTGTACGAACCTCTCTCCTCCCTAGCGTCAACCTCCAAGCAAGATACACCACAAAGACCAAGTCTAGAGCCAAGTCGTCACTCTCCTCCACTAGTTCGCTAAAACCTAGAAGGTGCGCAACTATGGAGAGAGGGTTACTCAAGAGAGAGTGTGAGATGTGTGTGATAGAATGAGCTTTAGCTCATCTATTTATAAGAGCCTTCAAGGCTTAAACCTAGCCGACCTAGGTTTAATTACACACATAAAATATATAATATATTTTACACTTGGTTTGACCTTTCCACAAGGTCGTTGGCTTTGTTCAGGTAGGCGTTATCTTCTTGAGGTTGATGTAGCTTTCCTCCGAGCTCCGTTAAGGTTCCACGTGTCATCTCTAGCTCCATCGTCGTCATATCAAGGAAGATCGTTCATCGTTATGAAGCGGACCCTACTACCTCCCCAGTCTTTATCACTTACCCACAAGTGGGCTAAGTGACTATGTCTTCCAAGCAAGGGGTGGCCAGTCCCTAGATGGCAAGACCATAGTATCCATCTCGAAGACTGTGGGCAGGAGTAGTGTCCCAATCATCTACCTAGACCACGTCTAGGTTACTTGATCCAAGATCAAGTCTACTTGGTCCACGACCAAGTTCCCTGGTCCCGAAACCAGGGTGTCCTCATCCAAAGGATAGGACCATGACAGAACTAGCATCGTTCTACCTAGGCTTACCACGTAAGCTAGGATTTACCTAGTCACGGACTAGGACTACTTGATCCTCCAGATCAAGTCCATCTGGCCTCCAACCAGATATACCCTTATCTACAATAAGGGTCTGCATTCTCCCATTGTCCATGGCTGGGAGAGTGCCTCACGATGCTGCTAAAATCAACAAAAGACTCCATAACCCAATAGGTAAGACACTAATCTTTCATTGTTTCCACTATTGCACCTATTATTTTCTTCTCTAATCCTTTCATTTCAATAGTTTCACCCCTTGGAAACAAGGGTTTTCAAGCACTTACTTGCACATAAGTGAATGAGGGTTTGAAGGAGTGCATGCAAAAAGTTTGGATATGCTCAACATTTGGGGATTGCTGGCCTCATTTGGTCTCTAAAACTCACAAGTAAGTCCTTAATTTATTTTCATGCATGCACATTTTATTTGGGAAAATTTTCTAACATTTGCATGAAAAGTTAGATGCTCAAATCGTCATATCTTATGCATTTTTTCTCATAAGAAGCAATCAGATTTTAGGGCGTTTATTTTAAAAGAAATGAGTCACTTGATTTCATCAATATTGGGAGTTTTTCATGCAACAAACCATCTTGCATGCATGCTGGCTTTTAATTCTTCACATAACATATCTGGAACAGCCATGCAAAATGACACATTAAACACCTTAAAACTACCCCAAAACCAAATATAAGTGACTAAAAGTGATCTAACTATCCTAGGTCACTGAAATCTTCAACATAAATTTCTAAATCCTTCCATTTTAGTGGCCATTTTCTCTTTCTTAGCTTGCAGCCCTGTTTTTACTCATTTACACTTAGGCACAAGTTAAGAATCCCTTGTGTAGTGCAAGCCAATCCATTGTGATTTCCTCTCCTTTCACTTGCACACACTCACAACAACTACCGGGAAACAACCTTCCATTTAGGAAGCGTTGCATAGGGGTAGACTGTCAAAATTACTTGCTTTTACAGGGGGATACCTCACACCTCTTAGGACATTGCCCTGTCCTCCTATGCAGTCAAGTAGGGTAGCTGCTCGTGGCTAGTCTAGCCATTTTAGCCAGGTGGCCTAAATTAGCGAGAGACAATGGTTTGGTGACATTGGCCACCATCTGTCTTGCTACAAAGGTTTGCAAGTGGTTCCACTTTGCGATTACACAAACCTACAAATTTCTGGATAACATTTTGGCGTCGTTGCCGAGGAACAAGGTCCTTCTCGGTTTGACATACCTCATCTGCCTATCTATTCAAATTGGTGTTTGTGTCTGCTTCTCCCATCCTACATTGACAAATTCTTTGGTGAGATTATTTGTGCCCTGTTAATTTTATACATCTCACCTAGCGACTCCACCGATTTACTTTGCTGGGAGACATTCCAGATATCCTCTACCTAGTCGTGGCCCAATTTATGCCAAGAGATTCTTTGATCCCCATAAGGTTTATCAGTGTGCAAGGAAGAGGAGGTTAAACTCCTCATCTGACCCTATCCTTGACATCCTCCCCGATGTTGATAAACTTTTTTCTTTAGATACTCCTGTCATGGCTCATCCTTGTTGATTTTAAGAGATTCCAGACATCTACGATATCTATTAAAATTTCTTGAGCAAATTAGATATATATATATATCATATAACCAATAATGTAAGAGCGTTAACCAAAAAGCAAATATAACCAGTAAGAGCGGATTAAAGTACAGTATTGAGCATGCACAATAGACACAAGATTTTTCCTTGGGTAAACCTTTTCAGGAGAAAAACCCCAGTATGAATTCTTCCTTATATTATTCAGATGAGTTTCATAAGAGCAGATACAAAAGTCCTTAATAGGACAATAACATACCAAGAGAGATAGAAGAAGAATGATAGATCGTGGAAGATCAAACCCTAGACCAACTAGGTCTACTTCTTCACTTCGCTAGCCTCCAAAGATGTATGGCATAGCCTCCCAGTGCATGGCGCACTCTTCTCTCCTCCTAGCGCTAGCCTCCAACAAGTCGATATGTAAACCCAAGCCAAAATGCCAAGTCATACCTCCTCCTCACAAAGGTGTGCTAAACCAGAAAAGTGTGCAAGAGAGAGAGAGAGAACTCCACAAGTGTGATGATGGTAAGAATGAGCTCTAGGCTCCTTTATTTATATCGATCCAAACAGGTTAACTTAGCCTACCCTAGCCGACCTAGGGTTTTCACACTTTTCTTTTATTTCTTTTATTTTTCATTCTTCCTTTTGACTTGATCAACTTCTCTTCAAGGCGTTATGTTCCTTAGGCTTGCGTTCATCTCTAGGTCATAGCGCTAGGTTCCTCTGGGCTTCAATATGGTCCCACGTGCCATCCCGAGCTCCATCGTCATCATAATAAAGGAATATATTCATTGTCCATGATGTGGACACCTTACTCCTCTCATGTCCATGTTACTTGCTCACCCAGTGGGTCAAGTGGCTATGTCTTCCTACAAGGGTTGGACAGGCCCTTGAGGAGAGACTATAGTCTATCCGTCTCGAAGACAATGAGAAGGAGAAGGTCACATCATCTACCTAGACCTAGTCTAGGTTGCTTGGTCCCTGACCAAGCCTACCTAGTCCTAGACCAGGTTGTCCATATCCCCAGGATAGGACCATGGTAGAATCGTCCTCTTGATCCCCAGGATTAGGAATACAACATCATACCTAGGCTTACCCAGTAAGCTAGGATTTACCTAGCCCCGGACTAGGACTACTTGGTCCCTAACCAAGTTTATCTGGTCCCTGACCAGATCCACCCTTATCCCAGATAAGGGTCTTGCATTCTCCCATTGTCCATGGCTGGGAGAATGCCTCACGATGCTGCTAAACTCAACAATCCTAGGTCCTTTGGTATAGACGCTTATGGCCCACTTGACTTTACCACATGTCTCAGTCATCCACATGATATGCCCACCAAAAATCTAAAGTGGATGCCATGATTTAATGGTGATAATGTCATTTCAACTTCTAACCATGTTGAGGCTTTCTTTAAAGCAACTGTCGATAATGCTATTGAGCACGAAGATGTGTTTATGAAACTCTTTACCAACTCTTTAAAAGGTATTGGCCACCTTTAGTTCAATAGTCTTCCTACTTGTTTTGATGACTTTGTGACAAAGTTTATGCGTGAATGGGACTGTAGTATGACAATAGGTACCTATTAAATCAACTGTATGAAGCTAAGAAGAAGGAAAACGAAACTGGCCAAGAATTTAATTTGAGGTTTGATGGAATCCTTCAGAAATTGCCCACAGATGTTAAACCTCGAGATAGAGCAATCACGCTCCATTATATGGATGCGTTTGATGCTACATTTAGTTTCATGTTGAAAGTGAAAAATTCTAGTTACTTTAAGAGACAGCCAAGATAAAACTAGAACAATGGAGAAGCATGTCTCTTCTACTGAGAAAATTGATTTGTTCGGGTCCACATCATCATCTCGTGCTCCCCAACCAAAAAAAGATGACAAAGTGAAGGGTTCAATAATTGTAGATCCGACCCGTGATTTCATAGAAAGCTTGGTACCCACTTTACAGCAGATAATGAAACAACAGACAACCATGCTGCAAATGATGTAGGAGAGAGAGAAAAAGTTTATGGAATATTTTAGACCTCCCTATGAACAACAAAGAAGATTTAATAATAATTGAGGGGGAAGAAACTTTAACCAAAGGAAAAATAACGATCAACCTAGATTGAAGAAAACTGTGAGCAGTGTGGAAAACATCGCCGATTTTTCGGGAACATCGCGAAAAGTCACGATTTTTCCTTGCTGACGAAATTTCGCCGAGGAAAAATCACGATTTTTCCAAAAATCTTCACATCGCGATGTTTCCTGATGTTTGCCGCAACGACACAAAAAATAGGGCCCTGTCCTGTAGCCGCGTGATAAAGAGGGGAAATGCCTTTTTTTCCCTCATTTTGGATTTTGCTTGGCATGGAGTTGGAGGACAAGAGCTTTGGGGTTTGAGAAGGAGTTCCTGAGGTTGTTTAAGCCGTGAATCACAATCACCATCCAAAAATTCCAAGTGGAGCAAGGATTTGGCAACCAGTTTCATTGATAGGTATGTATTTTTTCTCCCCCATTTTCCTCCATTTTTTTCATAGATTTAGGCATGTTTTCTTGTCTCTTTGCTTGCCTCTTTGCTTGACTAGGATATTCATATTTTTTTCTCATTCTTTTCATGATTTCCATGCCCATAATAATCATTCTTTTCATGATTTCAATGCCCATAATAATCAATTTAAGGGTTTTTTTGAGTTGGATTGCAAGCTTGATTTTCATTGTCAATAATCTAATATAGAGGTATATTTTTTTAAACAAATTAGTGTTTTTTTGTTTTCAATGGGGTTTAATGTTTTTTTGTTTTTGTTTTTGTGGCCTAGATTCAAATTTGGAAGCTTTCAATTTCCATAGCAAAGATGCCAAAGGCCTTGGACCCATTTTGGGAGCATGGAATACCTGAAGATGGGTCCAATCGACAAAGATTGAATTGCAAATTATGTGGGCAGCTTATGACAAGAGGTATTACCAGGTTAAAATACCATTTGGCCAAGATTCCTGGGCATGATGTTGGGCCTTGCTTGAAAGTGGAACCAAAACTTATGAGAGTTGTGCATGATGCACTTCAAGTGAAAGATGGAAAGAAAGAAGCAGCAGCAGCAAAAAAGGCCCAACTTGCAGCTTTCGGAATAGAAAGTTCAAGGCAATCTACATCTGCCACTGCAGTTAGTGGGAGGGGCTCCACTGCCATGAGGTCCTCATCATATTTTGTTCCACGAACCACAGTTGGAGCACAACCTTCCATCAAGTCATTGGTGAAATAGAGGGAGAAGAAAGAAGCAAACAAGGTGATGGCCAAGTGCCTATATTTGTTGGTCAGTTTGAGTCTAGAGTTGGTTAGTTTGGGTCTAGTGTTTGTCATTGATGTCAACTGAGTCTTTGGTTGTGGGTTTGTCTCTGGTTTAAGCCCTTTGTGGAGCCTCTATTGGGTCCTTCTTGTTGTGATGTCTCAGAGTCCTTTTACTCTTATTCAAGCCCAAGTTTGAAGCACTTGGAGCCCTCTGAATAGAGTTAAAAGCCCCTTTGAGTTGGTGTAAAAGCCCCTCTGGGTTGGTGTGTGAGCATCTTTCTATTTCCTCTTCTTTCTTTTAATTGACCTACTTAATTAATTAATTAAAACCCTTTTTAATTAATTAATTAATTCTCTTCTATTTCTCTTTTAGCCCCTCCTTCTTGAGTTGTGACCCCTTCTTCATTATTTAATTCTTCTCTTTTAATTCTTTCACTTGTGACTTTCTTTTTTAATTATTTCCTCCTTTTACTTTTTATTCTTTACCAAAACCCTAATGTTGAAACCCTACTTCCTCTTTCACTATTTAAAGAGCTTCCTCTCTTCATTCTTTTTCATCCTCTCTTGCTCTCTCTTGAGCTTCTTCTGGGTTTTACTTTTTCGACAGAGCAAGGAGTGTTTTCTTGCAGGTTTCGTTGGAGTTTGGACTGGTTTGCTTGGTTGGAATTTGATTTGTGCAGCTATGAGTTTGGATTATTGGCCATCTTCCAGGTGTGATCGCTCTTGTATATTAGTTTGTAAATTCATTTTTGCCCTAGCTCTCTTTCTCCTCTTCAAACCCTAATTGGTTTTTGCCCTAGCTCTCTTTCTCTTCTTCAAACCCTAATTCGTTTTTGCCCTAGCTCTCTTTCTCCTCTTCAAACCCTAATTCATTTTTGCCCTAGCTCTCTTTCTCCTCTTCAAACCCTAATTCGTTTTACTCTAGCTCTCTCTTTCTTCAAACCCTAGTTCTCCCTTCTAAGCCTTGCGCCAACTCTTCCTAACCCTAGCGTTTCTCTCCCAAGCTCTTGCTTCTTCCTCTAAGCCTAGCGTACCTCCCTCTAACCCTAGCGTAAGTCTCCTCTAGCCTTCCCTATCTCCTAGCGTTACTTCTCTTCAGGCCTAGGTCACCTCCCTAAGCCTTGTCTAAGCCTAGCGCTACTTCTTCCTAGCCTTGTTTCACCTCTCAAACCCTAGCGTTACTCTTTCCTAGCCCTAGGTCTCCTCTCCTAAGTCTAGCGTTACCTCTTCTCTAGCCCTAGGTGTCCTCTAAGCCTAGCGTTAGCTCTCTCCTCCTTCCTAGTTTCCTTCCTAGGTTTCTCCTCTGAGTTTCGGCCCTCTCCTTCTTCATCCTTTAAGTTTCGGCCCTATCTCTCCTTACCTCCTTCTAGCTTCAGCCCTCCACTAAATTCGGCCCTTTACCTTCTCCTAGTTTAGGCCCTCTAACCTCCTCCTATTTTCGGCCCTCCTCTCTTCTCCAGGTTTCGGCCCTTAGTTTATTTTGGTTGAGCTGAATGGAAAGTTAAGAAGTTGCCTTGTGACATGCATATAAGCTTAATTGTGATTATCTTATGAATATGCATTAATGATCAGTTGAAGTTGATGATATTGTTTGTACTGTCATTCAGTAAGACATAAGTTGGGTTTGTTCATTTGTCAGTATCTTGAGTTTCCTTATGCTTGATTGAGGGTTGCTTCCTTCTCCTTTTGACAGTCAGTTGTAGCCTTGCTTTTTGAGTCTTCTTGAGTTGAGTTGGGGTTTGACTTTCTCTTTCTTCTCTTGATCTTTTGCTAGTCAGATTTGTCTTGTCTTGAGTCTTCTCTAGTCCCCTTCTTGTCAGTTATGATTTGGTCATCTTGAGTTGGTGAGGGGTTTGTCAGTCAAAGTGATAGCTTCACTTTGAGACTGTCTTCTTGACAGTTTGTGCAGTGCTTTGGCACTGAGTCAATTTGAGTCAGTTGATGTTATGGTGTGTCTATATCAATGAGATTAGACAGTCCATGGCAGTGGCTTGAGTCTTCTTCTTCTCTCTTCTTTTCTGGTCATAATAGGGTGGTAGGGTGGTGCTAGGGCCTACATTGTAGGCGTGTAGGGGTTGGAGACCCTTCCGGTTGGTGCTGGGAAGTAATTGTATAAAACGGAGTCTTTGTCCTCCTTCCAGCAATAGACTGGTAAAGTAAATTGTAAAGGGTTGTTACCCTAGCCAGCATTCAGACTGGCAAAGTAAATTTTGGAGTTAGTGAAGCTTTCGTGGTTTTCTCCCCAGTCACTGGGTTTCCACGTAAAAACTTTTATGTTCATATGGTTGATGCTTTGAGTTGTTTTTACTTATGATGATGATATATGCCAATGCTTAAATGATAAATGATGATGTGATGTATGCTTTACTTGATATATGATATATGCCATGCTAGAAAGACAAATGCTTATACATGATTTGATCAATGATATATGACACATGCCATACTGATGATGATACATGTCTAGCTATATGTCATGCTTAGATGATAATGTTGGTTACTTGTTGTGATTCATATTGAATGTGATGATATAAATGAGAACAACTAACAGTTTGTTTTGAAGGTTAAAAAGAAGTAAAGAACAACTTAACACCGATTCAACCCCCCTCTCAGTGTCAACAATATTGGAGTGACTTGCCTCTTAGCATCACTAGAAACAATCCATTTTGGCAACCGATGTGTGATGCCATAGCTATTGTTGGCCCAGGAAATAGAAGTGCTACCTATGAGGAGTTGCGGGGGCCACTTCTTCAAGGAGAGAAGAAGGACATCAACTCTAGATTAGCGGAGTTGAAGCAGTAATCGGAGGTCACCGGTTGCACAATCATGTCTGATGGTTGGATAGATAGGAGGGGTAGGATCCTTCTTAATTTCTTGGTACATTGCCCCAAAGGTTCCATGTTCATCGAATCAGTGGATGCATCGGCACACGTAAAAGATGCATCATTGTTATGTGAGTTGTTAAGTGGGTTCATCGAGGAAATTGGTTTGCCCAATGTGGTGCAAATCATAACAGATAATGCAGCTAATTATGTGGCTGCTGGTAAGATGCTTATGGAGAGGCATCGATCATTGTTCTGAACTCCATGTGCAGCACATTGTATTGATTTGATGCTAGAGGATATAGCAGAACTTTCCTTCGTCAAGGAGGTGATTGATCGGCTAGGAGCATCCCGAAGTTCATATATAACCATGCTTTCATTCTTAGCCTCATGAGGAGATGCACCAAGAACAGGGAGTTGCAACGTCCTGCAATCACACGGTTTGCCACAAACTTCATTACTCTTCAGTCACTTCTTAAATGTCAATTTGAGTTGAAACAATTGTTTGTTTGTGATGAGTGTCGTGACTGTAGATATAGTAGGAGAGAGGATGGCAAAGCTATTGCTAGATTGGTGTACCTCGACTTCTTCTGGGAAGGAATGGAAGAGGTGTGCTCAATAAGTGAACCTCTTGTAAAGGTTCTGAGGTTAGTTGATGGGGATAAGCCCACAATGTGTTGACTGTAGATTGTCATTGATGCCAACACCAGATTGTAGATTGTTATTGATGCCAACAATAGATGTTGGAAGCCTTGTATCTGATGATGATGATGTGTGACCCTTGCAGTGGTCACAGTACGATGCAGCCTGGATGATGATAGTCCCTGTTGTCCCTTGATGATGTATGCATGGATGGTGATGGTGGTGATCCCTTGATGACCTTGATGATGTGTTGGATGATGTGGTGGAGCCCTAGATGATGTGGTGGAGCCCTTGTTGGTGATTGGTCTTGTTGATGCACATGGTGATGGTTGCTTGACATGGTGATGACTGCTTGATGATGGCTTTGGAGCCATGATGCCCAGTGATGGTTGCGCCTAGATGATAGAGCTCTTGTTGATGTGACATGATGGTGATGAATTCTTGCTTGATTGAGGATCCCTTACCTTAGTCGCTTCATTCCTTTACCTCACCTACCCTTGCGCCATTCCTTATCCCTTTGCTCCTTTATCCCTTTACCTAATCTACCCTTGCGCTAGTCCCTTTCACCCTTGAAAACCCCTCCTAAACCCTAACACTACACATTTACCCTTTCCTACACATAACGCTACCCTTTACACTAGCCTAAACCCTAACATAGTCCTTTACACCTAATCCTACCCTAATCCCTTTCCTTCTACACTACGCTAGCCCTAATCCTATCCTTATCCCCTTCCTCCTCTACTTACGTTAGCCCTATTACTTGTGAAACCCTAACCCAACCTAATGCTAGCCTATCCCATTGTTAGCTTGTCCCTAATGTTGAATTTAGGGCTTCCAGACAATATCGATATCTTTTTAATTTTATAGAACAGTATATCGAATAACCAAGAGCATTAACCAGAGAGCATGTATATAACCAGTTAGAGCAATGTACAGTAAAGTAAAGAGCATAAACAAGAGACACAAAGTTTTCCTTGGGGAAACCCTTTCGGGAGAAAACCCCAATATGAATTCTTCCTTAATATTCAGATGAGCTTCATAAGAGCAGATACAACAGT
>Ga0073774_1000475_pt1 | contig 10333 bp, 10 predicted proteins | sample InSIn5gowninarea_FD_77487 | JGI IMG/M metagenome (GOLD analysis project Ga0073774, IMG submission 77487) | Clean room microbial communities from NASA Spacecraft Assembly Facility at Jet Propulsion Laboratory, Pasadena, California, USA -... ... | reverse complement strand
GGGCACTACGGCTACTTGATATGATGCCTCTCCGAATGAGTTGACGCCAGTAAAATCAGAAAAGACGGGAAGGTTGTCATCCATTTCGGGAGTCGTGGTTTCCTCCGCTTTCCACCTTCCCACCTCGCTCGTTTCTTATGTGTTTGATGATGGCAGATGACTTCTATGGACTCGGTCAGCTGTAAGATGGTATGACTTACTCAAGCTAATGCATATTGACAATTACTTTCGATGTTTTACCGAGACATGAGCAGTTGTGACAGTAGCCAACAGATGACAAAAGTGAGTCGGCCCAGATTGTGAACTGTGTCATGAGCATACCGTAATCATGAAAGATGAAGAAATTGTAGACTAGACATGCACAGACCGCCGCTAAGCGCAATGACAAATACTAAGTGGCAAGGATCAAGGACAGGAATCATGCTTCTAGCAAGAGCGACTTCACGGCGTCTTGCCACGACTTGTCCACATCATCAGCGAGCACTGGGTGTTAGCAATGATTTACTGGTCGTATGTTGTATCAGATGGATAGATGATTAAATCGACGACAGTTCTTCATGCAAGTCATCATGTCAGGAGGCTGCCGCGGATGGGATTTCCTGCAATCGCCCCACTTGTCACCTCAAGGGCTTTTGGAGGCTGGAAGGACTTGGGAGACATGCGAGCTTGACTTGTTAATTTACACTGTCAGATAGACAACATTCCAAAGCTGTGGACAACAATACACGCGATAAGGCGACTTTTCCGCAGCAGAGTTTAAGGTAGGTGCGTCGTGCGTCACATAAGGTTGAAAAGTACCGGGCGCTTGGCAAGCATATTCTCTGGGGCATTCGTTAGGGGCTGGCGCTAGGCAAGCCGCCATCCCGGACGAAAGGAAGGCGCTTTCTCGATCCAATTCAGGCCTCATACCGGGCTACACAAAAGAAGGATTGGTTTCAGCTGCTATGTGGCAGAATTGGAGAAGATAACCTGAGATCGGGATCTGGTATCAGTATTGAGGGACAGATCTTCAAGATGAACCACGTTGACGACCCATGCTGTCCGAAAAAGTGGATTTGGACTTTGGACTTTCGAGGCATACCCGGTCATAGCTCAAAAAAGGTGTTTCTCTGGTTTTCTCACTCTGGGCGGGCTGACTGCTTTTGCTGCGGCAGAATACGTGTCGAGGGCGTGAGGGTTATCGCGGTTGACTGTCTCAACTGAACGAAGACGAATGGAAGACGAACAAGTGACTACGAGTATGTGAAAGAGGGACATCACTATCACGCTTCCTGGAGGTTGCCGCGACCTCGTGGAAAGCTCGCCTCGCAATTAGAGTTTATACGTTAGCTGCCACGAGTCTACCCAATCTTCTGCCACCTACTGCCCTCCTTCTTGTGTCTCTCTCGCTGTGCTGTGCTGGACCTCGACTTCCAACTACATCTTCAACCAGACGACATAGACTTGCGCAGGCTACTTCTCATCTTTACGCTCACCCTGCCTCGCCCCACGTGCTACACTTGTCACTCCTCTCCACCTGGCACTACTACTTCCCTTACTCGTTCCGGACTTGGTCATCACAGCTGAACTTCCGATATTCCACCATCGCACAGACTCAAAGCTACCTGTAACACAATACATTCGCGACAACATCGCTCACATCCTCAATACTGTGTGCTATCCAAGCATAATACTACAAAAGATTCGACATACAGGCTCAACCGAGCTTGACTCTATCCTGAGCACTTTGTCAGAGCATCTACGCATCGACCGGCACTTCCTCTCACGCAAAGGAGGACAATATCAATTCAGCACTTCAAAGAGATTTGGCCCAAGTCACAGCAGAGTTTCTCTCGTGGTGCTTATACAAGCAAAAGGAAATCACCACAACGCACTTCGCTGCATTGACCTCACAACAACAAGTCTACAGAGCTCAGGCTCTAGCGGTCTACATACTTCTCCACACCGAAACATCTCGCGATAATGGCCAGCACTTCGCATAGTGGCCGGGGGCTCACTCTGCCCTCTATTGCGACAATGACGCAGGGTCTACCACAAGATCCACGCAGCAATGGTCAGTCTGCCTTTGATACCCGTGATTCTGGCACCTGGTCAGTGCCATCACACAGCAAGCGTACTTTCCCTTGTCCCCAACATGACCATTACGTCGATCTGTGCTGACTTTGCAAAGACTCCTCCACACTTTCCAATCCGAGTCAACTACACTCCATCCTCAATGCAGACCCTGCGAACAACAGACTTTCCGGACCGCCAGCCCAACAACACAGATATTCACCACAACAATACCCACAGCATCAATCGCAGCCAGTTGTCCTTCCTGCACTATCTCAAGCGTTCGACCACCGTGCCTCCACTGCATCAGATGCCTCATACCTCATGGACTCTAGAAGAAGTAGTGTAGATCACCGCATGAATAACCCAATGGGCAACATGGCATTGAATCCATATGAAGCAAACAACGTCTCAACCACATCTTTGGCTTCAAACCTTCAACATCAAAGAGGCATAATCAGAGGGAATGGAATGGTGTCGCCAAATGCACGAAGGACAAGCGGTGCATCAATGCCCGGCCCACGAAGAGCACCAGCAATTCAGCCTCTGACCAGATCTCAAAATATGCCGAATCCTTTGTCTTCTACCCCTACCAAAGGTTTTGCTTGGGCTTTTCCCGATGGGGATGAGCAAGAAGGATCTAGTCCTGATTCGTCTCGTGCGGGAAGCATCACAACTATCAACACTATCGATTCAAACGCCTACTCAATGCGTCAGAACAGATATGAAGGTATGATATGCACATACAAGCTACGATGATATGTTATATTGACATAGTATAGATGATAATGATCACCGGCAATCTGCGCAACATCAAAGGATTGCCAATTTACAAGCTGGAGATACAGGAGCTGGTGCTGGAAACTACAGCAGGACTCCAGAACTTCGTGTCAGCCACAAGCTTGCAGAACGAAAGAGAAGGAGTGAAATGAAGGATCTCTTTGACACGCTCAACAAATCCCTCCCGAATTCTCCTGGCAGTAAATCGAGCAAGTGGGAGATTTTGAGCAAAGGTATACCGAACTGATTTATCCTACCTGCAGCCAAAACTGACGATACCATAGCAATTGAGTACATTCAAAAACTACAGGCATACACTCAAGGTCTCGAGGGTGAAAAGGGTCATCTTGCACGCGACCACGAAGAAGCAAAGCGAGCTATAGAAGAGAGTCGGGCGCTGCAGAACGAAGTGACTTTGATGTGGCAGCATATGAAGAGGCTCGAGCCAAATACGCGACACGCTTTTGGTGCAATGAGCAATCAGCTTGAGAGCCAGCAGGAACAGCCAAACCCCAGGCTTGCACCCCTACATGCACCTCCACCTGCTCACGGAAACTGGGGAATGGATAGCACGATGTCAGGTGTGGAGTATGGAAATTCTTATGATCGTCGATGAGGTTTGGCAGGTACTATCACGATGTGGAAACACCCCTTGTATTCGAAAATACCAGATATCATTGCAGATGGTGTCTTGCTACACCTGCGTCCTGCAAGTGTTCGCTCGCGTGCTCGAGCATGTGTTCGCTACCTTAAAGTCAATGTCAAAAGTCAATTCGAAATCCTAGAAATATAAGTCTGGACGGGCTGTTTAAGACGTGTCGCGACGCTGGGGTTCTTCAACGCATGTGTGAGAAGATGGCATTACATATTGCTATAGCGTAGAGGAAGATATAGATAGTGTATGGAAATAATGGAGACTGTATCTGATATCAATGTGAGCTGAAAGCCAAGCAAACGCCACCCCGTCCCGAACCAAAATTTGAAACCTCCAAGTCCCCAACCACTTGAAAGCATGCTGTTTCCCCTGATTCGTATCCAGCTGGACCTAGCATGAGCTTCTTTGCTTGACATTTCTCCGTGTTGAACTTATCACACCTCACTGTCATTACCTACATCATCATCTTGCTGCCAGCATTCGCAGCTGTGGTCACAACATCATGGCCAATAAAAAAGACTACCAAAGAGTCAGATCGTCCAATGAATCAGCAAGAGGTCAGGATGATATAGAGATGGAGAGGATGGCCAGGCCAGGACAAGCCAATGGCGCAAAGAGAAGTCGGGGATTGATGTATGATGTGGACGAAGAAGGAAGAAGGTTGTCATCAGATTCGATAAGACCGTCGGAAGAGATGAAAGATCGAGAGATGCTGAGTGAGATGCAGAGGAGCAATTCGAAAAGACCTGTGAGTGCTATAGCTTCACAGAGGATCTACCTGCAGATGCTAAAGATGGGACTAGTCATTGCTATGGCGATTCACCAAATACGCCCTCATATCCTTTGCGCTCCTCATTCTTTTCATCCTCCTCGGAGGCGGCGCATACAAAGCGTCAGGCAAGAACTTTGAAGACCTACCTTATGCTGAAAATCTGCCAATATTCAACCACGATACAATAGAAGAAGTTGCAGATACTACATCCTATAAGCCTGGTTATATCTCGAATGGTTCGAGCTTGTATGCACCCACAACGATATTGATTAGCTTGGATGGTTTCAGGCCAGATTATCTCACAAGAGGTGTAACACCGGGCTTAAACACATTGATCAGAAATGGTGAGTACGAGGAGGACGTTATCGCGAGAGAATACAGAAGCTGATGCGATATAGGTGCGAGCGCTGAGTTCATGAAACCCAGTTTCCCATCAGTAACCTTTCCCAATCACTATACTATGATGACAGGTTTACACCCAGAAAGTCACGGCATCGTTGGCAACTCATTCTACGACCCTACTTTGGAGGAAGAATTCTACTATACCAACCCTGAACACAGCATGCAAGCGAAATGGTGGTCAGCAGAGCCCCTCTGGGTGACTGCTGAAGACCAAGGAGTTCGCACCGCCATTCATATGTGGCCAGGTAGTGAAGCAAACATTCCCGATGTCGAGCCTACTTATCTTGACCACTACAACAAAAGTGAGCTCCTTGGTCGCAAAGCCAATCGCATCTTCGAGCTTCTTGTCCAACGCCCAGGCCCTCAAGAAATCGAGGCCGACCCAACTTTGGCGAACGGTCCACAACGTCCCCAATTCATTGCCGCATACATTCCTGAAGTCGACAGTATAGGACATCAATACGGTCCTGATAGCCCAGAAATGCTCGAGACCATCGGCCACGTCGACCTCTTCATTCGTACCGTAGATTTCCAGCTCACCAAATTCGGACTGGACAAAGTCGTCAACTTCATCGTCGTTTCCGACCATGGTATGGCACCTACATCGACGAACCGCCTCGTCCAGCTCGAAGACCTCATCGATCCCGAACTCATCGCCACTACTGAAGGCTGGCCAAACTACGGTATCCGCCTCCGTGATCCTTCACCAGAGCACTTGGAGACAGTCTACAACCGCCTGCAACAGCAAACAGCATTGAAAGGCGGCTTCAACGTCTATCTTCGTGATCGCAACATGCCAGAACGTTTCCACTTCACCAACAACGAACGTATCGCTCCTCTCTGGATCATGCCCAAAGTTGGCTGGGCGATTGTCACCAAAACCGAGCTCGATGTCAGCGAAGCACAAGCCAACAACGACGTCTTCCATCCTCTTGGTATCCACGGCTACGACAATGATGAGCCAGACATGCGCGCCATTTTCATCGCTCGTGGTCCTGCTTTCCCTCGTGGAAGAGTGGATGCTTTCCAAAACACAGAAGTCTACAACATTGTATGTGACTCGCTAGGTATCGAGCCGAGACCGAACAATGGAACTTTGAGGTTACCATTGAAGGTGGATGATAGTGTGCCTGATATTATTCCTGGTAAATTCAATCCCGAAGATGAGGATAATGATGGGAATCTGCAGTTTCCGGCTGACCCGAATGACCCGGACGCCAACGTTCAGCCTGCCCATGACGATGCTGCTGCTGATGCGCCTGCGCCTGAACCAACGCCTGCTGCGCCCTCAGATGTACCAACCTCGGACGTCGACGACGAGTTCATCGACAATCCCATCGATGCCGAAACCAAAGCAGAGATTGAAGAAGAGTTTGCGCAAGAAGAGGCCGAGGCGGAAGGGATGGATGAAGAAGATTGGAAGGAGTGGTTTGGTGATGAGTTTGATGGGTTCAAGGGGTGGGTCGATAATCTGTTTGGTGGTGGCAAGGGTGGTGCGCCGAGTGGTGGGGAGGAGCTGGGGTTGGGATTGGGAGATGGCGCTGGTGAGTTTGATAAGGTTGCGGAGTTTGAAGGTGGTGGGTGGGAGGTGGGAGTTAGACCTGGGGATGTTGGCATTGATGCGTGATTAGAGGGTGAATGGAATGGGATTGAATGGGCATGGAGTTTTGTAGATGGAAGGAAGGGGATTGGAATGGTATATAGACGGAAAGGAAAGGGGTGGTTGTTTATTGTTGGGATATCTTCCGTGTACATATAGTGGTATAGTCAATTGTACTCTCTTCCTTTAAGTCGGTAGCTGCTCGACTTTGTTGTTGAAAATCCCTGTCAACTCAACCCAGGGTGAAAGAGCAAGTCCAGCACAACAGCACAGATATTTTGGAGCCCAAGCCAGGGTTGAGGTGAAAGCGCCAAAGCTTCCGCCACTGGCTGAGACCATCCACTGCCCAGCCAGCGGCATGCTTCCTCCAGCAGAAACAGTAGGCAAGCAGGAAGCGGAACAGGCTTGAAGACGGACTAGCTGATGGTCATGCAACACTGCCCTTTGCATAAGATTCATCGTCACTGGTAGCTCGCCTCAATATTCGGTAAGCACTGACCAGATCCTTGTACTAACCATGAAGCGTTTCACGCTCGATATCTCGACTTCGAAGCACATTTGTACTTGATTGGTGCTTCTTTCCCTTTCACACTCCAAGATAGCTGATCGCAGAGTAGCATAGATGAACGGGGCAGTGTGGCGTCTTGGAGGTTCGTGGTGCTTGTCTGATGTACATGACTTGGGACGCGTTATCTTGGTCTCTCATCAGCATCGTCAGAGCAGGCTTTGTTGATCTAGGCCTCTTTTGAAGGCCGGCAATCAAGCAAGCAAGCGAGCAGCCAGCGACCTGAGAAAGAAATCAGAGATGAAAGGCAGAAACATTGCACGAGACGGTAAAAAGTCACCAGCATATAGATCGATTTTGCAATCTTGTAGAGACAAAGATTCCAAGCACATTGATAATTGTTCGAACTTCAGCAAGTGGTTTTAGAAAATTGAATACTATTGAGTTGTTTCAGCACAATCGTAAGCTCATCCTATTTGAATGAGATATAATCTTCTTGCTTGCCAACACTATGTAGATAGAAGTGAACGAAGGTGGGATGAAACGAAAGAAAGCAGAAAACAGCGCTCAGGCATTTGAACCATGATATTATTGATCATTTTGAGATCTAGCAGCATACTATGAAGTGTTTGTTGATGCTCTTATATCTGAAGAGCGGATGTCCTTTCCTCGGAGCCATCTGGTTCGCCGGAAAGAAGAAAGAAGAAACGAAAGAAACCTCCATGCAACATGTCAACAACTTCCTCGTTTACCAAGAAACGTCTGCTCCCCAGCCTGACTTTGACTCTGCAGCACCATTGGTCGTGGGCTTAGCAGCAGCTGGTGCATTGCCCGCATCACCCCATCCCTCAGCAGCAGTCTCCTCAGATGCTGGCTCAGCAGCCTCAGCTGAACCCCAACCATCGCCACCACCATCGGCATCTCCCGCAGCATGTTCAACCTCATCATCTGACTTGTCGTCAAACTCCAAGGGCTCATCTCCCTCCGGCTTGTACTGCTCCAAGAAGTCAGGAACAGGCGAATTCGACTCAATCAATAGCTTAGTGAGGTCGGGTCCAAGAGCGGCATCACGATCATTGTAGAAGCTATAATCATGTTAGCAAATGGGCAATTTGAAAAGGTCCTCCAAAAAAGAATTACCTGGTTGCTTGGCCCTCATTGCCAATACGTGCTGAGAGTATTTGATTAGCTCAAGAACATGGGACAAGGGTGATGGTAACCTTACCAGTGCGACCGATACGATGGACGTATTCAGTCATTCCACCGTGCATGGAGTCCGGCAAGTCGTAGTTGATGACGTGGAGAACATTTGCAATGTCCAATCCACGAGCCATAACACCTGTAGCGACCATGATGGGACACTTGCCACGTCTGAAGGCACGGATGGCGTCCTCACGTTCGCGCTGCGTGCGGTCGCTGTGAATAGAAGTGACAGGGAATCCCTTAAATGGAATTAGCGGAATGACCTTCAAACTTGATAGAATGAACTTACATGATTGTAGAGATAATCGTCGATCTGTTCGACCTTGCCCTTGGCGTTGGCGAAGATCAAAGTCCTGCATGGAGGTAGATCGAGCAGGAGATCACTCAGTGCCTGATTTTTCACGTCGTTCTCGACCCAAATCATATCCTGTCTGATATTCTTGTGGGTAGAGCCCACTCTACCGACGCTGAGTCGAACATGCTCGTCCTCAAGATACTTTCTGGCCAACGCACGAGCCTCCTTCGGGAATGTAGCGGAGAAGAGCATGAATTGATGGTCTCCATCCATCGATGAAGCACCACCACCAAGAAGGGGACCCATCACCTCCTCCCAAGACTCACCAAGCATCTCATCTGCTTCATCAATGACTGTGTACTTGACACGGTCTAGGCTCAGCCAACACGAGTCATTGTTCACAATGTCCTTGAGACGACCAGGAGTACCGACAAGCACATCACATCCACGCTGAAGCTCAGCAATTTGCTCACGCTTCGAGGCACCACCGTAAGCACAAGCAGGGCGGAGCATAGAGCGATAGCAAAAGCGACGGCAGTCATCAAAGATCTGCATGGCCAACTCGCGTGTGGGGCAGATGATTAGAACCAGAGGCTGTGCCTGTACGGCATCGGTCTGCGCATTGTAGCGTGCTGGATTAGGACGCTTGGCCGCCAGCTTCCTCGCCTTGCCCATAAGGCGGGACAAGATGGGAATGAGATAAGCAGCCGTCTTACCTGATCCAGTCTGGGCAACACCAACGACATCGTTCCCCAAGAAGATGGCAGGAATTGAATATGCCTGGATGGGCGTGGGTTGAGTGTAACCACAGAGAGTCACGTTTTCGAGCATTGTTGGGTGAAGGCCCGCTGAGGTAAAATTGCTGATCGGACGGACTGGATTGGGGGCTTCTTGAGTAACAGCGAAGTCATTGTAAGCTTGAAGAGCATTGCCAGCAGAGGAGATTTCTCTCCGGTTGAAGAGCTGAGCTTCCAGCTCTGGCACGCGGGGTCCGACATCTCCGTATTCGTCGTCCCATTCGTAGCGTGCAGCATTGTGAGCCCTGACTGAAGTGTTAGCATGTTGATAACCGTGACTGATATAAGACATACCAAGTCGGGATCACGTCGGCCTCCTCAAGAGCGACGGCAGCGTCACGGTCGGCTGCTAAAGCGACATAGTCCACAGCAGTTCTGCTGTTCCAGCCGTGGTCCTGAGGGTTGCGGAATGTCGAGCCAGCCTCAACTTCGGTCGTAGTGGTATTTGGCTCATTATCGTTGATGTTGGCAGATTGGACACCAGTGGTGATATCATCGACAGCAGTGGCAGCAGGCTCGTCTGCGTTGCCCCAACCAGAGCCAGAACCCCAGGCAGACATGATGATCACTGCGGGTTGATGTTAGCTATTGGTTAAGATGATCTTCTGATGGAATAAACGTGAACCACTGACCTTTTGAGCTTGAGTCAGAGTGATAGAATTGAAGTGAGAGATTCTTGCTGTGTGAAGTCTCAGACGAGAGATGAGAGACGCGTTGAGACGAAGTAGAATAGTTGGTGATGGAAGGACGGAAACGTGATGATGAAAAAGAGAGGCGATGAAGAAGGGAAGAGAAGTGATGAAGAGGGGAAGAGAAAACGAGAGAGAGAGAGAAGTGAAGAAGAAGAAAAGAGTGAGATCGAAAGTCTGGACGCTGTTCGTTTGCTGTCAAGTCAAGTAAGGTAGCTCTTGAAACAGGCACGCACGCAGCACTTTCGTAAATAAACAAACTATCAAACTCGCTATACTGCCACTCGAAATGGATGTGGGACATGTATCACGCTCTCTTATCAAACACTTTTCTATAAATGTCTGCTTGTTCTGCTTGTCCAAGTGGCTGAAGAGCTCTGAACCTCATTGTGATTCTGTACATGTACCTCTGCTTGTTTCAGGTGCAGCCGGCGTGCCCATCCCCTGATATCATGATCGAGCCATTCAAGTCTCCTCAAACACAAGCTTGTTACATACACGGTCTTATCACCATATTCTGTGAGCAGTGCAAGTAGTCCAGCGACCAACCAGATTCCAGCATAAGTAAGCAAGGGCAGCTCTG
>Ga0073774_1000473_pt1 | contig 10367 bp, 8 predicted proteins | sample InSIn5gowninarea_FD_77487 | JGI IMG/M metagenome (GOLD analysis project Ga0073774, IMG submission 77487) | Clean room microbial communities from NASA Spacecraft Assembly Facility at Jet Propulsion Laboratory, Pasadena, California, USA -... ... | reverse complement strand
GGTCTGAGATGAGTCTGAAGAGGGCGTCATGTGTTGACGGAGAAGTTGAATCGGCTGGTCGTCGAGACAATGGGCCAAACAGGAGTTGGGGATTGTCGTAGAAGTGTGGAGCTCGAGGAAGGTCGAGATGGCATTTGCAATGTCGGTCAGGACAAGGGTTGTCTCGTCATGGAAGAAGTCATGCCTGACTTTGTCGTCTATGATGCAGTATGTGCCAAGAAGGTGGCCAGAGGGGTTTCTGATGGGGACTTCTGCGAAGGATACTAGGTGAGGTGGAGCGACCTGATGGCTGCAGTCTTCGGGTTGGTCGAGGGTGCGGATGTCTCTGACAACAAGACGGGTGGTATCGGCAACAAAGTCGTGAGAGGCGATGGACTCGTGGCCAGTGGGGTGGCTGAAGACGGCGATTGATCGTGATGTTGGATCATGTTCCCTGTATAGCGCATGCTCTTGAAGTCCGAACGGCGACGTCGAGGGGGTGGCTTCAGCGATCACGGACAGTCTAAGGTCGTCTAGCAGAGAGATGGTGGCCCTGTCGCAGCGCAAGCGGAGGGCGCCATTCTGAGCGAGGGCGACGAGGACGGGATTGTTGGCCAGGCAGTGTCTGAGGCCTTGTGTTAGCATCAATGGCCTTGTGTGCGTCGGCATGCCGCACTCACTCTCCTGCATCCCACTGTCCAGCAAAGTCCTCGGCCGACATGGTCAGCCAGTTGATGTCAAACTGTCAATTCAGAAGGCGTCAGCGTTGTGGGCAAGCAGCAACGCCAGCAGCAACGCCTGAGATGACAGAGACGACGGAGACGACCAAGTCCCTTTTGCTCAGCTTTTGCACCTTTCCATGGCCGCCTCCCCGTCAAACGCTCAAAACCACACACATCGAGATTCGTTTTGACTACTCGAGTACATGGCCACGCTTGCTCCTTCCCTGCAGCCGCCTCGTGTTCTAGGCCTGCGCCACATCCCGTCTCGGAGGACAGGTCCGTCATGGCCCATGCTTCCACCTTTTCCTCTTCTTCCTCTTTTCGACCACCTTTTCCTCTCCTTATTCTTTTGTACCTTAGCCATGTACGGAGCAATTCGCTAGACATTGAAGTACCTTATCATCCATCTAGTTCCAGGCCACACATGCTGGAGTTTTATTCGATTTATGCACCGCCGGTGTCCAGTATGGGGGACCTTGCAACGGAGTGTCCGTTGCATCCGGATCAAAACCTTATTACTGCGGCCCGAGACTTCATATCGAGCGCACCGTAGATTTTGGTCCGACATGTATCACATCTTTAGTCGGATACAATAGCCTTGACTGGGGATTGGAGACAGCATGTTGCGATGGAAGACTCCCCTCGTAACTAGTTTTGGGTTTCAGTCCGGGGGGCCATCTGTGCAAGTAGAATTTACTGTGATTCGATGTTGAGACTGGCTGGCAAGCGCTCGATAAGAAAGGCCCATGCGCGTGCTGTTGCCTCGTCCTTCTGCACTGAAACTCTCAGCCACGCAACAGCAAACCTTTCTCTATTCTCTGGCATGAAATACGCGAAGGCTTTTCAACCCTAAAACATACGACCCGATCGGTTAGTACGATAACACAGAGCATCGCCACTCTCTGCCATCTCGACTGTCCATTCAACCTGATCCTGATGCCGCGGCTTTGCCGTAACCATTGAACTCGCCAGTCTCGTTGAGCAGAACCGGCAACTCTTCGTCTCTGAAAGCTTGGTGGATATCTGTGTACTTCGGTCGCCAACCCAGTTGTCTCAACCGCTCGGCTCTGTTTCTTGCATTTGATGCAATAACAACATCACTGTATTTGCCAAACAAATCTCCATACTGCTCTTCTGGTATTTGCCTTGGTGCTTCATCCTCAATCTTCCCAGCAGCTTTGAGCCCCTTGCCGATGAATGCTGCACACTCTGCCCATGTGGCTTCCTCGCCGTTTTCGCAGAAGAAGTATGGATTCTCCAACGAGACTTCGTCTGGGGAAGCTTCTAGCCATTGTAGTATCGTCGCGTATCCATACGAGAGGTCTTTGACATGGACAAGACCCCAGATGCCCTTGCCGCCTCCTACATATCCGGCGTATTTGTGCTTGAGGGCGAAACGGGCCATGGTCATGACTTGTATCGACAGTTTTCCATGTGTTGAAGCGCCATAGATCAAAGGAGGGAGCATGATGAAGAGCTTCGCCTTCAATCCAAGTCTATTGCGTGCATCGAGGATGGCGAGATCGATTTCGCGATGGGAGGACGTGTCTGGTCGTGCGTCTAGAGCTGCAGGGTCGGTATCCTTGTAGATTGTGTCGCTCCCATATTCGCCATGCGAGTCATCGCTCAAGAAGCTGCAACCGCTGGTGTGAATGTAGTAGGTATGTTTGTCTTCCTCAGCTCGTTGCTCAATGCCCTTGATCACGGCTTGAACAGAGGGTAGGTGGTCGGCCGTCGCTGTGTGGATTACGATGTCGCTGGCTGTGGTTTGCTTGGTGATGAGCTCAGAGTCGTCGATTGTGCCCATCACTACTTTGACGTTCTTTTGCTTTAGCTCATCGGCGGCTTCTTGACGACGGACTAGCGTTGTGACATCGTAGTCTTTCTCCAGTAGTCGATCCAGGACTTCGAGGCCAATATATCCGGGACCAATAAGAAAGACCTTTTTGTTGACTTCTGTCATTTTGACTTCTTTGTCAGGCGTGATTGTTCAGTGAGAGGGATGAGACGAGGAGAGCTTAGCAAGAAAGAAGGCAGGAGTAAGGGTTGCTGCACACTGTTGGAATTGTTGTTATCGCACAGCCATGTCGATCACCTGCCCCGCCTTGCGGATTATGACACAATGAGGGGCACGAGATAAGTTGCTCCCTCGTATACCAGCGGAATCCTTCTCCGTCGATTGCACAACTAGCTGCACGCGAGACAAGGGTAAGGATAATTCGATGCAAGGTGCATAATCGTTCATAAACATGGAATCTTGCACCAAAACCCGCTACCACAATGTCAGGTTGTTGCTGGCGGCTGTTCCAAGATTGAATTTGTGACCGGGGGAAATTAGCCGGAATTTCTCCAGGGAGCAATCACGAACCAGACTTCCTCTTCCACTATCACTCATGCCTATTCGTCAAAAAGTGCATAAGGCTGACATATGGCAATACCAGTACGGGCGGGAATGGTGACACTGATAGGAAAGCCTCCATAATCAGGATCGTCGCTCGGCATGATGGCGAACAGCCCACTTCGCGTCTCATCCCCATTCAGCAAACGAACGGTTCTGAGTTCCTTGCTCCCGCCATCGACATCAATCTCTTCAAATTTGAGTATCCCGCTGAAATGAGCATCTGAGCTGTTGTGCTTGAAGTTCAGCTGGAAGCCCCTGCCCAAAAGAAGAAACTGGTCGTCCTCGAGGTGAATCACCATCCCTGAGCCGACTGATGGACGTCCGAATACGAATGATCTTTCTATCTGAAGATTCCAGTCGCCAAATGTGGCTTGTACTTTCGGCGATGGATCCTTGCCATCTGGTGATAATTCGTCGAAGAAAAAACCGATACTGGCATTCCCCTTGGCTTGAGCCGAAAGCACAAGGTGAGAAGTCTTTGCCAACAACCCATAATGCTTTCTGAAGGGACTCTGCACTGGATCCACAGTATCAATGCCAAATGGCGAACAGCCCAAACATCCGTACGAACCGATGGCGGCCCATATCCTCAGAGCACCATACTCATCACGACGTTGCTCGGGGATGAAGAGGGGTTGGTTGTTATGACGATACTCCTTGCACAACCTCGAGTAATTGTTGAGGTAGATGTCCGGGGCAACAAAGTCGAGCGAAGGAGCGAATGCCTGCCACACATCCAAGACATCTACAACGCCTCCACCGGATGGATAGTCACCCGGATCTGAGCCGCCCCCTACAATAGCTGGCGTATTGGCGTCGGCATCACTGTCCGCGTAGTTCTGCCAAACGTTGGTATACAAAGGAAGAGGGTACACTGATTTTCCTGCTGAGGCCACTTCTTCCAGATACACCGCATAATGGAAGGCCATGAACAGTTCGTCGATGCGCTTGCTGTTGCCGGGTAGGTCACCCCATGTCATCCCTTTTGTGAGAGAACATTGACGAAGCTCTCCGAGATCATGCTGGAAAGCATCTGTAAAGCCGGACCAGTCCTTTGCCAGGAAGTTGTGCAGTTCGGCTGGCAGTGGTGAAGCGAAGCGTTCTTCTGCGACATCGCTACGGTCTCTGGAATCGCCGAGGACGCCAACCTCGTTCTCGACCTGGACCATGATTACAGTCGCATGTTCACCATCTATGTCTCTGAGATGCTGCATGAGTGTCTTGAACGCTTTGGCGTCGGCTTTCTGTGCTTCTGTGCCAAACAGCGTCAGGATATCAGCAGTAGTACGGCTGCCATCCTTATCCCGCAGCTTCACTCTTGGAAAACGCCTGGGATCTCGTTTGACCCAAGGCGGTGCATAAGTCGAAAGACCTGTACTTTGTGTCAGACTTGATGTTTTGCAAGTTTGATTCAGGAGGCTGACCATTTTTGAAACTCCCAAACCATAAAAGCACAACACGAAGATTATGTAACCTCGCGTCGAGCAAAACTTGGTCTAGCGATGTAAAGTCAAAGGCACCTTCGGTTGGCTCAATTTGCTCCCAAGATACAGATCCTAATACCGCGTTCATGTTCATCGTGGTCAGTTTTGACCAAACATCCTTCATGTATTCCGACGAGCTGAACGAAGAATTCTGGAGCTCTCCAGCGAGCATGAGGAAGGGTTCGTCATCAACGATCAACTGCTTGGAATTGGTAGTCTGACGCAGATGGGGAATACGTGATAAATCCATGTTCTGGAGAGCATGGAGTTATTGCTACGAGCAGAGGAACAATAGGCACCGTATAAGACTGATCAGGTTCAGGGTTGACCCTTTATCCACCGCGCTCGGCTAAATGCATATTTCTCTAACGACGAAAGCAATGTTACTATACGACCTATCAAGGTGAATTGCTTGATTTTCCTGTTGGACTTTAGGCCGTAGACAGGCATTCGGTTACGGATCAGGGTGGAAGGCGGGGTCTCTACAACTTCCCCACTTACATATCTTCCCGTGTCTTCTTGAACGCAGCCTCCACATCATACTCATGAATCCACTCAGCATATGGCCTTGTCCTCAACTTCTCTCTGAGCTGCTCATCCGTCTCTACACCGCCTCCGCCCCATAATCTCTGATTGTTGCCGTCGTACATCGCATGCGCTACCTTGAGCACTCTCTCGCAATGCGGTCGTCGTACGGCCTCATATAGGCTCAACACCTGCTTCAGTTTCTCGGAGTCTAGTTCCAGTGTGCCTGCTGGGGACATCTGCTCCAAGAAGGATAGGTAGAGGCAATACGCGTCGTCCATCCCCAGAGAGGCATTTGCAGCCAACGCGCCTCCGTGTGAATGTGCTGCGTCGCCTACCAATACCACTCTGCCAGCGAAGTGATAGGTGTCTAAGAAGCCGCCGTAGAAGTTTGGGTAGGTGCGAATGTGTGGTGCTACTGCTACTATGTCCTTGACAACCGGGTGGTATTCTGCGAACATCTCTCTGAGGATTGCGGTATCGGTTGTGTCATCCCAGTGATTTCTGTCCAGGAGATGGGAGGATGTGGATGGGTTGACGGAGCGAAAGACTACGATGCCGTATTTTCCTCTTCCCATTCTTGTTGTCAGGATGCCGTTGTTTGACGACCACTGTAGAATATCAGTATTGGTACACAAAGTTGAAAAGTAGGGTTTTCGTACCCATTGAGTCGTATCTTCGGGTAGATCTTTGACGTTGTCTAGTAGTTTGACATCGAAAGCAGAGCGATAGGCAATCAACCCTGACCATTTGAGCTCAAAGTCTGGAACGAAAAACCCGCGTACAGATGAATGAATGCCATCTGCACCGACGAGGAGATCTGCATGTATGGTCGTAGCATCTGCGAACTCGACATCCACCCCTTTATCGCCCTTGATCTGGACATCTACAACTCGCTTGTTCAGGTGGATGATGTCTCGCGGCAGATACTCGAGTAGTGCTTCTTGTAGGTAAGGCCGAAAGAATCTAGTCATCTTATGCTTCTCCTCGACATGAGCAGTGTGCTTCTCTTGTCCCACTACTTCATTTGTCTTCCAGTGTCTAGACATCATTAGTATGTTCTGTCGTGTCCATATTCTAGACACATACCTCAGTGTCTGCGGAATACCACTCGGACACCTATAGCCAAGCTCATCAGACAGAATCTTGTCCAAGCCAAGTTTCTCAAGTGTGCGTAAGCCATTGGGGTTCAGAGCTATAGCTTGTCCGAGTTCGCGAAGTTCGGTAGCTCTCTCGTAGATTTGTACGTCTACGTTTGACAGCTTCCGGAGAGCGATGGCTGTTGTAAGACCAGTGATGCCTGCAGGTGTAAGTACGATGCAAGAACCGGTGGCTAGAGAGATGGCGTACCAGCACCGATGATGGCGATTCGCAAGTCTGGCTTGTCAGTCATATTGCTTGTCGAGGACGTGAGATATAGATATAGGTGGAGAGGTCAAACGTGGAGGAAGAATGTTCTATTTGTGCTCGGAAGGAGCGACTGATTAGACGAGGCGAGTCGTATAGTAGGTGGGGTCGAATCGCAAGCGCAATTCGTGCAGCTCGCTCATTTGCTGTTCATCATGACTGCTGATCCTTCCCATCTATCTATATTTCTCAAGGGATGTTTTGAGTGTGATGATTTGGGAAAGTTCAAAGCCCACTTGTCCACAGCTTCAGTTGTTCTCAAACGTCTTGCGTCAAGGCGGTGGGATTCTGCCAGATGTTTGGTGAGTTCGAGTCCAGATATGGAGAAACTGGTCTACAGTCAATCACAGTACAGTAAGAACTGCCCTGATGGAAAAGAAAGAGACGAACAGATGATGCTTGCCTGTAACTGTGGGTCGGCAAAGGAAATGTTTTGACTTGTCTGTGGGCAGCTGTGCTCGTGTCGTTGACCTTCGAGCATAAATCCACATGGACATTGCTGGTCAATCTAATCTTTCCCAGTATACCTTCGAAAATACGATCGATATACCGACGAGTTTCTCAATGCTCAAAGAGCCTCGTCGAGGAAGTAGAGACCTTGAGTGACATGTTCGAGTTGCAAGTGGGGGCAACCCTGTTAGCTGGTCAGCGTCGCGCAGCTTCGTCATTTCCGGACGGACGAAGCGACAATTTCTACAGACGCGACACGAAGTACATGATACAGACGACATGAATACATGAATACGACATATCTACACGGCTAGACCGAGATACGATCAACACGGTTCTTGCGACAAAGATGGCGGAGAAGCGACGAGCCTCAGGCAGGACGCGAGATGCGAAACGACGAAGGACATCAACCAAGGCAGCTACGCCAAAGGACGCGACACCACAGGAGGCTACACCAGCAGTAGAAGAAGTCGTGCGAGAAGCGACACCTTTACCAAACAAAGTCGTCGAATCCAAGCCTCTACCCACCCTCTCGGAGCGCCAACCTCTCGACCTATCCAACGACGAATACAAGACCATCGCAGAGAGTGGAGTCCTGCTAGCATCGCTGGAACGATCGCGTCAGAAGTGGATCTCAGGCAGCTTCTTCGACAAGTACTGGACCAAGACGTCGGGAAGAAAAGATGCGCCTCCAGCGCCAGCAGGCAACCCACACAAGTCATGGATGAAGGAGATTGGACCGTGTACTCTGGTAGTCGAACCGCTGATATTCGAGGCGACGGCATACTACGTCAAGGAGCCAGGTCCCGCCCCAGCGCCGTCTCATGTAGCTCCAGTACAGCAGCACTTTCCACACCAACAGTACCAGCACCAGTATCAACATGCTCCTCCTCAACAGTACAATCAACAACAACGACCCAACCCGAATGCCCCGGCAGGTAGTCCCTATGGTGCTCCGTATTCGCACTCCCCTGCACAGTACCAGGGAGGTCGTCCCCACCCGCCTCCTATCATGCCCGCTACAGCGCGAGCTGCCCCTCCCCCTCCGCCCGCTGCGCCAGCGCCTGCCAAACAATCGCCAGACCCTGTCATTCAGATGCTTGCCTCTCGTGCGAGTAGCGACGCCGAGCTCAAGGCCCTGATGAAGATCGTTGCTACCGGCAATGCCAACCAGGAACAGCTGCGCATCTTCCAGAGGCACATAGACGAGCTGATGGCCATGATCAACGCCAACAAAGCCCAGCCAGCAAGCCAGACACATTCTCCCGCCCCTTCACACCACAATCCTACTTCGAGACCACCGTCAGCCGCTCCTGTCATCAAACCGCATCCTGCGACAGTACAACCACATCCTCCTATCTACCCTACGCCTCAGCAGCAATACCAGCATCAACCGCCTCCACCGCCGAGATATCCCAGCTACCCAATCGTACTCGAGTTCCAAGGTCAAGGCGCCTCGCCCGACCGCTTCCGCTTTCCTGACAATACCATTCTCGAATTCCTCAACTCGTACAAGATGCTCGCTTCTTTCCTCGTCATCCGCAAGGGTCGCGACATAAGTCCTCAGCTCGATCGTGAAACCGAGTATTACGAGCCCGTTACCATGACCATCAGCGTTCCCGAAGGTCGCTCGGCTGCAAGAGACGTTCTACAATTCATCACTCGTTGCGTCAAGCCTGCCGATCAGGTTCGCACTTATATGACAGACATGATCGAGAAGTGCACACGTGCGCCCACAAGACATCTCGCTTTCAGGCTACCGTACAAGAGTGGCATTGTCGAGACAGAAGAGGAGGCGCCGGTTGTGCAAGAGGTCAAGCCGAAGCCCAAGCCGGCACCTAGGAAGAAGAAGGAAGATAAGGACATCGAGCAGGGAGCGGAAAAGACATCGGCGAATGCTGTGCAAGACACACCGAACGCAACAGAAGCTCCACCTGCGCAACAAGTGCCGGCACCAAACGCGACACAGGTAGCGCCTGCAAGTGGTCTTATCGAAGCTTCGTCCAATCCTGAACAAGGTGCGTCTACGGTAGAAGCACCAGCTCCTACACCGCAGCTCACAAGCGCCGAGTCTGCTCCAGCTGTAGATGCGCCAGTCGCAGACGGCACAACTGCAAAGCGCAAGAAGTCTGTTCGCATCTCTGAAGTGCCTCAGATAGCCAGCGATGGCACAATTGCTCCCAACCCAGCAGTAGCTCCAGATGGTCCAGCAACAACAACTTAGATACCCCTACCTAGTCCATTCAGATAGCAATTGCTCACGTTCACGAGACCGAAAGACAAATAACCATTCTTTCAAAAACGCAAAAGATTGTATTCTGTAAATAGTGATGTACCGAGACTTCTATGGTGATTCATCCAGGGGTAATTTGTCATGAATACCTCAAACGCAAGGCCTTGTAAGTGTCAATCTTGCAAGTGTAGACCTGAGTCTAAACACCAGCTTCTCGATGGGGGTATACGAGAGCCGAGAGGACTGACTTGCTGTGTGATGGAAAAGAAAGAAATGTACAAACCTTAATCTGTCGCAATGTAGAACCATGACCTTTAGCCGTCAATCGATGAATAGATCAATTGATGGAACCACAGGATAGACAACGCTGGTCTATTCGGCAACATTTTGCAGGGACAGATGATGTTGAAGAAGAAATGTAGACCAAACGCCAGAAAATTTCATGGACACTCGGACTGCGAAGACTTTTGACACGGCTGACAAAAGTCTTGGTATCGAATGCGCGGATGACCACGGACGGCCCTTGGAGTCTCACTTTTTTACATCAGCACAATACACGTCGTGTGACACTTTCCCAAGAGTAAGTCAACAATGGAGTTGCATGTAGAATGAGTAATGTCTCCTTTCCTTCCCATTTCGCAATCTCTTTCCATCCAGCCCAAACATCCCCAGAGCGCACTTTGCTGAAGGATGATAGGTTAGTGTAGAAGGGACAACTCCATCAAGATGGGTGTACTCAAGAGCGGGTTTCTGTTCCTCGTTTTCACAGTTTCTCTATACCCTGTTCTCGTACTTCTTTTGACGAATCCTTGGTTGCAACGACAGTTCGTATCGCTCCCTTCCTGACCTCGATCGTGTTCCACTTCTCTAGCCCTTGAATTCTTTCAAACCCCATGATCTTGATTCTTCCACGATAAGAATATTCATCGTCTAATACTGGTCGTGGAACAGCGCTTTATACGCCCACAAAATACACTCCGGCTTCTGGCATGATGTCAACAAGCCCGAATCGTTTGGCTTTGCTGCTCACCAAGTAACGCCCTTCAACGTCAGCACCCCGGACAATGAAGTCTTGTATGCATGGCACATTCTCCCTTTAGCGACTGTCGCTAGAAACAGAGACACCTTGGCTGCAGCTGATCCGCTTGATCAAACTCTGCCTCTCC
>Ga0073774_1000468_pt1 | contig 10445 bp, 9 predicted proteins | sample InSIn5gowninarea_FD_77487 | JGI IMG/M metagenome (GOLD analysis project Ga0073774, IMG submission 77487) | Clean room microbial communities from NASA Spacecraft Assembly Facility at Jet Propulsion Laboratory, Pasadena, California, USA -... ... | reverse complement strand
ATATATATATATATATATATATATATATATATATATACTTATTTTTAATCGTTTCTCATGTGCAAACTCTAATTACTATTGAATCAGTAAGTGCGGTATGCTGAAAAATATATACATTTATTTTTAATCGTTTCTCATCTGCAAACTATAATTACTATTAAAACAGTAAGTGCGGTGGGCTGAAAAATCGAATGACAGAGCATAAATGATCGCGACTCTTCATACGGATGGCGGAGAATAAAGGATCGCGACTTTTCATACAGATTTTTCAGCTAAATGAAAAAATGTTATCGAATGCATCAAAGAAAATTTAGCAACACCTCACAGAGCAACAGCCTTCTGATCTGTTACAAGTATTTTCTCAGACCCCATTTCATTATAATGGCAGACAATAGGTCACAGAATGCGGACAATATGTCACCGATTCCAGAAGGACATTTGTTGAACGAAATCATCCTTCATAACCCCTTGGACGATGAGTACACCGACTCTGAAAACTCCCACAATGACAGACTAAACGATATTGAACCCCGCCTAGAAGAGAGCTTTTCAGATCAAGTGAGATTCATGTTCGAAGACGATGTGAATTCAATGGTTCGCTGGATCGTTAACGATATCCATATACCTAAGGATTCCAAAGCTGTTTGGAAGAGGATAAATATGCTTCGCCTTAATTCTGAATGTAGTCCCATCAACACAGGCCTGTTGCGCTCTGTGAACGCATTAGAAAGGTTTATAGAAGCTCTGAGCAGGCATTTTAATGCGACCGGGCTTAGAAACAGATTAGAAATATCGTACGGCAGAGTTGAAAGGCAGGAAACCCTAAATTTGTGCCGAGAGTTAGTTAAGCTACTCGAGCTTTTAGGGTTTAACACAGAGAGACCGTCGCTTTCAGAGACGTTGTGCGGCATTATGCGTACTGTTTACTTCGAGGGTGGAGACAAGAAAGACATGGGCAATATCGTGCGCATCTTGCACGATATGCTTTACGATGTCAGGATGCCTTTGTTCGATGCCTACTACGACGTCATCTATCACCACTTACTTAATCAATTAGCGCTCAGTAATGAGCTCTCCCTGTGTGCAGATATTACGAATCGGTTTTTGCTCCTAAGTTATGACTATCCCTCATTGACGGTATATCCTTTGTGTAAAGCACTGCGTACGTTGGTATCTAGGATTTATGAAGGCATTGAGAAGAATGAAGAATATGGTGATCAATGCGCGGCGTTGGAAAATGTTATGAAAGTTTTGTGTCGTCTCTGTCACAAGTATGGGTTGGAAACGGTTTTGTATATGAGCAGGGTCGAGTGTGGTGTGCTAGGGCAAGTGAGGAAGATATTAAAGCATGCCCTATTGCATCCACGGCCAGGGGCCAAGTCATTTAAAGGCAAGCACCTGCTGTATGCGTTACGGATGGCTAAATACATTTATGACAAACCGAGCGGGAAATATCTAGCAGGGCACCAAGACGTGAAGGTTGTGTTGGATTTCGCCATGAGCGATTTGCCTTCTCGCTACCTCTTTGACGGTCGTAGGAGGTTGAAGCATTTGGCGGACGTAATGGTGTCCACTGTTCTAAACAGCCACTGTGCTGAGTATGTCCTCGACAACTGGTCTAGCATTTGATCTGTTCATATTATAAACCATCCACCAGGTATAAGTATCCTTTGAATCTATCGGAGAAATAAACCATCCACAAACTATTAAGAAGTCCACCTTGAATCTGTCAAAGCCCTAGATTCAAAGAAAAACAAATAAAATTAAATCTTCGAAGAGAGGAATTTTGATTTACCGTTTTAGCAATTTAATAAATTTAAAATATTATTGTTATTATTATTATTATATTGTGATATTTAATTAATATAATAAAATATTAATTAGTATTTAATAATATATTAGATAATTTATATACTTTCTAAAAAATAATTATTTAAACATTTAGTATTTTAATATTTATTATGAAATTGATATGCAATATTTATATAATATTAATAGTTGAAAATATTCTTAATTTTTTTTCTTGATGCTGTGTGAAAGGCATTGATAAGGGTTCCTTGTGGTTGAGCTACCTACCTTGGGACGTGATGGTAATTTATGATAAGGGCTAATCCCAACATGCAATGGCATATCATCTTTGTGCTCTTAGTATATTCTAGTTCTTAGAGTTTATGCAAAATTTTCCCTCAAAGCAAACCATGGCTTTATTTTTGGCTAATTGGGTTGGGTATGCTGGTTCTCATGCTCGGGTATTCACTTCCATGGGAATTAAGACGATCAACCGTCGAGGCAATGTGGTCTATTTGATGAGTTTAGGTGATGAATATGTAGGGCAATGTTAGAGCCGAGGGTGAGTTGGGATTGTTGTATTCTCTTATTTCTTTATAGGTCGTGAAAGTTTTAACAATTATTATAGTTGTGTTGGAAGTTTTAGCAACTACTACAGTTGTGACCTCGCTATTACTTTCATGTTGCCCAAGAGACACATGCATGGTAGGCGGGGGAGAAGGGTGTGCGGATAGGATTCTGCTATTGCGCATTTCAATGATGCCTCACCTCAGACAAGAAGGGAAATTCTGAGCATGGAAGTCCAAGTTGGGATGGATAGGAAATCTTAGATTTTGAAATAATGAATGAGGTATTTATTTTTACTTTGGATTTTGGTTATTAGAGGGACAAAACAAGAAATGTTTGAAATCATTGGCATTTGAGTAGAAATTAAAATTTTATTGGTGTTGGTCTTGAAGGACAAATATAATATGTTGAGAGGTATACTTCAATTTCCTCATTGGAAGACATTAAAATAATGCTAATGAACTAAAGTTTAAATAGGATAAATGCAAAGCTAACCCATGAGGAGGGACACTTACAATGGGGCTTTGATATTGCACCTCCATAATCTAGTGTGAGTGACTCTTCTCGTCTCATCTTTTGATTTTGAATGATTTTCTTGTTTGGGAGATTCTCAGCTGTCTATTGTGTATGGCTTGGACCACCCAATGATAATATCTATTATAATTTCGATCTAGTTGTATGGCATATTTTTGGACAGAAAATTATTTAGAAAATTTAGATCTTTGGGAACCTTGCTAGCCCAAACAATACATAAAGGAATCCTCGACTAAAAAATGCTACAACCATATATATAACATTTTCAAAAATATAAAATATTATTTAAAAAAATATATTTTCTTCATTTGAATAAAATTATAATTATTTTAATATATTTGATAAAGCTTAATTAAGATATCAAATTTGGGTTAACCTTTTAAATGAGCTAGTATGGTTCCTCATTAGGACCATGATGTTAAATTTAATTGATTCATGAAAAGGGGGAAATCACTAATGAATTCAAAAGAGAAACTAACAAGGGTCAAAGAACAAAATCAAATGTTAGAGAAATTTAAGAAGAAAACATTAACTCCAAAAAAATAATAATGTAATATATATTTTTAATAATAAAAATAATTACAATATTAATTAAAATTCAAATATCTTAATAGTAATAAACCTAAAATATTTATAACCTACAAACTCAATATTAAGGGAAATAGTGCCTATTGCATCATCTTCATTGAATCTAGCCTTTCACCTATTGAAATCATGAAACTGTTTAGGCATATAATGTATAAAAATTAGCTTTATAACATGCAATCTAAGAGGTTCCTCGAAATTGATTCTAACTCTAGCTAAAATCCCTACCTCTACATTAACTTGGAATGACACAAGTATCACTCGTGTGGGATCAACCATCATGGGATAAAGGAAGAGATGATCATGGAGAGGAAGGATAATATTAAAAAACCCTATTACTTCTAAATTTAAGGCTAAGTTGGGGAATGATAAGGAGTTACAGTGGAAGGAAGCTAAGATATTATAAGGAGGTGATCAACCCTGCTCTTGCTAATTATAATTATCTTTTTGCCTTTACAACTCCTAAGAAGAAGATGAACATTGCCAAGATAAGAATTAATTTTTTTGAGCTTCAAAGTGAAATCAAGGGTTGGTCCATTCCGGAAACACCTTGGGATGAAATAACCTATCACCTTTGCAATACAAAGAGGGTTGAAGATGTATAGGACTTTATCATGTGGTTTTGAGCTCTTACTCACATCTATTCTCATTTCCAAACCATTTACTCACTACCAATTTGATCAACTTGTTAAATGAGAAAAACCATAGTAAATAAAGAATACTTCTTTGCCTTTTTTTTTAATAAAAATAATATATTAAAGATTTTAAATTAATATCTTACTTTCTTAAGGTTTGACGGACCATAATGGTCTTAGTATATATCATCATTATCCTCATGGTCCTCCTTGCCAAATTAATAATAAAATTATTATATATAATGAAATTATAAATAATAATATGACAAATAAAATTTAGTAATATTTAATATTACTATTTAAAAATATATTATATATTTTGTGAATAAATAAACTTTAACGCATATTGAGCATTGATATTTACCATATAATTTATATATCTAAATAATATTAAATTACATTCTCTATAATATATAGCTTAATATTAAGGTATACTATATTTAAATAAATGATAACCCATAAACATTAATATTAACCCAGCCATTTGAACGTAAGAGAGTTGTAGAGTATCTTCATCATGCACAAATGCCTGAGTACACGGAGAGAGCATAATTAACAATTAAAATTTAAAAATTGTGACTTTGAAAAGAAGTAAAACAATGAGAAATTAAAAATTGGGTATTACCATGAAGTTGATCAAGAGACGGGTGTATCACTACAATGAGAATTGAACTTCAACGTAAAAGAAATATCCAATTTCTCTGCATTATATTGTAACTCGGACAATTGCAAGAGGTTAATAAATTATAGAATAACGAGTAAATTCATCGAGAAGGAAATAAGAAGGTTTAGGAGTGAGTTAACTCATTTATAAATGGATTTTTGCTATATTACTACTATAACTCATTAATGTTATTAGTGAAATCCATTTATTATATTGTTGTGTTTATGTAATACTCATCCGGTTATTATTATACCCCATAGAAGTCCATTATTGTTATTGTTGTGGCTTTACATTATTATTGTTATGTCTCCTTTGATTATATTATGATGCCTTAGAAATCAACTTCTTCACGGAAACCTTATTTACATTACACAAATAAATAATTTATCTTGTGTTTTTGAGCTCTTACTCACATCCATTCTCATTTCTAAAACATTTTCCACACTACCAAGTTGATTGAGTTTTTAGATGAGAAAAATTATACTGAATGAGGAATGCTTCTTTGCCTTATTTTCTATCATAAAAATAATATATTAAATATTCTAAATTAATATCTTACTTTCTTAAGGTTTGGTAAACCATAATAGTCTTAGAGCATCATCATAGTCGTAGTCATCATCATCAAATTAATAATAAGATTATTATATATAATAAAGCTATAATAATAATATAATGTTAGGTTTGGATTTTATTCGAAAAATAAAATTAAGTAGTAATATTTGATATTACTAATTAAAAATATATTATATATTTTGTGAATAAATAAACTTTAACACATATTAAGCATTGATATTTACCGTGTAATTTATATATCTAAATAATATTAAATTACAAACTCTATAACATATAGCTTAATATTAAGGTATATCATATTTCAGTAAATGAAACCCATAAACATTAATATTAATCTAGTGATTTAAAACTAAGAGAGTTGTAGAGTATCTTGATCATGCAAAAATACATGAGTACATGGAAAGCATAATTAACAATTAAATTTTAAAAATTATGACTTTGCAAAGAATTTTAAAAATCAAAAATTAAAAATTGGGTATTAACTTGAAGTTGATCGTGAGTCAAAGAGACATGGGTGTATCAATACAATGAGAATTGAACTTCACCATAAGTTAAATATCCCATTTCTGCCTAATATTTTAACTTGGACAATTACAAAGGGTTAGTAGAATAAAATTACAAAAGAGTGAGTAAATTCATTGAGGAAGGAAATAAGAATGTGCATGAGTGAGTTAAATATGTTACCCACGACTCGACCTCGAACTTTGTTAGGCCATTATACTACTAGTGTAACCCATTAATGTTATTAGTGCAACTCCTTTATTATATTGGTGTATCAATGTAGTACCCATATTGTTATTATTATGCCCCATAGAAGCCCAATATTGTTATTCATGTGCCATTACATTATGATTGTTATGTTGGCCCCGATTGTATTATGACCCCCATAAACTACTATATATAGAAAGGAGGTCTTTTCATTTGTATCATCCAAGAATTATTCATTTGTCTAATGTAGAGGAGGTTGCCCCCTCGAAGAGGCTGATTTCTAAGGTGTTGATATTTCTTTTATAATTTTTTGTGATCTCGTTTCATAACATTTTGTATGAGTTCTTTGGATTCTAGTGTTTCTCTACTCCAAACACGCCTTCGTGGATTTTTCTATATATAAAAAATTTTGCGACGTTTCAAATTCAAAATTCACAACCCATTTGACACTAAATCGTTCTGAAATTATAGCCCAAATGTTAGGACATGTCTCACTATATTTTCAGAGATATGATATGAGGAAGTTAGGGTTTGTGCAATATACAGAATTCCATCACAAATAGGTCGTCGTGGAATTTTCGCTATAATCTGTTTTATATGAAGTTTTATATTCTCAAATTAAAATCCATTTGAGCCTAAATCTTGGTGAAGCACAACCCCAAATTTCAGACTTGTCTTCGCTACATTACTACATTATATGTCCCCGAATTACACCCCAAATAGGTGACCTTGGGAAAATCATCATAAATCTATGTCGTAGCATCTGATTCAAATTTCATAAGAAGCAACAGAAAGAAGACAGATTTTAGTTTGTTGGCTATCAGCTTTAGAACCTAAAGTCCAAAGAGTGACACAGGGTACATCGTACAAGTTCGCTCTACTGAACGAGTCTATAATTAAGTCATCGTGGGAGATTGGTCACAACTCTTTCTTTGGGAATCCAATTGCGATTCAAATTGTGAGGTTCGAAAGAGGACTCAGAGGCTATCACACTCCAATATTTCAAAACTTAAAGTTTTTAAATTACATAGTTACAGTCGTTTCAAGATGAAGCTCCTAAAATCAAGAAAAAGCGATATGAGGAAGTTTGAGGGCAATGACTCAGTAAGTTGGATACTACAGATGTAACAATATTTTGATCTACATGAGGTGCAAGTGTTACAAAATGTACATATGGCATCTTTATATTTAGAACCAAATCAATTTTTATGGTATAAAGGGGTTTGTTCTCGTAAACCACTTGTCATGTGGTCAATTTTCATGAAGGAAATGATAGAACTTTATGAGGATACAAAGAGCAACACCTTCTTTAGCCAATTGATAAATCTCAAAGAAAAAGGTTCAATGGTAGGGAACGTTGAGGACTTAAAAAATTTGAATATAAGGGTAAATGAGATTCCAGAGAAGCAGAGGATTGATGTCTTCATAGGGAATTTAGAAGATAACATCCAACATGAGGTTTGCCTTCAGGAAGTTGATTCATTAGAGAAGGCATATAAGCTGGTAAGAAAAGTGGAAAGAAAAATTATGGAAATAAGGAAGTCTACCCCACACAACTATAAATATGAAAGTTTTGTTTGTCCTATCCTTCCACAACCTACAAGGGTGACATCACAATAATTGGAACAGAAAAGAGCAAAAGGGATTTGTTACAATTGTGGTACAAAATACATTAAAGGTCACATGTGTGATGAGGAGAAATTATTTTACATAGATTGTAAAGAGGAGGAAGTAAAGGATCAATAAATGTCAAAAGAAGAGGATATACACCAGGAACCAACCATAGAGAAATAAAAAATGAATTTGACCATTTCTTGTACTACATTTGCAAGAATTACCACTCGTCAAACTCTCAAGATAGAAGGAGATATCAAGAAGAAGAAGGTGTTGGAATTATGATACAGGTGTTGTCCTTGATGGTAACTCACTCAGATGAAATACCATAGTGCAGCATGTCAACAATTAGTATCAGAACAGGTCCTTCAGAAGAAGCTTGATCACTAGAAGGGAGATCCATCAACATGAATAATCAAGAAAGCATGGGATCCATCAAGCAGCCAATCTTCGATGGGAGCAATTTTGTTTATTGGAAAATAAGAACCACAACCTATCTACATTCACTTGGAATGGATGTTTGGGAAATTTTGGAAGGAGGATATACATTTCCAACGACAATTCCTATAGATACAATAGGTAAAAAGGATTATGAAACCAATGCGAAAGGTGTCACTATTTTACTGAGAAGTCTGTCGAAATCAGAGTTTGCAAAAATATTTTCTAAAAGAATAACATGACTCTATAACTCAACTAAGTGAGTATGACTTTCCTATCACAAAAAACTCATACATACATCCATCTCCCAACCAACTGGGGATATACCAAATGCTTATACATGACTGACATATAAAATATTACATCATCCTTCTCATGCATAGTGGGGTTACAAATTAGGCCTTTTCATGACCTTTACATCAATTGATATACATGATATTTATAACAAGGACATCCAATCTAAACAAGACCATGATAGTTATCATCAACTAGCTTGTATATTTCCATCATCAAAAGAGTCACCTGAATCAAAACAACTATGTGGATCTGTACCAAGATATTCTAATATAATGCCAAAAATGCATTTTTAGAACCATGTGCTCCCCCTGAGCCTGTTTCAACTTATGAGCACCAACACATTTCTACATATCATCAGCAAATTATAACCATCATTAAACATAACAGATAAGTGACTAAACCATATCAGGCTCCTTTTCCTGAGTTTGTCCGACTGCATTTTCCTGAAAATACCATATACGCGACTGTGCAACTTCTAACTCACGTATATACACAAATTCTCTTCATAATAGTTATGTATTAAAATTGGAATACTGAAGCTTTTCACTTTCAGTTTCCCCTCTGTCGGTTATGTCTATAAACTGAGCTATGCCACATCCTTTTGACAATAATTTCATCTTCTTAAATACATTGGATTGTGATGATGTATGCTCCTTTTGATTTGGTGTCCGAAATTTGCTCCTGAATTCCTTTACTTTATGTCAACACTTTTTACATGCATAACATATTACATGTTTCTTATTCCTTTTATTGCAATCAATAGCTTTGTGACCAAACATATTACAAGAAAAACAATATCTCTTAAAGTACCTGGAATGTGATGATCTTTCTATGTGACAGTCTTGAACCATTCTACTTCTTCATCAGGCTACAACATGTCTGAAATGATGAAATATAAAACATTCAACATCATTCATCGAAGGAAATAACCTAATATCACTTCCACAGTTAGGAGTAAAAGATTTTCTTTGATGAATTTCTTTCCTTGGTTGTTGATGGGGTTCACTTTTTATTTCCTTGTTGAGCATCTTAGATTTTTCATTGGAGTTTCATACCTCACCTTGTGAGGTAGATTCACCTTCATGAAAACCAAGACCAGTCTTTATAATGGGTGAAGGTTGAAATTTGAGGATTTCATCTAACGTTTCTGATCCTTTAGCAAATCTAAGATTCAGTGTCTTTGTCTTTTCATGTTCTTTTCTTAGACTTAATACTTCACATTCTAATACATCAGTCTATTTGTCCTTTTTAGTGAGTTGGTGTGTCACTGTTTTTATGACTGTATCCTTTTCTTCTAAATTGATTTTAAGTTGATTCATTTCTTTAAGGAAATCTTCCTTTTCTAAGGCATTATTTTCATATGCCATGAGTAGTTTAATTTCATCATCATCTTCATCACTATTGGACAAGGAATCACTATCATCATGAGTATAATAACTTCTATTACCTTCTTCAAAAATCTTTCCTTTGACATGAGGGCATCTAACAGCGTAATGACCAACTCTACCACAAGAAAAGAATTTGAAAGGTAACTTACCTTTGAACCTTCCAAAACCTCGTTGAAGCTTCTTGACAAAATTTACCTCATCTTCTTCTTCTGAAATGTGTCTTGATTTATTGAGTTTTTCTTTTCCCTTTGTTGATGCTTTAAATGTGGCTTCTCTCATATCTGATGGTACTCCTTTTATCATGTCAAAGCAGTTAAGATTCTGTGAAGTTGCATCATAGTGATATTCTACAGATCCTATTTTTCTTCTATGGTAGACACTTTGGGTTAAAATTTAGCAAACAAGGATATAAAAACATTCTCAACTAAGGTAACTTCCTTAATTTGTTCACCCATATTCTTCATACAATTGATAACCTCATCTATACGTAGGAAGTAACTAGCTATGCTTTCATCACTATGCATCTTAAGAGTTTCATACTGAGTTATAGTTTGAAGCTTTGCACGTTTTACCTAAGAGTCTCCTTCGTAGCTTAGAATGATTTTGTCCAATATTTTTTTGGTTGATTTGAGCTGCACGACTTTGACAAACTCT
>Ga0073774_1000467_pt1 | contig 10450 bp, 8 predicted proteins | sample InSIn5gowninarea_FD_77487 | JGI IMG/M metagenome (GOLD analysis project Ga0073774, IMG submission 77487) | Clean room microbial communities from NASA Spacecraft Assembly Facility at Jet Propulsion Laboratory, Pasadena, California, USA -... ... | reverse complement strand
GAGAAACCACGTAATAAATATGTTAGAGCAAGCCGATATAGAACACGAGGATGTCGATCTTAGAAAAGGTCTGATGACTTTCGTCGTAGTAGGAGGTGGTTTTTCTGGAGTTGAAACAGTTGGTGAATTAAATGATTTCATACGTGAGTCCATCAAACTATTTTATCACAATATTAATGAAGCAGATGCAAGGGTTGTTCTCATTAGTTCCGGTCAACGAATCCTACCAGAGGTAACTGAAGATCTGTCAGATTTTGCGTTACAGAAAATAAGAAAAAACGGAATAGAAGTGCTTCTCAATACACGTCTTCAAGCAGCTGATACTAATAGCATTAAGTTAAGCGATGGGTCATCCATATCATGTAACACACTTGTATGGGCAGGAGGTAACAAACCCGATAATCTGATCATTAATCTATCCTGTGAACATGATAAAGGAGGAAGACTCGTAACCAACAAATATCTTGAAGTTCAAGGACACGAATTTGTCTATTCACTTGGTGACTGTGCGTGTATAGTTGATCCTAATACAGGTAAGCCCTACCCACCGACAGCACAACATGCCTTAAAGCAAGGACGAATAGCAGCTCACAATATAGTGTATTCCGTTAAAGAAGAACCTGCACTAAAGGCAAATCGTGATAATAAAGGCAAGAAAGTATTCGACTATAAAACAAGAGGTGTTATGGCGTTAATGGGGAGGCGCAACGGTATTGGGATATTATTTGGACTGCGAGTGCACGGTTTTATCGGTTGGTGCGTCTGGCGCTTTTATTACCTGTCTACACTTCCGACTCTGCAAAAGAAATTGAGGGTAATGGTCGATTGGTTCATTGATCTGTTCTTCAAACGTGACGTAACCAGGCTTAAAATATCCTACGGAGAAAGAAATTCATAGAGTGGATAGACTCGAGATAGTCTTCTAACCATGAAGAATAAAGAACAGATAGTCCAATTCAACTCCTAACGAATTGATCTCGACCTCAGTCCTGCTCAAGGACCGTTTCTATTCGTTATATAGTTCAAATCCATCCATTTTAGACGTTCATGTCGTTATCCATCGCCGCATTATCACCGCAACTAATTTCATGAAATGTAAGGCAAGACGATTAAATTGTACAAACCTAATTCACGATCCTAAGAATATAATAGACTCCTTACAACATCAGCTGCGAATCCGTAAAGATTCTGTCTAAGCGTACGGTTCTCAGCTTCTTTGCCTAGTTCAAGCATTAAGTTATTAAATGTCATTTTCAGCTCTCCGTCGCCACTTGCTAACGCGAAGATTTCCGCCTTGAAGCCTTTGCTCAACCAAGAATCGATCTCGTTTATAACGAATAACATAACTTTCCATTCCCCGAAATTGTCAAAGGTCCATTGATCGTTGGCTCGTAGATAAAGGTAGCCACTATTTTCAACCATAAAGCCTCTGAAGACGCCACCCTGATACCAATTATTTCCCACTCTGCAAATCAAGGAATTCTTGCGTAAGTGTTGTACGGGATAACCTCTCGGTGTTTTATTATCCTCGCCATCCGCATCCCTTATGGCAGGTGTGAAAGGCGCGAATGTTACCTTACCCAGTGCCACAGTTATCACAAAGTCATTGATATTAACATGCAGACCAGTTGTGACAAGATCTCCTTTGACGGGGAGAGGATCTTCAATTTTTTGATACGACGTTTTATCCAGGAATTGAAAAACTTGGTCTAAAAGCAATTTATGAAATTCAATTCAGTAAGATTTAAGTTTTGTGTCTTATGGTTCTTATCTCAGTCTCCGTGACATTCCAATCAGATTGATGAATAAAGACAAAAGAAGCCCCATAACTGCAGAGCAACTGTTGACGCGTATTAGAGCAGAATTAGAGTAGATACAAACTAGGTTTATGCATCTAGTTAAATTTGGACCACTTCCTTATCCATTGTAATAGACCTATTACTGATTCTACAAGTTCTTGTCCTTTACCGGTAGGACGATATTCAACCCTTGCAGGGGAATGGATGCCTAGAACAAGTCTTTAGTATTAAAAATTAATTTTCTAGATGACTCAACATGGGGAGGATGAGGATGAAGCATTTCATATTCATTTTGATGATAATTGATTGCTATATTTTGTGGCGGCATTAACACATCGTTTGTTGAGATAATGTCCTCTAGTCTGACTTCTGGGTTCAGATTGGTGTTGTCTACATTATTGTCCTTAAATTCTGACGTGAACTCATCGAGCCTAGTCTTCTGCAATTCGGTCCCCTCCAATTTACCTAAAGTATCGAGGACCTCTTTTTTAATTCCAAATTTCGGTCGCAGAAACCTTGATAGATTCGAACTGCATTGCTTATTTCAACTTTCCACGAATTTAATCCAGCTTCCAATGAACTCTTTTCCTCTTTGAGTTGTTGGAGATAACTTTTGCTCTTGTTTCTGCATTTTTGACTGGTATCAATGGGCAGGGTGTCCTAATAAAGAGTTGCATCGCAGCGCATTTATGGAAATGAGTCACTGTCAATGTACCAAAGTGTATAAGTATGGAGGCAAGCAGCAAAGTTGCCCTTGGTGTATCTTTAATACATTGAAATTCTCAATATCATGACGATCTGGAGTGCATAAGAAATTCAGTAAAATCATGGTTGCAATCGATGGTTCAAAGGAATCAATGCATGCGGCGAACTGCGCTATAGGAGTTGCAAAGAGGTATGATGCAATATTGGTCGTTCTCACAGTATTACCACAGGAATTAAGATATGATTATGAAATTGATCAGGTAGATCCGGAGGTTCCTATGACTCCTGTAAAGGGAGTGGTTGAATTATCTCGAATGGAGATCGAAGGCGAGTGGTTCACAGGCATCAAAAAAAATGCTTTAGCAATTAATGTGAAGATTGAAACTGAAATCTTGATGGAAGGAAAATCTGTAGTAGCAGATATTATAGAGTATTCTGAAAAGCAGAGTATTGATTTGATAGTGATAGGTACAAAGGGAAAAACGGGATTAAGAAGGCTAATACTCGGTAGTGTTAGTCAGGGAATATTGGCTTATGCACATTGCCCTGTACTACTTGTAAGATAGAGGGCATACTCGTACTTAAATTTACGGTTCTCTTGAAGATGGAAAGAGGTTAGTCTGAAAGTAACACGATGGATTGGTATTTTACACATACTTGTTGTTGATGATCTGGACTGATTAAAGACGCATAATATTGGAATCGTCATAATAGTACCCTGTCTCTTCAACTATTGTTATAAAATAGCTAAATAATTGCAACCCTGGTTTACGCTTAATTTAGTGCCTATGTTATTTTAATTGTCTTGATCATTTCCATGAATTGTGGGAGATAATCTGAAAATTTATCAGGCAAATTCGTATATGTTATTACGTAAGTTCTTTGAGGCCTTTCTATCCACAGTTGTAATTTCTGAAATTCTTGATGGGCAGTAGTAACCATGTACTCTAACACACGCGCAGTTACATTCAACTCGTCAAGTTTCATTGTGGTGGAGTTTACCTGGATATCCTCTAATTCAGCTATAACCTCATTCACTGCTTGTTCTACAGATTGATTTCCTGAAGGAAATATGAATACATTTACTGACGGGGTACGAGGTTCAACTCCTGTAGATGGACCGAGGAACTCAATAATGGAACTATTCTCAGCAGCTGGAAACTCTCTCTTTTCCCACGATGGCGGATAGTTGATTTCGAAATCGACTCCTGGATTGCTATATAGGGACATCGTCTCATTGGGTTCCTGTGCAAAAACCAAGGTATGATTCATTTCAGCTAGGTGAGCCACAAACAAGAGAACGCCAAGTACAGTACATACTGTTACTAAACTTGAGAAATAAGAATAAGTAAGAGGGAAGGTTCTATCCTTCATATTAATTATTGTCTTTAAGTTAACGTTTATTTCTGTATTACAGATATTACTCGTAAGACTTTTAATACTTAATTTCGTGTAATGAATTCTAATCAAATCCATTATAAGTAGATTCTTATAAGATTATACATCTAATCCTTGCTCTCACCTTAGTTTCCTATTTTTTCTTCGGTCTCGTATTTATTTAATCATGCATACAAATCGCTAATTAGAACGTGTAATTTTGGTTAGTATATTACAGACCCTCAATATTTGAAGTAGAGTTATTGGAATTGATTGAGTGGCCAGAAACTAAAAGGCAGATCTGGGTCACTCATATGAGCCAGGTTAGGAATAGACCTGACGTGATTGTTCTTACATCTTCTGGAAATTTACCACAAACATCCGAGCATCAGATTATAAATGATCTACAGACAAAAATCAAGTTTTGAAAGCATAGCTGTAACTAGCGCTTACCACCTTACCATCGTCTACAATTAGGTATTGCTGCTCAAGGGGGCGATTTTCGAGAAAACGTGAAAGACAATCCCTTATCCCATTTGAGTATCTCGCTTGGGCTTCCAGCGTCGTTCCAGAATAATGAGGTACCATTGCATGATTAGGCATACTTCGCCAGGGATGATCTTTCGCAGCTGGCTGTGGGTACCAAACGTCACCGGCATATCCGGCTAAATGACCGACTTCCAAAGCTTCGACAAGTGCGGTGGTATCGACGATCTTTCCTCTAGCCGTGTTCACAAGGTACGCACCTTTTTTCATGCGGAATATAAGATTACGGTCAAACATACCATCCGTCTCAGGGGTCAATGGGGTGTTGATCGTAATTACATCGGATTGTTCCACAAGCTGTTCTTTAGAGGCGAATCTAGCACCAAGCACGTGTTCCTCAACAGTGCGTAATGGAAACTGATCGTAATAGAGCATTTTTACGTTAAATGGTTTCAATCGTTCGCAAACTCTTTGTCCAATCCTACCCATCCCAAGGATTCCTACTACCTTGTCTTCTAGATCATGTGCTCTAGCTGCGATCTCTGCTATATCCCATCTTCCTTCTAAGACCTGTTTGTAGGCCGGAATATAATTTCGTACCAAGGCCAAAATATGCATGACAACCTGTTCGGCTACACTTACCACATTACTACCTGTAATCTCTGCTACAGTTATTTTACGTGTGGCTGCTGCTCCTAGATCTATATGATCTGACCCTATACCGGCCGTCAGGATCAGCTTTAAGTTGGGTGCGTGCGAAATTCTTTCCTTTGTAAGATAAGCCGGCCAGAAAGGAGTCGTTATTATAATATCAGTTGAAGGGAGATGTTTGTCTAATTCTGCCTCTTTGTCGGTTAATACGATAAATTCGTGTCCTTTTCCCGCAAGAAATTCCCTTAATCCGAGAGCATTTTCTGCAGAGCCCAAGAGTGTTGGGGTCCTTTTAGCTATCTCTCCTCCTGAATAAAGAACGGCTACGATTTTCATAGACTTAGATTAAAAGTGCTTCTTTTAAGGTTATCGAAGCAATCAGCTAGTTAACTTGGTTAACTAAAGAATATATTTCCCTCCTCGTAACAAGCATTTCCATTGAATAGTACAGATCTTTTGAATGGTATACTCAAGTTGGACTCAAATATCAGATTCATAGGTTTATTGGAAAAATCAGGTCATCTCTATTCTGGTGGCCCCATAGAAGGCATCGTGCAGCATCTAACAGGTAGGAATTCTGAAGTCAGCCTTTCGCAGACGGCTCACATAGTTCAGATGAGAAAAAATTTTTCTGCTGATTTGGGAGAGCTCAAGTATATGGTGTATGCCCATGATAAAGTACTGGTATTCAGTATTCCCATTTTGGAAGATTTTATATTGGTATTTTCTACTGAGAAAGGAGTAAATGTAAATGGCATTGTAACTACGATTACAGATTATATCAAGAGCATCGAACCAGAACTGAAATTGGAGAAGCCAAGAAAAATGGTAGACGAAGAAAAGAGAAGGATGGTTAGAAATCTTTATGATTCTGGTATCACTGAAGACTTGATTGCTGAACAGATGGATCTAGACATTAATACTGTTAAAATTCTAGTTCAAGAGCCTATAGCATAGAATATGTTGTAGTTATTAGCTGACTGATGCATGTTTAGCCTGAGCGAGTCTATTGCTCTAGATCAAATTACGTTAAGCGACTTCCATATTTATTATTGATGTTTTTTAGTTACATGAATTCAAATCTGTTCAAAGGTGAGGTTTGTCATAGCATTTCTAAGCTTATTGTTAGGAATGTCTGACTTGTATGAAGGGATCAAAAAACAAGATAAATTGCTAGAATTTATTCATGATATTCTAAGAGTCTCAATTTAACAGATCTTGTAAACATTTAAATCTAAATTCTATTACCTTCTTCCTGATGAAAATAATAGGTCCGCAAAAATTCTCTACTCTTATGTACATAGCATGCCTTACAATTACTTCGATAGCTTTTGGCTCACTGTTTGCAACACCGCAAATATTGTTCGCTCAAGGCGAAGCGAATGAGACATTTTTTGAAGCAGCAGTAAGAGAAGCTGGCCAGACGCAGCAGCAGCAAAACGAGACAGGAGGAGCAACAGCAGCACCAGCACCAGCACCAGCACCTCCTAGCTCAGCAGAGCAGCAAAACCAGACAGAAGCAGCACCAGCACCAGCAGCAGCACCTCCTAGCTCAGCAGAGCAGCAAAACCAGACAGAAGCAGCACCAGCAGCAGCACCTCCTAGCTCAGCAGAGCAGCAAAACCAGACAGAAGCAGCACCAGCAGCAGCACCAGCAGCAGCACCAGCAGCAGCACCTCCTAGCTCAGCAGAGCAGCAAAACCAAACAGAAGCAGCAGCAGCACCTCCTAGCTCAGCAGAGCAGCAAAACCAGACCCAATCACAGAATCCATTCGAGCAATTGGGCCAAGCGATATCAAGACTCTTTGGTGGGAATTAATATCCGATAGAAATGAATAGATCCGAATGGAGCCGCTCCATAAAATTGGAGCCTTACACGTTTTTTTGTTTCATAAATTCTTCCGTGGATTTAGTTATTTAGTCTAAACTTATTAATGTCATATACTATCAGGTGGGCATAGTATTCAGTATTAATTCAAACTTCGCTCAGTACAGATATTGTTATCGTTGGCGCATCATTAAATCTGCAGATTAACAACTCTGATCCATCTGGACTGTCCGATGAAACCCCGTCAATATGTTGCCTAAATTCTCGGCAACGTTAGTAGGGAATGAGTATATAGCACCTAATATTTTCATCAATAAGCAACTCTTAGTAATGCTACCCCCTTTGGAAGATTATTGAAGATATATTCAATTAGAGAACAATAATTTAGAGTACAAATATGGCTGCCGCTCAGACCATTTTACGAATATTGGAGTCTGTCAGTTTCCAATAATTGGAAAATTCATTTTGTAACTTTCGCGCTCTTGGGATAGACCGCAATCCTCATGTCCACTGATGCTCCTGGATAAACGTTAGATGATAACAATGCTAGCATGGGACGAACTTAATCAAGCGAGAGATATACATGTCGATTATACAGAACAAGAACAAGTCACTATGATCCATCTGTTCTAGATTGACTAATTAGACATATTATACTGATAACAAATTGTTGGCTAATGCGACAGCTTTTTCTTCTTCAACCAATGTTATATTTTCCCACGCGTGTACAGGTTCTCCTCGCACATAGGTTCTAGTTACCAGATCCATAAAGGACTCACCTTCCAGCACTTTAGAACACCACAGGCATCTCCATTTACCCATGCTTCTTTTCAAACGTTAAAGACCAACATCATTTATTAATATATTCATGCTCACAGAGTAGGAGGGGGGCAGGAGTGATTACAGGTTAGAATGTATGGAAGTATGCCATTATGCCTTATCTAGGGATTAAGGATAGATAGACGATCAAACGATATTCCTTGGTGAACAACCGGTTAACCCAAAGAATAACTAAGTTCCGGAATACCTTTTATGTGAAAATGTTAACCTTACTACGAGTTTGTCACGAATCCGCATGGTTAGGTAGGGCGATAATCTGAAGTGGCGTTTCGCCTTGCCTCCTTGTGGATGCATTGCATGACGACTTCATTTATCTCGCTATCGATCGAATTCTATTATGGAGTGATAAGTCTCTTCGACTTAACAACAATGCCTAAAGCCATAGGCACCGGCGGAGGACAAGAGCTTGTTATTTCAGTTCCTCATGCTTCTTAATACCATCTAATTTCCGACCAACCCTAGTTAATACTCTTGATAAGCGAAATAGCGTTGAAATAGTAATTGATAATAACCAAAACTAATTCGATTCGCAATTGGGACTAGGTCTTCCAAATACCTTGTTGTATCCTCTAATTCTGCCGTTTTATTCCCATTACCCGCCCAAATCAAAGTAGGGGTAGAAATATATGTTAACCAATTTATGGGTTAATTTGCAATGCTGAAGACAATCGGAATGTGTTATTATTCTAAATGCTGGAATTTCTCGTATTGCCACTCTTGATCCAAAAGTCTTGGGTTGTATTCGTTTACGCAATAACAATTTCTATCGAATCGATAGTCATTGAATATTTAACAACTCATTCGTCGATACAAATCTCTCCGATTCTTCTATCAGCAGTAAGCATAACCTTGGGGGGTATAATGCTATTAGTGGTAACGGTCATTGTTCTTAAGAAAAGGGACGGGATTACTATCCTTTTCATGAGATCCTGGAAGAATCTTTTGTTGGCTTCTCTGTTTCTATCAATTGGGATATTTACATGGTATGATTCTATTAATAAGATCGGTGCTTCAAAAGAGCTCCTTATTGCAGGACCTCTAGAAATTGTGATAATAGTTCTTTTAGCAAGAGCCTTCTTGAAAGAAATATTGAAAAATATTCACATCATTGGTATAGCATTGACGTTATTCGGGTTCATTCTGGCCATTCTGAGTGACTCCAGCATCAATGGGGACAATGAAAATATAGACTTAGGTGGGTTATCAAATGCATTCCCACTACAAGACACATTCAATATCACTTTTGGGGATTTGGAGGCAATACTTTCTGCATTTGGATTTGCTTTAGGTGTTCTCTTTCTAACAAAGCTAGTATCAAGACATTCATCTATCGAAGTGGCAGCTTCTTCAATGCTGATCTCTGGGTTTATCCTAATTGGATTTATGATTGTAGGAGTATTGTTGGTTGAGGTGCAATACTCATCAACTGGTGGAAGATCCATACTAGCTTTCAATATCGAAAATAATCAACAACTTATAATCGTCGTTGTGATCTTAATTGTATTTTCATTGCTACCCTTTGTAGGATCATTGTCATATTCTACTGGCCTAAGTAGGATCGGAGCATCTCTTACAGCTACCATAGGCTCTTCGAGCATCATAATTACTCTCGTTGCCCAGCTCTTGTTGGGAGAGATAGGGTTTCCCACCAATCTACCCAATAACATTTATTTAGCCGTAGTAGGCGGCATAATAGGCTTTTTGGGTATTTACGTCATTCATATGCGCGATTACTCTTTGCGTTCTGTCAAGCGATAGAAATTGTAGTGGGTAGTTCTGGAATTAGTGGTCCTTATACGGGACCTGGATAATCGAAACTAAATAGATCTGTCTCTCAATCACAAACATCGCTCATCCACTCCCCCATAGTACTTTCTGAGAAGCAAGATGAGTGAAATCCGACATTTATCATGATTATCATAATTAGATCTTATATCACACAGTAGTAACATAACTCAAGTCAGTCCCGAATACCATGGTTCGTATATACATGAATCTAGGCATTCATTCTTTACATTGAGGTATCATTTGGTATTCAAAATTAAAATCAAATTCAAATTCAAATTCAAAATCATCTATACTCATCGCCGCAGTCCCCGATCATTTCAAACAGGTTGTTTGACTTCTTGCATACTGCATCTATAGCATCAAGATCTGACTTCCCTAGCTTTAAATTAAATACCTGTTCATTGCTGAATCTGTGGTCTACTATTCCGAGTCGAGCACCAATAATAACTCCAGCTACCGTTGGACTATCTAGTATGTATCGAGTTGCTATATTTGCAATACTCACATTATACTTTTGAGCAATTGTATTCAAATTCGAAAGTAATTCTTGAAATAAATTCCATCCCCCCCATGCTTCTATCATTTGATAGTATTTTCGCAAACTTAATGTGTCTAATTCACCAATAGAGGGTTTCTCTCTTCCGAAGTAACGATCAGACATCAATCCGCCGCAGAGGCTTCCATAGGCTAGAAGATTGATGCCCTGCTTCTGACAAAAAGGGATCATTTTTACCTCCGGTCTTCGATCAATAATTGAATATTGTATCTGGTTTGACACGATTGGTAGATCGGCATCCATCATGATTTGCAATCGTTCTGTATCAAAATTTGTAAGGCCAATGTTTTTGATAATTCCATTGTCCTTGAGATCGGTTAGGTATTTGAGAGCATCCATGTAATACGGATTATTATAATCCCACCAGTGAAATTGCAGTAAATCGATCGAGCTAACATTCATCCTATTGAGAGATTTTTG
>Ga0073774_1000466_pt1 | contig 10451 bp, 10 predicted proteins | sample InSIn5gowninarea_FD_77487 | JGI IMG/M metagenome (GOLD analysis project Ga0073774, IMG submission 77487) | Clean room microbial communities from NASA Spacecraft Assembly Facility at Jet Propulsion Laboratory, Pasadena, California, USA -... ... | reverse complement strand
TATGCCACGCCTTCAGCCAACGCTTCTTCTGGTGACGAAGCACGACGACCAAAAACGGCAAGAACGAACACAAAGAAGGGCAGGGTATGGGACGCAGACGGTACGGCCACTGAGGATGATGGAGCGGTATTGGATTACTCGAATAGTGGAGACGGTCTGGAACTCACAAGCGGGAATGACAATGTGCCACAATCTGTGGCTCCAGAAAGTTGGGGCAGCAAGAACAAGCAGGGACAGTTCATTCTGAAAGACCTCGATGACGAGCTGGATGATATTCTTAAAGAGTCAGGAACCAAGAAAGGGGAGTCGGAAACGGCTGCCACATCTAACGGCGCATTCGGCACGATATCTGGCTATTTCAGGAACATTGTTGGAGGTAAAGTTCTAACCAAACAAGATCTGGACAAACCGCTGAAAGCCATGGAGGAACATTTAATCAAGAAGAATGTGGCAAGAGAAGCTGCGATCAGACTGTGTGAAGGTGTGGAAGCTGAGATGATTGGCAAGAAGACCGGAGCATTTGAAAGCACTGACAAAGCTCTCCAACCAGCTCTAGAAAATTCACTTCGCAAACTGCTAACTCCGAAAACCTCCCTGGACCTGCTTCAAGAAATTGAGTCAGTCACAAGACCGACAAAGAGCGGTCAAGTTGGGCGCCCATATGTCATCAGTGTCGTCGGCGTCAACGGTGTTGGCAAATCCACAAACTTATCCAAGATCTGCTATTTCCTGCTCCAAAACAATTACCGAGTACTCGTTGTTGCAGGAGACACTTTCCGCTCAGGTGCCGTGGAGCAACTAGCCGTTCACGTCCGCAACCTCAAGGAACTAAGCGCGCGAGAAAACGTCGGCCAAGTCGACCTCTACCAAAAAGGTTACGGCAAAGACGCCGCCAACGTAGCAAAAGACGCCGTCAGTTTCGCAGCTGCAAACGATTTCAACGTCGTACTGATTGACACGGCCGGTCGTGCCCACAACAACGCTCAGTTAATGTCTGCATTGGAGAAATTCGGCGACTTCGCAAAACCCGATAAGATCTTGCAAGTCGCTGAAGCGCTTGTTGGTAATGATTCGGTGAATCAGGCACGGAATTTCAACAAGGCGTTCGGCAGGAATAGAAGCTTGGATGGGTTTATCATTAGTAAGTGTGATACTGTGGGTGATCAGATTGGGACTATTGTTAGTATGGTTGCTTCAACCGGAATTCCTGTTGTCTTTCTGGGCGTTGGACAGCATTATGGTGATCTTCGTCAGCTTTCGATCCCGTGGGCTGTGCGACTGTTGATGAATTAGTTGATGGCTTACGACACAATGAGACCTTACATAAATAGCAGTGGCAGGAAGCAAGGTTGAGCTGAGAATGTTGGCAAAAGTTTCATATCCGTCTAGATGAAGAACGAAGGTCCATGGCCACGCCATAATCGGTGTATCTTGTTCAACTTCACAGCTACTTTCTCAAAAACTCGAGGTATTGTACAACAGCGAACTTCTCTCCTATATCCAACTTTCCTCTAACGGTGCCCTCCCCACACTCCACACTCGTTCCTCATCCATCCATGCATTCATTCACCTATCCTCATTCTCAGCTCCGCGAACCAACCAACCGAAACGAAGACGACTTCAAGTCCCCAGTCATACTAACCAGGAACCCTCCATCGTCCTCTCTACCAAAACACCCGAAAACAAAACCCGAAAACGAAAACAAGTTCAAGTCCCCAGCCATAATGGCCAGGAACCATCCCTCATTTCTGTTTTCGCCTTCGCTTCCCTCTTCATTCCCTAATCACCGACCACTAATGCCGTCGCAATCTCGGCACCAACATCTTCCGCACCCGTGATGCAGGAGGCGATGTACTTGATCGATGCGGTGTAGGCGCATACGTGATACTCGGCATCGGGAGTCTCCTTCTTCTTGGAAGTTCCCCCTCCTCTTCTTCGACGACTTCTTCGTCGTCATCTTGCTCCCCGTTCTGTTCGGGTTCTTCTTGAGCTTGTTCCCCGCTGTCTTCATCGTCATCTCCTCCTTCGTTGTCTTCGTTACCGGAATCGGAACCGGAATCGGAAGAAGTATTAACCGAAGGACTATATGCTGGACTATATACCGATCTGTTATCGTTATCGCTGACTGCATCATCACCATAACCTTCACCTTCACCATCATCGACGATTTCTTCTTCTTCTTCTTCTTCTCCTGTTAATCTTTCGGAGTATATGTCTTGTCTGATTATATCCTCGCCACCAAACCCTTCCTCATCATCCACAACGACTTCTTCTTCTCCTGTCAGTTTCTCGGAGAATTCGTCGTGTTTGATTGTGTTTTCTTCTTCTTCATTCTCTGGTGTCGATTCATCAGCTGCGGCTTCATTGATAGGCTCGTTCAGCTGGTCTAGACCGGGAATTTGGAAGGTTGCAGGATTGGGAGGGAGGGGCTGTTGAGGATGAGGAGGGATTGTGGATGGTGGTGATGCGTGACGACGCATGAATGGGCTTGATATGTTGTCGAAGCTGTTCTCCATGTCTATATCGAGAGATGGAGGCTGGGTATCTATGGTTGTAGCAGTGTTGTCTGTGAAGGGATTCGACGTGGTTGGGCAGGAGAAATCGAATGCATCACCCATTACTTTATTTTGAGGTACTTGCTCGAGGTTGGTGTTTAGTGAATCTATATTCATAGCTGTTTCTATTGTACCCGATTCGAGATCGTCTGGGTTATTGTACCAATAGTCGTCGAATATATTCGGTGAGTTGGAATCATCGGTCATAGATGTATCAGCTTCTGGTGTGGTCGGTATTGGTAGCTGAGGAACCTCTTCGAAAGCATTCGTCTGCTCGATGGTTGGTGAAGAGACAGCAGGAGTTGATGGAATGTCAGCATCAAATTGAGCGCTCTCGAGGACACCATCCATTGGTTGCTGGGAATCACTGTCGCTGGTAGGCTCGACAGAGTTCTGGAGCACGCCCTGCATAGAATCGTTGCAGGCTACCGGCTGAAGATCTTCATGATTCGGAAGGATTGTCGGTGTAGGGTTGACGATAGTAGGACTACTGGTGTCCTCTTGAGCACCAATCTTAGCATCTTCAGTCATCGATGGTGTAGTCGTTGCGATCTTTTCATCGTCGGCGGCGATATTGAATCGAACTCTCTTCCTGATGCCAAAACGAATAGCTTTGACTCTGTGACACAGTTCTCCTATGTCCATTGCATTGACACCACTTGTCGGCTCTTCTGAAGCATTTTCATCAACAATTCGTATGATTGAGCGAAGTTTGGAAGGACTGAAGGTGGTTATGGCTGTGCAGTCCTGCTCTTGAGCTCGCGAAAAGTCTGTGAATGGAGGTGTATCATAGACAGATTTACTGCGCTCCTTGGTTGAGGTATGTGGGTCTTTGATATGGCCCTCTCCAGTCTTGATCGCTGGTTGTTTGGTCAGAGTGGTAATCTTTTTGATACACTTCTGTGCTTCATTGCACGAAGCCTTCTTGATAGTGGTGGTGGTGAGAGTGGCAGTGGCAGTGCCAGCAGCAGCAGCAGCGGTAGTGTTAGTGGGAGTAGGAGTAGCAGTGGTAATCTTTCGGATATGCTTCGGTGCTTCATTGCACGAAGTCTTCTTGATGGTGGTGGTGGGAGTGGGAGTGGGAGTGGTGGCTGGAGGAGATGGAGGAGGGAGAGTGGTAATCTTTCGTCTGTTTTGTGGAAGTTGAGGAGGAAATCGTGGTCGCCTCTTGATTTGAGTAAGAGGACTTCCAGCGATCCTCTTCTCAACAACAGAGCCCAAGTGAGAAGCCCGAGTCGACGCTTTTTCTTTCACGCGCTCGAGCTCCTCACTTGTCTCTTTGTTCCTCCTCTGTGCCAACTCCAACTTCTGTCGGAGTGTCTGCACCTCCTGCAGCGCACTGGCTCGCACACGACCCAACTCCGCTTGGTGTTCAGCCTTCGTGGCTTGCAGAGTCGATTCGTGTGCAGCCGTCTGCGACTGCAAGAGGTGTTGATGCTGTGCGTTAGCCGCACTCATGGCTGTCTGCAGGCAACTTTCGTCGGCCTGCACTTTCGCGAGAGTGCGGCTAACCACGGAGGGTGCATCCTCCCTCCTTCCCAGACTCTCGGTACAGAGTAGCCAACGAATTGGCTGGATCGGGCATTTTTCCACCATCCTCACCCATAATGGGACGTAGTTTGACACCACGTAGAGGATGGAGAAAATGATCGAACCCAGCCAAAGCGCTAGGCACAATGACCACTCGTTGTCTTCGCCGAAAGGCCAATCGCCCATATCGAAAGGTTGAGAAACCATTGTCACTGCGATGAGTATATAATGATTGGAGGAAGGAAAAGAAGATCGAGAGGAATTGTGTAGCAAGCTATTGGAAATAAAACTGCGCAGCAAGGCGACAGTTTAGATCGGTATAGTATGGAGGAATTGTCATGGAAGCAAGATCGAGAAAGACGAGAAAGAATATTGGCAGGAAGGTCGGAGTATGAAGTTCGAGGAAATTTGTGGTGGTGAAGATGTCGCGAGTATTGTGGTAAACAAACATTAAGAGTGAAAGTGCTCGTGACCTTCACTAATAGTACACAAACGCGTACTCACGTCGTTTGACTCAGCCATGCCAAATGATTTTCTTCACTTGCCAGTCCCGAGATCTTCATTCCTATTGTTCGAGATCATGTTGCTCACTGCGAGACATGCAAACCCAGAAGACTTCGGACTGACTTGCGCTGGTCCTAACATCTGCTCGTATCTCACTCTTCGCTTTAATTTCCTATGTCTTCTCCTTCATCCAGTTTGAGCGACAGAGTATAGGCCATCCCAAGTCGCTACGGCCGCATGTGGTCTCAAAAGGCTGCTGTTAACGCCATTCTAACCAACTCACCGGGCGCTGTTTCTCTAGTGGTACCTCTTCCAAAGATGGACGATCCTCAGGCCAAATCTACAGTCAGCCATGCTCAAGTCCTTTCTCGCCTATCGGAGACAGCCAGCGTGCTGTAGGAGATCTGCCAGCATAATTCTATCGATACGCACCACGAGTGAAGCTGTATGGCGTTCATCACGTACCACTTACCATCGAAGACGATCTCCCGGCTCTACACATACAGTCATAATTGCACGTCTTTTCGTCTGGCACCATGTCGCCAAGGTCGATGATGCTTCGAGATAGGGATGATGTGTTCTGGCTGATACCTATGCGCTGACTTCCTTGCAGGATTAATGTGCCATCACCACCCACGAAAGCATGGTTGCCAGCCATACAGCCGCGTTCGAATTGCGTTGTTGACTGTATGAGGCGAGCACTCAATCACTTCAAGTTCTGTGAGCGAAGGAGGAAACGAGGTTGGAACAATTTGATGCGGTCCGTGGCATTTGGCGCTAGACCGCTTTTGTAGCAATCCATCTCAATCGTCTCGTGCCATCATTTTCCTGTTGTAAACTCTTGATGGTACAGGGAGTAGAAGACCAGTTTAAATGATCTCCTGTTCATCAAGGACATCTTCTAAAAGGCTACTGTTCTGCAATTGCGAGTTCTTGAGAATGCTTGTTGAACTTCAGTAGGAGAACAAGTAGATGATTGTATGGAAAATCAACAATGGTGCTTTGATTGTTTGCTAGAACACAAAGAAGATTGAGAGACTTTGTCGTCGACCTCGGAGCAAATGTCCTTGTTTCCGCGAGGTGGTGGTAGTCTGCTGATTTTAATGAATGTACCAGACATGTAGGTACATATCTTCAGTATTACTATACTATGCATTACTACATACACTCAGGCTGTACTGACATTAAATTCATGAAACTCGAAAGGACTTGACCAGTTTGGGACTAGTCTTATTGGTTGATTCCCATTCGTTGATTCAAAGTTGACGGTTATGCACGTACTGTATACACACTTCAACCATGTACCCTTTCATGGACCTTACTCGAGGTGGAATTTACTCTATCGTGGCATTAGCAAGCAAGTTCGATGCTCTCACTCACTCACTCGCCCACTCGTTTACAGTAGGTGACGACGATTACCAATCCATAACCGATATTCAGCGACGCATTGCGGACCTAGCCAGTATGGCAACATTTTTTGACAACGGAGGTTGAATTCTTGAACCTGTACGTCCGATTATTGCCGAGTGTTTGGACCCGACCTCTATGTTCATGGAATACATCCACACAATCAGTGCTTCGGAAAAGTATCCTTCCACGCAACATTAAACATGCGAGCCGACGTGCCGATCACGTTCTCAACCAAAGCGCTACACAGCTGATTGCGACACAACATAAACTGAAACACAGATAGATGAGACGGCATATATGGATTGCGTGATGGCGCGGAGGAATCACGCAGCTTGGAGTCCAGTACAATGGTACAATACTTAAGAGAATCACAATGATATAATGTCTTTGGTATTGCAGCAGATGCCATCACAGTCTTGCATATCTCTGACTTACCAACCCGCAGATCGATATGGCACCCAGCGTTGAATTACAAGAGACCACTGTTCCGGTGATAAACGGCAAGAATGCCACCAACGGAGGTACAACCAAGACCACCAATGGAGGTACAACCAAGAGTCAATACCCCACACCTTTGAGGACGACCGGTGCCCTGGATTCGGCTTTCAAGTTCGACGAAGTGACCCCAGCGGTGGGAAGAGAATACCCTACAGCCAACATCGTGGATGACCTCTTGAACGCGTCAAACTCTGACGACTTGCTTCGTGACCTTGCCATTACCAGTGAGTCACCCCTGGAGCTTATTCCGCATGCCCATCAATCAATCCGCGTCTTCTTCTTGCAAATTTATCATACTTACGATCCTGACACGGTATAGTTTCGGAACGTGGCGTTGTCTTCTTCCGTGCTCAAAACAATCTCACCAATGACCTCCAGAAGACCTTCATACAGAAGCTTGGCGAGTTGAGTGGGAAACCAAAGGATTCCACCCTTCACATCCATCCAGTCTTGAACGACTCTTCTGAGTTTGGCGTCGGCGACCATGCTATCTCTACCATCTCGTCTGTTCAACGCAAGAAGTTGTATGTCCACGATAGTCCCAAAGGTCGACGTTATGATGCAGCACAATGGCACTCCGACATTCAATTCGAACCGTATCCTGCCGACTACACTTCCCTTCGCCTGACACAATTACCGAGCACTGGAGGCGACACCCTTTGGGCAAGTGGTTATGACATTTATGACTCCTTCTCCTCAGCTTATCAAGAATTCTTCGATGGTCTGTCTGCCACGTTTGTAGGCGAAGGTTTCATCAAAGCGGCGAAAGAGGGTAGGACCACACTATACACCGATGAAAGAGGAAACCCCGAGAATGTTGGTGCAGGCTTGAGCGCGGTCCACCCCGTGGTGCGGACTAATCCAGTGACGGGATGGAAAAGCATATATGCACTCGGAAATTTTCCAAAAGAGATTAATCAATTGACTCACGAGGAAGGACAGGAATTGATCGAGAGATTTACTAACGTGATCTACAAAAATCACGACATCCAAGTGAGGTTCAAGTGGAGAAATGAGAACGATATCGGTAAGTTGCGTTGATCGCTTTCGTCAATGAGGAAAACGAAAAGTACTAACATGATGGTGTGCAGCTATATGGGACAACCGCAGTGTTTTCCACACAGCTACATTCGACTATGAAGGACTTGGAGAGCGATTTGGAAACCGAGTCGTCGGGATTGGTGAGCGACCTTTCTTCGATCCCAACAGTCAATCCAAGGCTCAGGCACTCAAGGGGAGGAAGTAGATACTGTTGGCAAGCTACGGCGTAGCTAATTGCGTTCACTAAATCTGGAGCAAGTGATCAGAAGCTTCCGTAAAATACTTGCCCGTCGGCAAGCTATCCATAGAAAATTCAGACTCGATCTGTGTCATATCAATCACTCCTTCTACATAGGTAAATGAGAGTATTTGAGCACGATCAAGCCGGTGCGGAAGTGTCAGCCGCACAATCGGCAAGCACAAGGTACCTACGTGTATAACGATGTCATTTCTTCCACTCATCGATTTCGTTCCATTATAACTTTGTAGCTTGACAGAACATCGACGTTGATAAAATTTCGTTCACATGCTATAGGTGAGTGATGCATGACCTAGGTACGTGTTCGTTATCCCACTGAGTCCGTTATTCCTTGGCGTCGGCCAGCATGGTTATTTTAGGCATGATGTGGTCTTGCGCCAGCACACCTCTATCACTCAACACTGATGGGTCAACCACTGCAAAAACTTGAAGTCCAAACAGCTTCAGGCATTGCGATTTCGTTAACCCTAGCATATCACACCGATTGGTAGCCGAACAAAGGCGAGCTCGGAATGCTTGGCCAGTCGACTACATGCATGTGTACAGGAACTATCAAATGGCGACAAGGGCGACAAACTATTCGCCATTTTCCTTCGCAGTGAGCGCTTCGCACGCCATACAAGTGACACTAGCCACACAGGGGCCATATATGGGATGGGTGAATATCAATCATGCCATCTAAGCCGGACATGGTGTAACACATTGCGATAACACCTCAAATTTTCGGGTCGTCGCTTCTTACCATCTCGATGACCCACTGCTGCGAGCATGTCGCCTTTCTCGAACATCTATGTCGCTCTAAGATTCTGACCTCGAGCCTCTTTGCCGAAGGTGGCAGAGTCCAGATCTCCCGACGGGTCCCCGATGGGGGGGGCCGATAGACGAAATGGTCTCATCTCGGCGCATTGCACATGAAAGACGCCAGAGCGATGCCTCCAAATGGGAGCGTTTATCTATAAGTATACCATCAAGATTCCCTTAATATTGCTAAGGGCTTCTCTCAATCTCAAAGACAGCCAGGAAGGCATAACACCCACATGGAGAAATCAGAAGCTGTCGAAGCGCATCCCGTTGGGTCAGACACCGACTACGACAAGGCGGCCTATGAGGTACACTCGCAACCTTGGTGGAAGTTTGGGGGCAAGGACTACAGTCATGTCAGCATTGATGGGGACTATGTTCAACCAAACAGTTCATCATCTTCATATGTGCCTACCGACGAGTCCGTGGTGAGGAGGAGGAATAGTGTCTTCGGAGCTCCAGAAGCTGTCGACCTCTACAGCCCGCCAGAGACCTACGAGGGCGCCCACCGTTTCGATCCCACAACTTCATGGACTAAAGAAGAGGAAAAAGCTCTAGTTAGAAGAGTGAGTTGTTGCCATCTACTCCTACATGCCGTCTGTTTACTAAAGCCAGCAACAGCTCGACTGGAAAATTGCCCTTCCAGCATGTATCATGTTCTTCGCCTTACAGCTTGACCGTGGAAACATTACTCAGGCTCTGTCGGACAACATGTTGGCCAATCTCAACATAACGACTAACGATGTAAGTAATCGCTCAGCCGTACCATCGTCTATCACGATAGTTTTACTAACTCCGACAGTACAACAATGGTATGACAATATTCTACTGCTCATTCCTGTTTGCCGAGCTTCCATCACAACTCGTTTCGAAAAGACTTGGGCCAGACGTTTGGATACCTATCCAGATGATCGCTTGGTCGATTGTCGCTGCATCTCAAGCAGCGTTGACAGGACGGACATCCTTCTATATCACTCGTTGTCTTATGGGTTTGATTGAAGGTGGTTTCATCCCTGACACCATCCTCTACCTAAGCTATTTCTTCAAGAACTCCGAGCTACCCAAACGACTCAGCTGGTTCTGGACATCCTATCAATCTACTCAGATTGTGGGAGCCTTTCTGGCTTATGGAATTCTACATCTTCGTGGCAAAGGTAGTCTTCATCAGGGTTGGCGTTACCTTTTTGCTATTGAAGGTTCATTCACCGGACTTATCGGCATCTGGACATGGCTGTATCTTCCTCCATCCCCTACCCAAACTGCTCGAACTGGATGGAAAGGTATTCTTCGGCCCAAGCAAGGATGGTTTAGTGAGCGTGAGGAAGTTATCATGGTGACAAGAGTCATTCGTGATGATCCTGGTGTGAGTACTGTCAAACACATCATCTCAAACAACGACTGACATCCATTAGAAATCCAGCATGCACAATCGACAAGGTCTCAGCTGGCCACTCTTCAAAAAAGCACTGACCGACTACGATATGTGGCCAATCTTCCTCCTAGGTCTGACATGGGGCATTCCCTCAAGTCCACCAACAGCATACATCACCTTAAACCTAAAGTCTCTTGGCTTCAGCACCTTCCAAACCAATCTTCTTACCATCCCAGCCTACACTCTCTTCATCATCCAGCTTCTATTCTGGACATGGTACTCAGAGAAGATCAACCAACGCTTCCTAATCGGTCTCCTTTCACAATTGTGGGTACTCCCTCTCCTAATCGCCCTCGAGACACTCCCTCCCACATTTCCCCACTCAGCCTGGGTGAAATGGCTCCTCTCCACCCTCATAATCGGATATATCTATCCCCACGCCGTCATCGTAGGTCTCACATCACGCAACGCCGGTAGCGTC
>Ga0073774_1000465_pt1 | contig 10452 bp, 8 predicted proteins | sample InSIn5gowninarea_FD_77487 | JGI IMG/M metagenome (GOLD analysis project Ga0073774, IMG submission 77487) | Clean room microbial communities from NASA Spacecraft Assembly Facility at Jet Propulsion Laboratory, Pasadena, California, USA -... ... | reverse complement strand
GTATACTTGGTAAGGTAAGCTGCCAAATACAACGTGTGAGTACTAATCTATAGTGACTTCTTTGCTCGAATTCATCCTGTATGAGTGCGATTGACTTTCTTCCTGACGTGTCACACATAACGATATATTCTTAGTCATTTTATATCCTCCCACACATCTATGCTTACCGGCAGCAATGTCGTATTCCCAGATGAACGTGTCTATTCATATCCATCACTTTCAGCTCAATGAGCACCAGTGTTGTGGAAAGTTAAGTGTTTTCACCTCCAGCGAAAGTGTGGAGTTCAACCCCAGCGATTTACCTCATCCTAGAGGTCAACCTCACTGTCACTGAGTATCGGGAGAGGGCCACTGGGTTGAAAGTATAATCTCATCAGATGGATATACCGAGGTACCCTTCCACCCGAACTCTGTTTGTTCCGTACGAAGACCTTTCATCATGGTCAAGGCTTGACATAAAACAGGGTAATATGGTTTCAGATCTATCAGCAGCATGAGATCAGGGTCTTGAATTGGGAGTCCTCAAAACTTCTCCAGGTAAAGAGCAACTGCATAGTCCCTGCATGGTCGTGAACACGGCTCCCAGTATTGTATGTGCTGTTTGGGTCTCAAAGAATCGAACCAGCGGAATTGCGGCCGAACGCCCCTTCTCAAAAAGTTCAGCCTCAGCAAGTCTAGAACTTTAGAGAACTCAGCTGACCTCTCCTTAAGCTCACTTCCAGAGAGCCCATCTGCGGGAAATTAATGTCAGCAAGTGACTAAGCCGAAATAGCCATTAAGCGATGTAGTCACAAGATCTGCCAACGGCGTAGAAATTCTAGAATGTTTCTTACCACTGCCACTAGCGTGTCTTCTGGAAAGTGGAGGACCAACCTAATTGAATTACCAAGTACCGGATCCCGTGGAAATATGCCGAGTCCCGAAAAAAAGCCAAGGAACCCGCGGGTTGTTCACCCCCCAAAAAGCTTTACACTGGAAAGAAATTATTCTCGTTCAAGTTCTTGCCACGTTACTATAGGGAAGATTCATTGCAAAACCATCGGTGTTGGTACGTAGCAACGCCGAAGCTGAAGAAGCCTTCTCACATGCGCATGCAGCAAGTGGAGTGGCTTGGCGGCGTGGTGGCTGAGGTTTGTCCTTGATGTCGTGCTGGTGGAAAATGCAAGACCCCCACGGTGCTAATGTACGAGTCGAGCAATAGGCAAATCACACTGCACTTCGGCGTCTTTTCGCTATTCTTGCAATAGCCGTTGCGACGTGAATACAGTGCTCGTCATCCAACAAGGTCAAACGTGAACCAGCTTTGCATCATATCCTGCTAGTTCGAGTAACGTCGAGCACTCTCTTTGTGTGCCCACGACTCGATAGTTCACACACAACGTACTTGTAATGCCTTGCTGTGAGTGACACGACATATGTTGTTGCAGATGCGTGTTACAGTAGGTCTCAGTATTATTTGCAGCGAAAGAGCTTGCCTATGACGGCGCACTCGGATGCCTTTCGGAAGTTTTATTCAGTAGCTTCATCGGTCTTGCAGCACGAGGACCTCCGAAACATATGGCTGAGGTCAGATGGAAGAATCCATACAAGCATAATAGGTCCTTGGCATGCATCCAAATGGCAAGTCGTCGCCGGGTAGATCACGGCTACCAGAGCCTATCATTCCTCACAGCCGGCTGAGTGTGGAGCTGGTGGCTTTCGTTCTGACCTGCAATCCTGGCACTTCCAGCAGCCCACCTCGAAGCATCGCTCACCGCGAGAAAAGTGAAAGTGAGTTCAGCGCTACCAAAAAGCTACTCCGTACCAGCATCGCCTTCACCCTCACATATAGTAATTTATCCTCTCCACCGTCTCACCTGTACACGTATACTGTCCACCACTTCTCACCTCCCCTCGACCTACCTCTGCTGCGTCCACCAAACACCCCGTCGACACGTAGTTCACCATCATAGTTGGTCGTGTCGAGTCTGCCGTCTTGTTCGACAATATTCGTAACCGTCTTTCTCATGTTTTGCTATCAGGTTCACAGCAGGTTCACCTTTCACAAATCTCGTTCGAGATGCACCGAAATACCACCCCCTCCTACATGATGCAGCACTCACTGCCTTCGCCCGAGTACACTGGAGACTCGGATAGCGATTCAGATATCATAAAAGAGCTAGAACAGAAAAGAAGGGAACTGGACGAAGATGTAGCACGGTTCAGAGCACAAAAGGATAAAGAGTTTCGAGATTTTGAGGTCGAGTTGAAAGCTACGAGACAGAAACGAGCTCAACCGCATCAAGATCAGAGGAACGATCACCTACTCAATGGATGTGGAAAACATGCCCGAAGCTCTGGTGCCCATCATGTCAGGCAGTCGTCAGCTTCAATCCAGCTAATCAAGCCAAAAGCCGGGTCCAAGGTTACACACCCTACCATATCCTTGAATCCTACCAACATCCGAGGTGAAACTATTCAGCAGTCACATGCTCTCTACACCCCTCCTACGCCAACGGCCCAACTACCCATAACAACCGAGAAAACCACAATCCCAATTGAGCAATCTTCCTCTCGAGGAAAAGCGGTCCTTTCACCACAACAACCACGCAAAGATGCATTTACTGGAGTTTTCGTACCGGACTTTCTCCCACTCCTAGATTCAATGGATGATAGACTGTCCAGACCAGCCGAAGGTACGCAAACAGAGCCAGCTTCTCCAATAGATCGCTTGGTGATTGAAACGATGCCGGTGCAAGCATCTTCCCTACCAACAGCCTCGTCCATATCAGAAGGGTTCCATATCGTCACCAATAAACGAGCTTATACCTCGCCGTCAGCAGTTAATAGAACTACTCTACCTCCAATTATCCGGAATGTAAATGGCAGGAAAAGATCAAGTGGCAAGCGCAAACACGTCACCTTTCAACTGGCTGATCGCGCCATTGTTGAACCAAGCAGCGATTACGAAGAAGGCTCGCCACTCGAAATTGGTGAAGAGGACAGCATAACTTCACCACGTTCGACAAACTCAGAAAATAACTCTCCTCGACCACGTATAGTTCGTCAAAATACTCCTCTTGACCCGTTTGGCAGACGGAAACGAAAAGTCATTCCCGAAGTAACATCGCCAGATGAAGTAGGAATGGGCATGGGCGATCTTCACCTCGTATGTGAAAGAGATGCTGAATTCCTACCTCCACCAAACGACAGTGTAATAGAGCAACCGTCGACAGCTGAGTTTCTAGAAGACGGCTATTTCAGTCCAAAACATGGCACATCATCAACACATTTCCTTCCTAACGGAGCCTCGACCTCTGATAGTCTCAGTCCAGCAGAATCGGAATCATTCAACAAAGTCGACGAGGACGCCTACATTCACAAACGCTATTCCATGATCAGTCAACAGCGTGCAGAACGGAAAAACATCCGATCACCGCCTTTGAGTCCCGGCCCATTAAGAGCAGCCACGCCCATCATAGATTTAGTGCAACCAACCTCGCGCTGCCGTACCGAGTATCCAGGCTCTCTAGCAGATAACATCAATGCGACCGCGAACGTCGGCTTCTTCGAGCTAGATGAAGAACTCGCAAGTCCTGATGCCGAAACTCCAAAACCATATGAGACAGCTACAACCGACGATATCGAAACACCCACATTATTATCCTCTAGGAGGAAGAAACAAGACCACGAATCTGCAATCGATATGGTAACTGGGACGAGCGTGCCGATTGATATCATCAGACCACAGGGCATGAATGGCGTTAGCAACAGCTGGATCGGAACGTTTGGACATTGATGACGACCAAGAAGAAACGGCCTAACAGTTATCCACATGATGCCAAATAGACGAAGCAAAAATAATGCTTCGCGAGCTACGTATATTTCAGTATCAGCGCGAACACAAGCAGCAATACCAGCAATACCAGCGATTTCCTTGCATGACACGGGCATATTTATAGAATTTTACGACACGAAATGGCTGCAGTTTGAGAGATGGGAATGCACAGATCGTACAGCTTGAATAGGGACATAATATTCACGAATACACTATATGCTATGGATGAGGGTATAGACTATGGATGGGATATGAGTGAGCAATTGCTTTATTTATAAAAAGTGGATTGAGCTGTGCTGTGCTGTGCTGTGCGGTACATACATACACGGATTGGACATGGAAGCGAAGGAGGGAAGAAGGGACGGCAGCACGAGCGCAAGGAGGTCGCAAAGGCTATAGCAACCTACGCTTTTAATTAAATTAATTTTACAGCTTCACGATTTAAATGCAAGCTAGCAGGTGTAAACCTGTTCCTCTCTCACTTTGAGACTTGTCTACAGTTTCCTGCTTGCATGCGCCATCGTCTTTGTCTCCCTACACACTGTATAAATAATGTCCGCGTGTCCGTTTGACACGTTTAACACATGCAGCACAGCACAATGATCTTCATGTCCCTGCATTTAACAAATCCCATGCTTATTTTCCGACCGGGCTGGGCTGGGCCGAGCAGAGCAGAGCAGAGCACATGTCCATCACACTTGTACGGTACTGCAGTAAAAGGTCATGCACATTGTTAACCATTTCCTACTGCTCCTGTATTTCTTTCTTTCCGGTGGAGTTCGGTCTTCATTATCTTCTCCATACACCTTACTGTAGGAGCTACCTCTATGGTGTGTTAGGTTTTTGACTTTTCGGCCCTTCTTCGGCCACATGTATAGATTTGAGATGGAGATGAGATGAGATGACTTCAGATGACATGAGCGCGTTACGGATAGATCTATGTAGGGAAATATTTTCCGGCGAGAGAAGGAAATAGGAATAGAGATGGATGGAGAAGTGTGGGTTTTATGTTGATAGGTTGAGTAAGGTGGGTGAGTGAGTAGGTAGAGAGGATGGGTGGATAGCGTGGTGGTGTACTATATTGCACTGCATTGTGGTTCGGTTTTGGTTTGTTCACGTTGTTGTGGAGCACAGGTGCACGGAGAGGTGGGTATTTGGAAGTACTGGAGTAGGTAAGGTTAGGTAGTCTGTGGTATGTGAGGGTTGTTGAGGGAAGGGAGAGGCAGGTGGTTCGGACGAAATGACTTGTAATGCAATGTGATGGGTGTGTTTGATGGACACAATGGGAGTGAGTGCCATGGTTTATATTACGTCGCTGCTCATTCTGGCACTGCTGTCGCTGTTGCGAATGCCGTACAGCGGCGTGTCATTGTGGTATGTTTGATATATGCCAGGAGTCCATGGGTGCTTCGACTGCTGTCTTGAGCTTTAAGTGTTGGGATCTGAGTTGGAGGGGTTTGTACCTGTGCGTTTCAAGTACGGCTGCAGGCTGCTGATATATACACCATTGATTGTCTTCGAGGTACAGGCGTTCCGGATAGTTGGATTTGCTGAGCTCTGACGAGCAGCAGTCTGCTCTGGTGTCGAAGGTTCTGTGATCAAGTACCGTGTCTTCGGTATGAGGGGGCTGTCTGGCTGAGTGATGGCTGCCAATCCAGGTCTTTGGAGATCGGTGCTGGTAAAATTGATCTTTGTCTCACGTAGATCAATGACTGAAGGTTTTTGCTCGAAGCACGTTGGACTTCGATCTTGGGTATTGGAAGCGTCTGTGGTGTTGGGTTGAAGTAATACTGTAACACCGAAGTATATGAGTCAATCAATTCGTGTACGCCCTTTCCAGTACAGCCCTGTGAGGTGAGATTGCGTTGTGGCTCTGAGGTCTTTGCAGGATTGGCCGCCAACATTCCTCTTCATCATGAACGTTTGGACTTCGTTGTAAGCAATGTTCGAGAAGCTTCGCAGGGGCATATGTCCTTGATTTGACACCGTAATGCTGTCTAAAAGCCACAGAACTCCTCAACAGAAAGCATTGTACTGATTGGAGTTGTTTGTTTTAATTGATAGTCCCCTGGTAACCGAGATCGTATCTGGATTCAAGAGAGACTGCTTTGCACTGCGTAGTTAGTCCATCCTAAGTTAGTGGGATAATTCACGAGTATGGTTTGAGGGATTGAACAACTGTGAGCCCAGGTCAATGCAAAGAATGTTAGTGTTTTTGGCACAACAAGGTCAGACGGTAACGGTCATGATGGTCAATAGCAGAGATAAAGTAGTCGTCTGTTGGAACTGCCAATGTAATCAAAGAACCTCGACCAGTTTCGTAATGCTTCCAGTACAACCCATCATGAAAGTAGGCAGCGGGAGAGTAATGGAAACAGTGATTGGAGAAGGAAAACCTTGCTGCGCAAAGTCGATGTGAAGAACAGCATGGAGACAGACTCAAGTAAAGCCCGACTTTGAATCCCGCTAGGCCTGGGGGCAATCCGTGAGATCTATCCAAAAATTGGCAACCTCTGTAACGAGCTTGTCTCGAGAAATGCCCAGTGAATGTGAAGGGTTGTACCTGTCTTTCAAAGCAGCATCTGATCCTGCTTTCACAAATCACTCCGGTTTCGATGTGAAGGTTTTCATTGATCCAGCCTGGATTTCGACATTAAACCGCCTATGCTATCTTGCTCCGGACGCCTTTGTCGCTTCAAATGGTCGGTTTGTACCATCAGCTCTAGCCGGACTCTTCTTCCTCCTTTGCGAGACCCTCTTCACTCAACAGCGCGTCGATTTCCTTTCCACTCCAGATGTGGTGGTAGATTGTGCCATCCTTCGTCCTACCTACAGTCGCAAACTCAATCTTCTCACTGCTCAACTTCGTGGAATCCATGGTTTTGCTCAGAATTTTCATCGCTAAACTGCAGGCTTCCTTCAAAGTGCAGTCCTCCTTGTAATCTTGCTTCATCAGACTTGAAGCGCTGCCATTGTTCGCACCAACAGCGGTTGCCTTCCATCCACCGTAATTACCACTCGGGTTGCTCTGATATAGCTGGAATTGTCTCTGAGGATCCCAACCAGCATAGATGAACGATACGCCAAAAGGTCGAAGACCACCGTGTTGTGTGTAGCTTTGCTTCAGATCACATAACCGCCGTACCAGCTGTTCACAAGGAATATCTTCGTTGTAGGTAATGAGGTATCGTTGTGCGGCTTGTCTGGCGTAATTGATTAGGATATTGGCGTCTGCTGTCATGCCTGCTACGGCGGTGATCATGTTGCTGTACTTGTTAGCTGAGTATCATCCAATTCGTTTACCATGGCGTACTCATTTAGAATGTATAGCTTCTCAGCGGAAGTGTCTTGTTCTAGCAGTTTACTTGTAACTTTTCGTTCGGCTGCGAGGACAATGCCATCTGTGGCCAATATCCCCAGAGCTGTGCCGGCATGTGAGATAGCTTCGAGTGCATATTCGACCTGGTACAGTCTGCCTTCAGGCGAGAAAATGGTAGTCTATACAACTGTTAGCCATTGTCTCAGACGTGAATTTCCTGGACTGACTCGTGAATCGTATCTGCGTGACATGCTGATTCGACGTGATGAGGTGAATGCGTTGTGGGAGGTATGAGGTTAAGGGGAGTGGTGAACTGGCGCAATAGTCGACGTTGTCAGAAGTCGCTCAGCGCTGCACAGTGGAAGGCAGGCAATTGATGCGCGTCTGAAGGACCCCAGTCTGATTCAATGACGCGCTCCGATTGGCTATCTTTTTCTCGGTCTGTTACTGTACAATTGAGAAGCACATCTGTAAAAGTATGTACCTTGTTTAAAGAGCGTATCTCAGCGAAATCTCACAAGTTTACTTGTGTAGTAAGGGCGAAATGCTCAAGTCGACTCATCGCACTGAAAACAGACCTGCTGCAGCTTCGTCCCTCCCACCAGGATGGACAGAACACAAGGCACCCTCAGGTCATTCGTATTATTACAACGCACAGACTAAGCAATCTACATATACTCGGCCCACTGCACCACCTCCAAAAGAAGATCTGCAGATCGACTATGGCGCGACCGAAGGCGACCGAGAAGTTCAAGCCTCAATCAATGTCTTGCAAGAATTTCATAAGCATAATGATCCGTCGCAACGAGCACCAGGCCACTTCACTGGTGGCAGAAGTTACCAGGATCGATCGCGACCGAATAGACAAGGGGACAGATCAAAGTCGAAGGCAGCAATACCGAATTGTGAGCCATGGATTTTAGTCAAGACGAAGCTGGGGCGACGCTTCGTTTACAACACTGAAACAAAGGAAAGTCTGTGGAAGTTCCCAAGTGAGGTCATGATGGCAGTCATAGACATGGACCGAATTGAGTGGGAAACCAAGAAGAGAGCCGAGGAGCAAAAGACGCAGAAGGAGGAGGCGCAGAAGCAATCTCAAAACCAAGACGAGCTGCAGTCCAAGCCAGAGACTGAGCCTGGTAACGACAATCAGGCTCGAGCGGACGACGATTACGACAGCGACGAGTACGAAGAAGTTGAAGTTACAGACGATGAAGCTGAAGACGAGACGAACCCAAAACGTCCGCGGCTCGAAGACCATGAAAACCTTGTGAACCAGGAACAACCTCCAGCAGGACCTCAAGAGTTCAATGAAGATGATATAGCCTGGCAGATCGCAGCGATGGAGGCGGATGAAGAAGACCCTGGCTACGACTACCCCGACGACTTTGTCGATGAGGATGAACAAGGTGGTATGGAATTGACGGCAGCTGACCAACAAGCTCGGTTTCGTTCGTTGCTTGATGACCACCACATCTCTCCATTTTCCACGTTCGATGCCTTGATAGACACAAATACACCCACTGCAAATGCCTTGATCAGTGATGATCGCTGGCTGTCATTGCCAAACATGTCCTCTCGACGGTCAGCTTTCGACTCTTGGTCCAGAGATCGTGTTGCTGAACGGAACGCAAATACGGCCGAAGAGGGCGTTACGAACGGAAATGGAGACATAGGTAGTAAGGGCAAGAAGGCGGATCCGAAGGTAGCATATCTGAAATTCCTGAGCGAAAACGCTACGCCAAAGCTATACTGGCCAGAGTTCAAGAGGAAGTGGAAGAAAGCTCCGGAAATGATGGATCGTCACCTTGCGGACAAAGACAGGGAGAAGCTGTACAGGGAGTACATCTCTAAGATTACTAAGCTGAGTGAAGCGGATCGCAGAAAGGAGCTAGTTGCTTTGCTCAAGACCGCCCCTCCGGATGAATGGCTTGACGGAGATGTTCCCGCAGTGATAGCAAAGGACCTACGATTTTATGGTGTCAGAGACGAGAAAGGAAGACAGGAGCTTGTCGATGGTTTCATAGCTACATTTCCTAAGCTGTGATGGTAGGCCGACCATGAAAGATCAACATGGAATACTCCTTAGCTGCTAGCCATGGCTGTCAGTCTTCAGCTCTGCTCTCTAAATTACGCGTGCTATTTGATTTATCGACCTTAAGATCTTGTCTTGACGTTGTCAACTTACTATTGTCGCCTTATGCTCGGGCAAGAGGTCGGCTAGGTAAACACGTCGTCCGTTGGCCGGCTTGAGAAATTGTTTGTTACCTCGGCATTGCTGGTCCTCTCTGCCAACCGTAACTTCTACCTTTCAATTTATTGCTTTGCTTCACCTCTTCAAGCTAATCAGTCTACCAATTCACTGTTCGTTGAACTCTCGCCATGTCTCTGCTCGGTCTGCCTGTCGAGGTGGTCGAGATTGTCTGCAGTCATGTTTGTGATTATGGCAACGAAGACATCGAGTACCCAGAGCTGAAAACTCTACATAGTCTATGTATACTTCGAAATACCTCTACAAAACTTTCAGGCCACATCTATACCGACGAATCTGCACAGAGAGTTGTGATATGACCCTTCTTGCTAGGTCAATCTCAGATGACCCTGACCTTGCTCTGCATACGAATCATGTTCGGATTGGTAATATCCCTGACTATGATCTTGTGAAGGCGCGTGCTCTATTTGGAAAACCTGGCTTTCTACCGACTGCCTGTCTGCGTCGTCTGCACTCCCAAGAAAGAAAGAAGCGATGTCAACCGTTCTTTTCGAGTACTTGTTACTCAACATGCGAAACCTTGAAAGTATATCGATCTTCTTCGACGAGGACAACGAAAGAATCAAGTTCTTTGATCCCAAGAAGTGGAAGCTTGAACGTGGTCAATTGTTACCAGCTCTCGAGGCCTTGGAACTATACTCGTTTGAAAGGAGATACAGAAACCATCCATTAGAGCAAATACAGCATATGTTGCCTCTGCCATCACTCAAACGATTGGTCATTGCGTATGAGAGCTCGTTGTTCAAGCCTGAACCTTCCGTCGACCTAAGCACTCTTGAACAAATTGACATTTCCTGCAGGGATATGCAAGCGGAAGATTTTGAGGGGCTTATAAACATGATGCCGAATATAAACTCCATCGACTATTCCAATGAGGATCACAATTACGTAGATGAAGAGAACATAGTGGGCATGGAGGCGGCTGTTGAACTTCTCCGAAAGCGCCACACTGCGTTAACCAGGCTATCTGTTCACTTCGATCGTGTCTCCTTCGATAGTCCATCCTACAATGGTGGGCCTCACGACTCTGACAGACTCCCTTTT
>Ga0073774_1000464_pt1 | contig 10455 bp, 6 predicted proteins | sample InSIn5gowninarea_FD_77487 | JGI IMG/M metagenome (GOLD analysis project Ga0073774, IMG submission 77487) | Clean room microbial communities from NASA Spacecraft Assembly Facility at Jet Propulsion Laboratory, Pasadena, California, USA -... ... | reverse complement strand
TGTTTCTATTCCACAAGAACTGGGAAGGATCTATAATTCACTGCTCGATGGATTTGATGCTTTTGGATTGAAAAGAATAATGATCGAAAGAGGTGTTTTTCGCTTTGTCAACAAAATGGATCCCACCAGTGAGCCCATAGTGCTTTCCAATATCTATTTCCATCTCATCCGGATGACAGATGGGTCGGTAAAAAGGGACGCTTACGTGCGTAATAAACAAAGTGTTGAATTACGCACGAATAACCAGAAAATTGCCCTACCCGGTGGCCGCCACTTCCTTGCTTTTAAGGATTTCCAACTCGAACTCCTACAGAAACGAATTGTGCTGGACAGCTGTACCATTACGGCTATTCCAACAGATACATCTAAAAGTAGTTTCAATATATTTTTCCGGAAACTTTTACTTGTGGGTGTGGACTTTGGCGCTATGTACCGGAAAAACCTGATCCGCGCAGATTCTGTTTACTGTATTGAGCCTATGATCCATTTTGTGTTTGACCGTCCGGATACGGTAAAAACAAGAGAGCCCAAAAACCGTCCGGATCCCGAAAAGATTATAAGAGATCTGACAGGTGATCTGGATCTTGCTTTTGTTGGAGTTAAGGATGCAGGGATAAGGATTGATATTAATGGAAGGAGGCACAGATCTATTTACAATTCAAGAAAAGACGACTTTTCCATGCGCAGACTGCGCATTAGCCCGGATTCGGCAAAACCTGTCACAGTACAGCAATTTGATCTCTTGGTCAGAGATTACCGACTGTTCAACCAGGATAGCTCCACAGCATTCAGCTTTGATAGTGTCCATTTCAGCAACACCAAAATTGTTTTGAGCAACTTTGCGGTGGTCACTACCCCTTCAAAATTTGGGGCACATAATAATCGTAATTTCTGGATCCCACATTTTGAACTATCAGGCCTCGACTGGTATGAATTGATCTTTGAAGAAAACTTACTGGCACGGGAAGCAACACTTTATAATCCGATAATAAATTATAGAGGTATACAACGTAATACCAAACATAAAAAAACAAACCTGTTTCAAATTCTAAGGAGTACAGATGAGCTACTTACGCTTGAAAGAATCAATGTAATTGATGGACAACTAAAAGTACAACTACCTTCAGGAGCTTCATTTAGTTTGCAAAATGCTAACCTTTCGCTTCAAAGTAATAAACTGTTGGCATCGAAAAATAATGAAGGTCTGAAACAGGCTATTGATGTGTTTTCATTCAACTCAGGCATCATAAGGATAAAAGATATAGAAGCAAGATTGGATAGTGTACAATATACAGGCAAAAACCTGGTTTCGGCGAAAGGCTTGCGTGTCACCAATAAAGACAAAAGCATCAATGCAAACGTAAGCAGGTTGATGATGAACAATTTGCTGCTGGATGAAAAGTCACAGTCAATGGTTATTGACGGACTTAGCTGGCAAAATGCAACGATCAACCTGGCAAAGGGAAAAAAAGCTAATAATGGCGGAGGCAAAGGCAATATTATCATCAGAAATATTTCAGGTTACAACACTGCTCTGTCCTATGACGACGGAAATACAAAACTTAATACGGATCTGCAAACAATAAAGGCTACTTCGTTCACTCAAAATGAAAGGAATTCACCAGTTTTAGAAGGATTGATCGCTAATGGTAAGCAGCTTAACTTTTCCAATGGATCTTCAAACCTCACTACTTCTGATTACCATATTGCGGACAAATCTTCATCTTATATTTTAAAATTAAAGCTAGAGCAGTCAAATGGCGGTGATACTTTACGGATTTCAGTGCCCAGGACAGAATTTTCTGTGAATATCAATTCCCTATTTCAGCAGAATATAGATATAGCGCAAATGCGCTTACAGAGCCCGGATATATTTTTCAGTAAATGGAGTCAAAAAAAGGCCAAAGAAAACACAGGTTCAAAAAATTCCAATATCACAATAAGGCAGCTATCTGCAATTGAACCCGTTATACAAACATCAATTCATAAGAATGATTCTGTGATCAGGCTCAACTTACCACGTTCGGACGAAGGAGTTTTAACCATTCAAAACCTGGCTTTACACCAAAAAGAATTATCCATTGGAAGACTGGCACTTAAAAATGAATCAGCCACTTTTACTAAAGCAAGCGGTGAGGTAATAGGGGTTGAGAAAGGAACAGTAAATGTTGATATTGCAAACATTCATCTGAAACCCGGGCCTGAAAAATTGAATTGGAGTGCATTGCTCACCAGCCTGACGCTTGAAAACCCAAACAGTTTTACTACAGGAAAGGGCAATCGTTTTACTTTCAAACAAGCTTCATTAGGAAATCTCCAATTATCATCGAATGCCATAACAGATATCCATAAACTGGCAAAATTGAATGTGACAGCCTGGGTGCGTACCACTACAGGACAATACACAGACAGCAATACAACCATCAAATGGTTTAACGCCGGGTATGATGCAAAGGACAAAGAAATGACATTGGACTCATTTGTTTACCATCCTACCCTGAGCAGGGATTCATTTATTGCAGCGGCTCCCTTCCAGACGGATTATATTTCATTTTATTCCGGCCCGGCAAAGTTCACAGGATTCGACCTCGAGCAGTATAACAAGGATAGTGTTTTCCAGGCCAATACGATCAGCTTTAAACGTCCGCAAATAAATATTTACCGTGATAAACGGGCACCTTTCCGGGGCGGGATTATCAAAGTACTCCCTACTGAGATGATAAAAAAGATCGCACAACCTGTCTCTATTAACAGGATCAATCTGGTTGGAGGTTTACTTACTTACACAGAATTAAACCCCAAAACCGGGAAAGAAGGCATACTGGCATTAACTGAATTGAATGCTTCATTGGGTAACATCAGGAACCACAATCTCCTGGAACATGACTCTTTAGCATTGAGTGCAGATGCCATGCTCATGGATTCAGCCCAATTAAGTCTCAGGGTAAAAGAATCCTACACAGATTCGCTCAACAGCTTTTTGATGACATTACGTATGAAGCCCACTTCTTCATTAAGTTTTCTTAACCCGGTATTGATTCCTTTGTCCAATATAAAGATCACATCAGGTAACATCGATTCCTTGCATTTAAGGGCTATTGGAAATGAATATATCTCACTGGGAGAAATGAATATGTTTTACCGGAATTTAAAGATCAAGCTCGTGAAAAACGGAGAAGAGACCAGGTCTTCTGTTTTAAGGGACTTTCTTTCTATGCTGGCGAATACATTCATTATCAAAAAGAACAATAAAGGAGAAAGCAGTATTGTATTTTTTGAAAGAAAACGTGACCGCTCATTTTTTAACTATATTGTCAAGATGACCTTCAGTGGCATGGCTTCCAGTGTAGGTGTAAAAAACAACAAGAAATATTACCGTAAGTATAAGAAGGAGATGGAAAAAAGTAATCTGCCTCCCATCAGGTTTGAGGAAGCCATTGAAAAATCACTGGAAAATAAAACTGCCGGACAAGAGAAGGGTTATAAACCAAGTGTTAAAAACGGTCAGTGAACCAATCAATAACTTGCATTCAATTCAAATCAATGAAGCTCTTTGCTTAACTTTTACGTATTCACTCTAATAATCAGAAATAGAAGTTAAATCATGAAACGGATCATTTTAATTGTTCTCCTGTTTGCTATAATTGCGGGAGGCTGGTATGCTTACAGTATCTATACAGGCAAGGTAAAATCTTTAACAGAAGTGAAAACCGATGCGAGCATTACAGCTCCGGAACTGATCGCGGCATTTGAAAAGGATTCGGCAACTGCTAATAAGCAATACTTAGGAAAGGTGATAGAAGTGAGCGGAAATGTAAAATCAATTGAGAAAGAAGAAGGATCTGCTACTGTTTCATTAGGTGAAAGCGGGGCTATGTCGTCGGTCAGGTGCAGTATGGATACAACCTTTATACAACAGGTTGCATCTATACAGGAGGGTAGCAAAATAACTATTAAAGGATCCTGTACTGGCTTTATGACAGATGAACTCCTGGGTTCTGACATTATCCTAAACCGTTGTATATTGGTGAAGAGTAAAAAATAACAGGTATGAACAAAAGATTTCTATTTGCTTTTAGCTTTCTTTCTTTATGTATATGGGCACAGTCACAGGATAAATTTTATACCAAAAGTGGAAAGATCAATTTCTACTCTGTTGCTCCATTAGAAGATATAGAAGCCAAACATAAATCAGTTGCCTGTGTTTTAGATACCAAGACTGGCTCACTGCAATTTTCGGCCCTGATCAAAGGATTTGAATTTGAGAACGCAGAAATGCAGGAACACTTTAATGAAGATTACCTGGAGAGTGATAAGTTCCCTAAGGCTGAATTTAAAGGACAGATCGTGAATAATGCTGCGATCAATTATCAAAAATCCGGCACCTATCCAGTACAGGTTAAAGGTCAGCTCACGATCCATGGTGTTACTAAAGAAGTACAAACAACAGGAAACATAAAAGTAGATGGTGATGGCTTAAAGGCTGCGGCATCTTTTAACATCCAGGTCGCTGATTTTAATATTAAGATCCCCTCACTCGTAAAGGATAAAATTGCAAAAACTGTAAAGATCACAGTGGACACAAAGCTGGACCCTGTTAAATGATCTAAATAGAATGTAAAACAAAAGGGTTGGAAGTGCAAACAGCAAACTTCCAACCCTTTTGTTTTAAGATATCTTCAATACATCAATGTATTGCGTTTAGGTAATTCTCCAGGTTTGAATACCCGTTGGCGGCAATGGCACTACCATCTGCTGCATCAGAAAGGTTCAAGCCATTTTTCTTTTCCCAATCATCTGGCAATCCATCACCATCTGTATCTTTAGGAGCTGCTGCTGTCTTGTAAACAGGCCAGCCTCCGACTACACTCGCATCATCTATGATGCCCTTGCCTGCAGTACCCGTTCCTGGGGCAGTTTTGGTACGTGTTTCATTAACCACCCGTGCATCAACAGCATCTCTTACAGGCAAAATGGCCCCAGCACTGGCAAGTACCCGATCATAAGCTTCCTTTGCAGTTTGTAACTGCACCTGGGCACTTATGTCGAAAGGCTTTGCCACTACCGACAGGTTACGACTGGCAGCATCCGGTAGTAATGCAAGATCAAGCCCTAAAGAGTTCTTTTTAGTCATACGTGTATCGCCTTCCATAACATTTCCTGATAAATACCACTGACCAATTACCTTTGCTTTTGCTGCATCATAGTTGGCATGAACAAATTTTAATTCAGTAGCAGTTGCAGGCCCCGGCTTGTAATAATTATTCACCATATTGATCTGCGATACGCCTCCATTGATCTGCACTTCTCCTCCATAACAGGCATTCGCACTACGCCAGTTATAAACTACATTATTGCAGTAATCAACAACAGCCATTGTATCATGAGCTCTTGCACCATTAAACCTTACCGTACGGCTGTTTTGATGTGCGATCAGGTTGTGATGGTACGAAGCGTATTGCCCTCCCCATAAACCTCCATATGAGCGAAGACCTTTTGCATGGCCTGCATTATACAAACCTTCACTGATAATGCACCATTGAACGGTTACATTTTTATTGTCGTACATGGCAGCACATTCTTCGTTGGCCCAGCTAAAGGAGCAGTGGTCTACCATCACGTTCTGGCAATTTTCCATATCAAATCCGTAAACTCCTGTTGAGAACTTAGTGCCCGGACGTGAACGTAAATATCTTACAATGATATTTCCTTTTGGACCACCTTTACCGCCTCCACTGATCACAAATGAATGCCCTCTCAGACAGATACCATCACCCGGCGCTGTCTGTCCAGCAATGGTAACATTCGACCTGTTTACCTTGACTGGTGATTTAAGATCAATGATACCACCTACTTTGAAAATGATAGTTATAGGTTCGCCGGGGAATTCATTGAATGCCTGACGGAAGCTTCCCGGACCATCATCATTTAAATTCGTAACAGCTACAACTTTTCCTCCTCTCCCGCCAGTTGCATATTTTGCGAATCCTTCTGCACCAGGAAATGCCAGTTGTTGCGCACTTGCTGAAATAAAAAACAAACACAATAAAATAGAAAAATACACCACACGACATCTTAACCTCCCCCCTTCATTCTTCATAATTAAATCCATAAAACAATAATTGTTGTATTATCCAACTTTCAAATTATCTGATTATCAAATTATTTATATACACTTCAACATTGGTGTAAATATTATGCAGCTTATTACCAATGGCATCAGCAGCATCCCCAGGGTTCAAACCATTCTTCTTTTCCCAGTCATCTGGCATACCATCTGCATCCGTATCAGCAGGTGCTGGTATAGACTTCAATTCAGGCCATGCTCTGGCAGAAATGGAATATGCAGTACCATGAGGAAAACCACCCTGTACATCAATGAAACCACCCGTTCTGTTCCGTACATTATTAATGATCCGTTGATCTAAAGTATCCCTGTGATAAGAAGCACCGGCATTTTTCAATACAGCTTCATAAGCATCTTGTGGGCTTTGCATGATAATATCTACCGAACTAAACGGTGTATTCACTTTTGCATTCACGGCATCAGCATCCGTGCCTTTTTCCATGGTTACACCCAACCAATTATTGGCAGTTACATCCGGTGCGCCATCCACATAATTTCCTGACAGGTAAAATTTTCCAAACGGGATCTTTGGCTCTTTTTTGTACGGATTCACTACCCTGTTCTTTACATTTTTCTTTGTAGAAGGACCATATTTATAATAGTTGTTCACGATATTGTAATTACCACCCTCACCTGCATACACATTGTTCTCTCCCCAATCATAGATCACATTATTACGGTAATCAGCATTTTCAATGGGACTGTTCCGGATACCATCGAAACGAGGTGTCCTGCTATTGCAATGAGCAAAAAGATTGTGGTGAAATGAAGCATGCTTACCACCCCAGATACCACCATAACCATGGTGTTCAAAATCCTGGTCACCTGTTTCAAAATGATAGGAATAGTTCAAAGGCTCTGACAACAGGTTCCATTGCAAAGTAGTGCTGTCACCCGCATATATAGAACAGGTTTCATCCGTGCTCCAGCTCATTGTGCAATGATCGATCATGATCTTATTACGCCTGATACCGCCAAAAGCGTCATCACCACCGGCACCATTTACCATACCTTTATTCTGGTTCTTATCCCCCATTCTGAAACGCATATAACGGACGATGATATTATCACCTCCTAATTGAACAGGATAATCAGCCAGGCAAATCCCATCACCTGGAGCGGTCTGTCCCGCAATAGTTGCATTACCCTTTATAGATAAAGGCGACTCCAGGTGAATAGTCCCCGAAACAGAGAACACAATGATCCGTGGCTCCTTTGCATTAACTGCTTGGCGCAGACTTCCTGGACCATCATCATTCAGGTTCGACACGATCATCACCTTACCCCCACGGCCACCGGTAGTAAACTTACCCCATCCTTCAGCACCAGGAAATGCTACAGCCTCTTCATCACTCACTACGGCACTCTGAACTTTCTTTTGCTGAGAACATGCCTGCAACAAAAATGAGAGTGTAAAAATTGAAAGAATTAATTTATTGAGCATGGTTAAAAATAATAATGTTTAAACTAATAAGGCTGCAAAAATGCAGCCTTATTAGTATCTATAGATTTATTAGTTCCTACAAAGTTTGATTATTTATAATCTCCATCTTGGATCCCCAGCTGAAGATTTACCAGCAAATGATGCATCTTTTATTTTAAAATTTGCATTAGCCGCATCTACAAACAATTCAGTAGCATTTTTTGAATAGGCATCCGCATTGAAGAGGATATTTGAACCATCAGCAATAGCTACTGCTTCGCTATAATCTTTCGTCTTATAGCTTCCACTGGCTGTAATTTGAGTAGCAGGAAGAGCCCTAATTACTTTGATCGCAGTATTAGTACCATTTGACTTACCAACTCCAAATATGCAATTACTAATTGTTATACCGTTTGTGACAGTAGTTGTAAGAGTAGAATAATCTATCAGGTAATTACCAAGAGAAGGCGCTTCGTTCAAAGTGCAATCACTGAAAAGAACAGATCTTGCATCAGTTTTACTGGTGATAATCTTTTCTGCTTTATAGATTGTACTCTTCGTTACATTGATCACATTGATTTTACATCCGTCTGCAGCAGCAGCTTCTTGTGTCGCTAAACCATAGCTGCCAACATTTGAAACTATGGAGTTATTAATTACAACAGAGTCAACAACAGTGTTTTTGTTACCTGATGCCACTCTTACAACTCCACGTACATTATCTACAGTGCAATCGTTGATATAGATCTTGCCAACATTAACATTACTGGCTTTGATCGCTACAATATAATTGCTGGTAGATCCAGCTCCTTTCAATTTTACATCATTGAACACTAAAGCACTAACGTTTGCACTCGCCGGGAACTCAAAACCATTACCAGTTGTAATATTGACAATAGCCCTATCATTCACGCTAAGGTCATCACCGCTTTGTATCGTAACAGCTTTAGTAAGAGCAGTTTGAGCATCAACATTATAAGTCATTCCACGTTTTAAAAGTATGATACTGTTATTCTGAAGAGCAGCGGAAAGCAATGTATCTTTCAAAACTGTTGGCCTGTCAGTAATAGTCCTAAGATCAACAATAATACCTTGTAATGGAGCTTTTGTTGTATAGGTAGCGTAACCACGTATAACAGATCCACTGTAGATGTAGATAATATAACTAGTAGCAGATGCCAATCCCGAAACGATCTTTGTTTGTTTATCAATTTCTGCACTTGTTATTGCTAGCTCATTCCTTACTACAGAATTATCAGATGCCTTTACGATTTTAATATGAGTTACTGCTGCACCATTATTTTTCCATTGCACTCTAACAGCTTCATCTGTTACATCACTAGCAACAGGCTCCGTTAACAAGGAATTGGTTTTGAAAGTGTATGTAGCCCACTTTGAAGCGGGGTTCTTACCGGTTGTATCAATACCCATGATACGAACAGAGTATTGAGTCTTTGGATCCAATACAGTAGGAATAACAAATGAACCAGTACTGCCCTCTATTGTAATTCCACTTGATGGCCGCAGCGTAAATGAGTCTATGATATTCGTAAACTGTAAGCTATCCTTACTCAATTGCATTTTATATACATAAGAACTAGGCATTACAGTCCATTTGACCGTTACTTTAGTAACATCAACACTTGTAGTGATTGCTGCAGGAGAAAACACACGATTAACGCTGTTATCTACATCCCAGTCATTGTATTTCGTGCAGGAAATAAATGATGTTGCAAGCAGCCCCGATGCCAGTACGAGACCTGCTACTTTATTTAATGAGATTTTTTTCATTTAGATGGAATTAGTATTTAATTAGAAACCATATGAGTTTTTCAACAATCCTTGCGATTCTGCAATAGCACTGGAATGAATAGGATACAAGTGCCTGTTGTTTACTCCATTTTGTGTCAAACCGCTGCTGAACTTAGTGGCTTGATCTTTATAGGTTGTTTTATTCGCATCGCTGTAACCTTTCATCCAATCTACTTTGGTATAACCAGGTTTACCAGTAGTATCGAAGTTGCTGTAAAAATTGATATTTTCTTTATCAATGATTTCACCACCGCTTTTATACTTATACCATAATGCAGTAGGTATTGTAGATCCGTTTGGAGCCATTCCATTGTCCATCATGTTGATCAGTGCGGCTCTCTGATCTGCAATCTTGGTAACTAATAAATTCCAGCGTATTAAATCGTATTTACGTACGCCTTCTCCTCCAAATTCCCATGCACGTTCATTAACAATAGCATCGAAGAAAGCATCCTTGCCAGTTTTACTTGCAACATATGCGTCAACTTTTTCAGGCCAGTCACTAGATGCAAATGCTCTTTGACGTACTAATTTTAATGCTGTGATAGCATCTGTAGTTGGCCCGCCATTGATCTCGTTCTCTGTCTCTGCAAACATCAGTAACACATCAGAATAACGCATAATGCACCAGTTAATGCCATATCCAACTTTACCATTAGCAGCTAAATTGGAAGCTAACCACGTACTGCTGTTGAAACGCTGATCCCATTTTTGGAATGTCCATGCATATGGGCTTGCCAAAAACACTTCTTTGTTATCTGTAGTGTAATTGTAAAAACCTACTGTTGCATTCCTTCTTATATCATTTGGATCAAATGTATAAAAGTAATAAGGAGTAGTGCTTACAACATTTGAGTTGTTCGTAAATCCATATTTGGTCTTAGTAGCAGTATTTCCGGAAACTGTTTGGAACCTGATGCCATGAATGCAAAAGTGAATACACCGTTTAGTTCGGTAGATATTATCATGCAAAGCCCACAAGATGCTTATGAAGCTGTATTGAAAAATGCCGGTGCTTCTTATCACAGAGATGCTTTAGATCAACGGATCATTACTAATGTACGGAACAGAACGGGTTGTTTCATTGATGTCC
>Ga0073774_1000460_pt1 | contig 10530 bp, 15 predicted proteins | sample InSIn5gowninarea_FD_77487 | JGI IMG/M metagenome (GOLD analysis project Ga0073774, IMG submission 77487) | Clean room microbial communities from NASA Spacecraft Assembly Facility at Jet Propulsion Laboratory, Pasadena, California, USA -... ... | reverse complement strand
GTGGAGAGCGACGATGATCTGGACCAAATCTATAAGATAACAGTGTGAGATCAATATTGGGTTAATCCAATAGCTGATGGACGCATTGCACGGAACCGCGAAAGTTCTTGTACATCAGATTCAGATGAGGAATTAGAACACTAGCAGAATAGGTTGCATGAAGTATCTACATTGCGTTGTAATATGATGACTAAATTACTGTACTGTGTATCCTCTGAGGTAAGAAGCTTACTTTATTATGATGGTCTAACTAATGTAGATAATTTTTTTGATGCATTTGAAAGGGAAGTACCAGAAAAGCATCGCTTCCAAGCCTTGGATTTGGCATTGCGCACTACGCCCACAAGATGGTGGGGTACGCATAAAGACAATTTTGATGGGTGGAGTGAGTACAGAAAAATGATGAGATTGTGGTTTGGTCAACCAAAACTCTAGCTAACAAAGAAATATGATGGAAGGAATGATCCACGTGATCATTTAGCAAAATGGACTTACGCTTATGGAACAGAGCCACAACCTATGTGGATGCATTTATTCTGTCACATTTTGGATGTAATACCAATGAATTGGTACCTAGAAACAAAGCTTCGCCACGACACTGAAGAGTGGGACATTTTGAGACAGGGATTCTTGATGACATTCAACTTTAAGGATGGGTTCGAATGCATTGATGAGGTGTTGTAAGAGGTTAAGGCAGTGATCATAATACTGAAGGATCCTTTGGACTTGATTCAACTAGATTGGAGCACCCAGTTGCGCCATGCGCTGGAGTGCTATAATGTGATTGTCAAAGACGAATAAGATGATCCAAGGAACATTAACATCCTAGAGGCAGAAGGCCAACATGAAGTTGAGGGGCCACAGATAGCGAATCCATATATCAATGTGCCACTGAAAATTAGACAGTTAAACATTGGCACAGAGGCAGAACCGAAGTTTGCGAAGATAGGGTACTACTGGGATGATGCTATGGTGGACAAGGTCGTTGAGTTGCTCCACGAATATCAGGAAATTTTTCCCACAAAATTTCCAAACTTGAAAGGCATCATAGGTGATTTGGGAGTGATGAAAATAAATTTGAAACCGAACATGAAGCATGTTAAGCAGAGGCCATATCACCTTAATCCCAAATATAAGGAAAAGATCTGTCTAGAGTTGGACAAGATGCTTGTAGTAGGAATTATTGAACCAGTGGAGGAATCTAATTGGGTAAGTCCAATGGTACTTTAGGAAAAGAAGCAGAAGGATGAAATAAGGATTTGCATCAATCTTAGGAAGCTTAACGATGGTTGCACCCATGATCATTTTCCAACTCCATTCACCGATGCAGTATTGGATAATGTTGGGGGGCAGGAGGCCTATTCATTCACTAATGGGTTCTCAGGATACCATCAGATAAATATCACGCCAGAAGACAGGAGTAAGACCACCTTCGCGACAAAATGGGGATGCTTCCAATATACAATGATGCCTTTCAGACTTAAGAATGTGACGGTGATCTTCTCGCGCGTAGTCATCACGACGTTCAAAGAGTTCATTCACAAATTTTTGGAGGTATATTTTTAATATTAGATAGTGTTTGGACTGGTAAAGGGCCATGTAGCCATTTTGCACTTGATGTTGGATAGATGTCGAAGATATCAGATTGCGTTAAATTTGAAGAAATGCTTGTTTTTCATCCCCTTCGGAATCTTGTTGGGTCATGTGGTTTGCAGGCAAGGATTAATGATGGACCCTACTAAGATCACAGTTATTTTCAATTTGGAGGTGCCAAGAAGTGTTGAATAGTTGTGCGCAACACTGGGCCATACAGGATACTATCGGAAGTTCATTAAAAGTTGTGCTCAGATTACCGCGCATATGGAAAAGCTACTGAAAAAGGACGCTACATTATGTTGGGATGAAGATTTTCAACGAAGTTTGGATGTACTAAAGGAGAAGATGGTCACCACATCGATCCTAGTCTTCCCAGATTGGAAGAAGGAATTTCATGTACATGTGGATGTGTCATGTATTGCATTAGGAGTAGTGCTGACACAGGCCGGTGAAGGATAACTGGATCACCCTATAGCGTTTGCGAGCAGGAAGTTGTCTAAGGCTAAAAAGAATTACTCAACGATAGAGCACGAAGGGTTGGCTATGGTGTATGTGCTCCAAAAGTTTAGACATTACCTACTAGGTGGACATTTTAAGATGTATACAGACCATTCTGCATTAAAGTACCGAGTCAACAAGCCTGTATTGGGGAGGGGGGGAATATGCAGATGGTTGTTGTTGTTTCAGGACTATGATTTCGAAGTAATTTTGAAACTTGGAAGGTTAAATGCAAGGGCAGATCATCTGTTGCACATTGAAACAGGAGAGGAGCCCACCAATTTGGAGGAGGGGTTACCTGAAGCGCAGCTCTTTGCGATGCACGTAGCAGATAATCATTTTTCAGACATTATCCACTTCTTGACTGCATGAACGGAACCAGAAGGATACACGAGTCAACAGAAGAAATAATTGTTATTGCACGCGGTAGACTTTTCAGTTACTACAGGGCATTTTTATAAGATGGGGTTGGATGAAATACTGCAACATTATGTGCCTAATTTTGAATGAAATAGTATCCTTGATGAAGCTCATGGAGGAGCTGTGGGAGGCAACTATGCAAGGAAAGCGACAGCGCAGAAGATTTTACGCGTTGGGTTGTGGTGGCTGACACTACATAAGGATTCCAAAGCATATTGTAGGGCATGTGATGCATGTCAGAGGATGGGTAGGCCATCGTGAAGAGATGAGTTGCCTCTGAATCTGCAAGTGTCATTGTATCCATTTGAGAAGTGGGCAATTGATTTTGTAGGGCCAATTCAACCTCTAGGAAAGAAGACAAGTGCGTGGTATATCATCACCACGACCGAATATTTGACCAGATAGGCAGAGGCACAGCCTGTGAAGGAATGTACAGGGGCGACAACAGAAAAATTTTGTTTGAATATGTGCTGACCAGGTTTGGTTGCCCAAATATTTTAATGAGTGATCGCAGTACGCATTTCCTTAATGAAACGATCAGTGCACTAATAGAAGAATTCCTTGTTTATCATCAGAAAATTACGCCATATCATCCTTAGGCGAATGGGACGGTTGAAGAGTTTAATAAGATATTGGAGAATGCACTGACAAAGGTTTGCAATGCACAAAGGAATGATTGGGATGTGCGTGTACCAGTGGTGTTATGGGCTTACCGAACTACTTGTAAGAAGCTTACTGGTCAGACAATGTTTAGGTTAGTCTATGGTGTAGAGGCTATAATGCCTATGGAGTACATTGTTCCTAGTCTACGCATAATGGCTTTTACAAGAATGGTGGACCGTAGAGCCTTAGAAGAGAGGCTCACACAGCTAACAGAGCTCAAGGAAGATATATTTTTGGTTGGATTCCATCAGTAGGTTCAAAAGGAATGCAAAAATGCATGGCACGATTGGAACATCAAACTGTGCACCTTCAAGATAAATGATTTAGTTTTATTATATGAAAGTAGTTTAATAAATTTCCAGGAAAATTTCAGATGCATTTGTTGGGGCCATATGTCATCAAAGATATTACCGATGGTGGAGTAGTTTAGCTCATTAAGTTGAATGGAGATCCATTTCCGGGAAAGGTAAATGGAATCTGCTTGAAGCCATACTCCGGGGATCCAGCCCAATGGCTACATGACAGTAGCACAGTCTTAGCACTCCAGGCAAATGCAAGAAGGTGCGGGACTATAAACTACACTGCCCAATTTGTATATTTGCGTGACCAAGGGTCTGCGCGAAATAGGATGGTGTCACAGTACCAGAAGAAGCGTGAAGGGAGCTGTGCTATAGGGGGAGAGACCACGTAGCGTAGCCAGAAAGTGACCGTTACCATCACTATTCATGATTTGATAGTGAGGAGATGGTTAAGAGGAGCGGGGGTGGCGACATTTAAGGTAATTAAAGTTGAGTTTAAGAGTGAAATCTTGGAAAATCTGCCGCCAATCTAGCATTTATGGACAGATTTTAGGGGGAATAGTCGAATTTGAATTCAAATTCACCTAGAAATTACGCTTGGACATCCAGCAGAAAACAACTTGTGCTCTTAGAATTTCTGTGTTGAGCTACTGCTTGTACATGAATCCTCAGGTTTACGCTAATTTGGTCGTTAGTTCTGTTTGAGAAGTTACCTGAAGAGACCCAACGTTTCATTCTCAATACAATGTCTGGACCAGGAGAGACCACTAGGACTGGAGGTACAATCACCTCTAAGGGAGCTTCTCCAAAGGTGATGAGCATGGAGGTTCCAGCTGTAGTGCCTACGGCACTGAGGTCACCTAGGCCAAAGCCTACACCGATGAGAGAGGTCCCCAAACCTAAGAAAGATAAGCAAGAGAAGTTTTTTTTGGTGTGTGAGTCACCAAGGAAGCATGATGCTACACAGGCCCAGAGGAAAGAAAAGCCAAGTGCGAAAGAGAAGGGTAAATTGGTGGATCTAGAGGCTAAGGAGGGCACGGAAGATATAGACATTAAGGGGGTGGATCATGTCTCTCAGTTGCTGGAGTATATTCCTTCATGCAAGGGAAAAGTGAAGGTCCCTAAGGAACCATATGCAGGACAGTTCCTCCTCAACACACTTATGTTACCGGAGAACATAACCTTTGAAGATTCATGCTTAGTACAGATCCCGCACTTGAAGCTAGAAGATTGGGATTTGGCAGACCACAAGCATTTCCCCCACCTGGATAAAAACACCTACATGAAGAGGGTCTTCTACAAAGAGTCTGGTGTCATCGTGCTGGAGCCTGTGGAATGGATTTCCAGAGTAAACAAGTCAGGGTTGTTGAACCTGTTGTGGGTGCCCCACTACCATTGCTCAAATATAAACCTGATTGTCATTAAGTAGTTTTTGTTCCTGGTGCATGACGAGTGCTTTTTTCTGAACGCATCGATCCCCATCACTGATATGTTGATCCATCGAATCACGCTATTGCCACACTTAGGGTTAAATCTGGCCAAGGCATTTGGCGGAAAGACGAGCGAGCACGAACTCGTTGAGAAGATGAAGGACAAGTTTAAACTTGTGAAGAAGTCACGTGGGTACTCGATTACTTCAATTAATGACCCTACAGTAGAGGTTGCCATGCAGATTTTGGTTGCCAAGGTTATGAGAAAGTGTCGCACGGACAAGGTGTCGGCACCAGTGGTTTTGTTGGTAGCACAGTGCACAGAGGGGCTACAATTCAACTGGGCATGCTACCAGTGTAGTGAGTTCCTCACAAATTGCAGAGAAGCACAGGATGAGAGTAAAAGCTTCCACTATTCGTGGTTGTTGCTCTTGATTATGCTGGTCACCTGGGATTTGTTGGAGGACAACCAATTCCCTCTAGTAGAGAAGGATTTTCCAGAAGCTACGAAATTTGTATCTCTCTGGGCCACGAAAGAGGCTACAAGGTTCATAGAGAGCAAAGTCTTTTGGGTATTGATAGAGGCAAGAATTCACACAGACATCAACCAGAAGCCATGATTTTCACCAACCATGTTTGAACAACTTTCAGGGTACGCGAAGTTCAAAGCAGACTTCCACCATGTATAAATCTGGGTGCGAAAGGATCTAGAGCAGAAGTGGTTAAACCTACCTTACCTTGCTATTAATCATGCTATTGAAAAGGTCATCAAGCATTGTCCAATAGATTGGCATTCTCCTTCCGATCTGGCACAAGGACTAGAAAGTCCATGGAGAAGAGGAAGAAGGACACGGCTAAACAGAAGGTTCAGTAGTTGGCTGAGAAAAGAAGGAAAGAGGTTGAGGAGGAGGCTCAGGTAGAAGCGAAGCACGCCATGAAGAAATAGGTAAAGCAGGAAGAGCACGGCTCTGAGTGGAGTGAGAAGTCCTCTTCACCCCAAACAGAGGAGGAAGAGAAGTTAGAACAAGGTGGTGGTGATCAACAGGAGAGCACTCCCTTCTGAGTGAAGTGGTACAGGGAGCAGGAAAAGGCAGGGCCACAGAAGAAAACAAAAGCAACCAAACCATCATTGGATCTGATTACTTTGATGGATGGTGACCTGGATGAAATTGGAGACAAGGTGCGGGATACTACAACAGAACTATTTCAGCAGTTTGAGAAGTAGCAATAGCAAGCACTGAGCACTATCCAAAAGGATTTGTGTGAGCTATAGATCTAGACAACTAGAATCCACACAAGTGCAGGACAGATCAGCGCGACATCAACCAATTTGGTACTGGGGACCACTCAAGAAGCAGAGATGGTTCGATCTTTGGATCTCTAGGAAGTTGCGCTGCCAGATGGAGCTTTGAGATTGGAGGCGGCCGCTAGCAAGGCTATTTTCAGCTCCTTGAAGAACATTGGCCTCAACCTGGCCACACTCCCCAGCGAGTTTCTTCACACACTGCAAGCAGGTGTGATAGCAGAGGTTAAGGCCTGGGAGCAGTGTGGACTGAGCTTGATAAGCGAGTACGGAGTCAACAACGAACAGATGTTCATTGAGAAGTCTAAGGTGCTAGAGGCTCAAAAGAAAGTTCAGGCATAGAATGCCCGGCTTGCAGCTGTGGTGGCTGAGGCATCCAAAATAGTTTCGAAACTGAACATACCAGAGGAAGCGTTGTTAGAGGTGAAGATCAAGAAGTTGTTTGCAGGTGTGCGTGATGCTAAGATAGAAGTGGCCAAGGTTCAATTTTAACTGAACCTGAAGATAACAGAGTTGGAGTTGAAGTCACAGCATTCAACCCCGCCAGAGGTTAGAGAACAGTGCAAAGCCGCTATGAAGGGTGGATTTGCGATAGTGGATGTCGCAGTGGCAAATTGCACCACGCTTTTTGAGCAAGAAATGGAGGTAAACACAGCCCTCGAGGAAGATCCCACCCTACAGGCCTTGAATACACAAGCTTGTGAACTCCAACAACAGTATGATGGAGTCAGAGCAACGGCGCGCACTGTTGCTTTCGCACAACACCTTGCTAGGTTGCAGGAGGCCAGGCAACTGCATCTATAGGTGGAAGCAGTGCAGAAGAAAGAGGCAGTCCTCAAGGCCAGATTAGGGCCTTGGCTAGATGAGGCCTACATTATCTCCGCCAACATTAAGGAGAAGTTGGTGAGCCTATAGAGAACATAGTAGAAAATCAAGGAAGACAGTGCAAGACAAGCAACAGAGTAGCCGGTGGAGCAAATCAAATAGGCAGCCACGTAGAGCATGGCTGAAGTGGAAGTGGAAGTGGCATAAGTAGAGTTTGGAGGTCTTCACAATAAGATCTTCGTGCTAGTAGAGTGACTCGAGGATGAGTCACGATCTTTGTGTTGGGGGCCTGTTGGGATGGGGTCCCCTAGGGTAAATTTTGGGGCAAAAGCCCAAGTTTTGTTGTATAAAATGAAAAGTCTCCGCAAGTTGTGGTCACAGAGTGCGTAGATAGTTAAAGTGTTAAAAAGGGTTTTTCCCTTATTTTATGTAAGTTGAGTCGACTTTTGAAGATCTACGGACCATGGGATTGTATAAATAGGTGTGTCTTAGGATGTCTAAGAGATGAACAAGAATGAAGACAAATCTAATGGGTCAATAGAGGGAATAGCAAAAAAGTCTTAGAGTAGAAGAGAGGCTCTGTAGCTATGTGCACAGAGGCCTAGAGTAGAGTCTGCAGTTGAGTGCGCGAACCCCTACAGCTGAGTGCGCAGGGAGGTCTTGAGTTTGTAAGCAGAACTAAAGCATTAATAAAGAGATTATCACATAAACTCATGTGTTTTGTCTATTTACTTCTGTTTATATGAATGTGCCTTATGTTATAATGGGTTTATGAAATAATGGTGTATTAATGTGGGACTTTTCATGATTGATATTGTTAAATGAATGCAATTATTGTTAACTGTTTACGCAGGGATTACCTTATTGTATGCGGAAGTTATTAAACACTTAAGCTTATCTGAGTAATTACTGGGTTAAGAGAAATCATTGATGCACGTAAGTAGTTGATCAACATATTCAAGGTCCACGAAAGACAATTGTGAACGTTCGCAAATGTATAGAGTTTGATTAAGGGAAGTTATATCGATAAGCCATAAAGGCTTATTGATCTACACAATGTCATATTTAGGGCATAAAACGACATCACACTCATCTCTGGGTGTGGAACTTGGTTCCAGCATCCCCCCATACTGCTTTGGGTGAGACTTCAGTCCGCACTCTACAGATTGATGCTGAAAGGGCCAGTAGTGTAAGGATTTGTTTGGCGAAACTAACTCTAAACCTGGGTTAGGACCCACTAAGCCAACAGTTTTCGGTCCATGGTATTTTGTAGATCCGGACAAGGGAACTATGATTATGTTCTAATCTAGGGTTAATGGATTGGGGTTTATGGATGCTTTGGTTTTGCGATCCAGGGGAAAATCTCTATGTACATTTGTTTTATGTGTTATGCTCTCGCCATTGTTTATTTTCTATTTTTAGAATTTGTACGCAGGTAATTTATGTACGGGTTTAAAACCTACAACTCGTAACATTTATTTGTTCCCTTCACAAGTGTTATAATAAAACTATTCTTCATATATCTGGTTTCCATTGGATGATTGGAGTTACTACTATTTATTTTTGTTGTTTAACTATGATTGTGGCATAGATCTAGACCTTGGAAAGTTTTTTTCCTATCATTTTCTACAGATCTACAATGTTTAGCAACCATTTATATTGTTGAGATTGGTTGTCATCCACAATCTTAAGTAGGCTCTTTTCATACATCTTTGAGGAGAAAAAACTATGAAAAAATTGGCAACTCCACTGGTTTTTTTCAAGTCTCTTAATGTTTCCTAGCTTTTTAATTGAAGACCTATTAAATTTCTGACTTCCGCAAGATTTCTAGTCTTTTATGTAGGTCACAGGAACCAGCCATGACAAAGGCGGCAATTTTTTCTGATATTTTCTAACTGGGATCCACGGAGTAGAAATCGCACTTTTCAGCCCAAAATGTGCAATCCCACCTGAAAAATAGGTCAGTACCTGCGATTTTTGGGTTTCTCGGTTTTCCTCATATCTGTTTTTGGGTTTTGCAGAGAGTTGTCTGTTGGGTTTTCTGACCTCTGTCTCATCCCTCTTAGGCCTTTATCTACTCTTATTTACTCATCGAAGTGGAATTTATCCCACCCCCCCCCCAGGGCTTCTAGTATGCTTTCACCTTTATAGGAGGAGTTTAGTTGAGTGAGTAGTCTGAGTTTCTGCAGCGCTTTCAGCCATATTTTCCAAATCTATACACTTGTGTTTCAGATCTATAAAGATAGGTTGTCACCATCCATAGTTTCATATTACAACTTGTTTTTTCATTAGCCTTAGGGTCCCATTGGTTTCCCTAGGTGTTTCACCCATCTCCCTATATTTTTGCAGTGATCTTCCTCTCTGGATTTTTGTTGTTGCTACACCGTTTTCCAGCAGCTTAGTGTCACTTGATCCCAGACACACCAAAATTTATATCTCTTGACCTATTTAGTGTGTTTTTCATCAATTTAGCCACCAACCAGCACAATGTTTGCAAACCCAGTTTGGGTGGGGTTTAGTTAATTGTTTTTCTGTTCATTTTTTGTTGTTAATTTAAGTTTATTTTCAGTAATTTTTTTCTTTTTTACAAACATGATCTGGGCTTAATCAATAAATACACTTGCACACACAAGCACACCTTATGCGAAGGGTGCTTGGTTTACATAGCCAAGCCAAGACTTAACATAATAAATTTATCTCCTCTCATTGAGACAAAGGCATATTGTTGATCTCCCTTCACCATTTCCGTGTCACGTGTGTCTTACCACCATTGTGCTACCAAGGTGTTTTTTGCGGAGACTATTAGGCCTTAACCCCAAGTTTCCACTTGGGCATATTCCCCCTCCCCATCAGATTTGATTTCATAGCCCTTCGAGTCCCATACCGACTCTTCTCCTGTTTCTTCTGAATCCTCATCTGATTCTGAGCCTCCTTCACCACATATCATCACCATGTATGGACCCACAACTGGTGTAGGAACCCAACCTAGTGTTGGCTCCGGTTCTATCCTGGCAGCCACATCAAGCATAATAGTCTGAGGAACCATTCCGGTAGCCCCCATGCTCCCTTTTATGGTTGGGTTAAGTCTACTGGATTTTAGCTAGTTGATAAATGACCCCATACACCACGATGTTGGTTGGCCTTCTATGCCGACTAAGCGTCCCTCAAACACCCCAAAGTTTGAGGATAATCCTGGAGAGGATCCTACCAACCATGTCTGATCCTTCCACGTGTGGTTTTCGTCCAACTCCATTACCGATGACTCCATTCGTCTTCTGCTATTCCAACGCACTCTCACTAGAGATGTTACAATGGTATGTAGACTATCCCACCGCATCTCATTCCATTTCCGCGATGCTTGCTAAAGCGTTCCTCTCATATTTCCAGTTACCTCTCCGGTACGACACAGATACAGGGCTATTGACCCCATTCCTTCAGTCCTCTGTCACTCGCCTTTCTGACCATGTTCAAGAGTGGCATCGAAGGAGGAGCACAT
>Ga0073774_1000459_pt1 | contig 10549 bp, 8 predicted proteins | sample InSIn5gowninarea_FD_77487 | JGI IMG/M metagenome (GOLD analysis project Ga0073774, IMG submission 77487) | Clean room microbial communities from NASA Spacecraft Assembly Facility at Jet Propulsion Laboratory, Pasadena, California, USA -... ... | reverse complement strand
TTTTTTTTTTTTTTTTTTTTTTTTTTGGGACAAAGTTTAATACTAATGAGAGTTGTTTACCTTGGAAGCCATGAGAACACCTCAAAGTAGTGGTTGAGCATATTTTTTTTTCACCTAGAGAAATTCTATTATTGGTCTCATGGCACATGGACACATAAGTGAACCAAAGCCCAAACCCCATGTCCTTCTTTTATAAGCCCAAAGGGTTGTATCCAGTGGTGGAAAGTAATAACTTTTTCACATTAGACAAGGTTCAATTCCCATGAGGGCCTATCCTAAAGCCATGGGGGCACCTTGATGTGGTGGTGAAATGCGTGGTTGTGCCTAAGGAGATTAAATTAAATAGTATCATGACTCATGCACACATAAGTGGATCAAAGTCCACCCTCATGTCCTTCAATTTATTTAAGCCCTTGTGGTGTAGATCTATTGTTGATAATCTGCATTGTTGAAGCACTCCTGGAAATGTTGTTGGTTTAAGCCCCTCATGAACAATATGTGCCACATGAAGAGTTGGGTTTGGTAATCTGCATTGTTAAAGCACTCCTGACAATGTTGTTGGTTTAAGCCCCTGGTGAACCTTATGTGCCATGTGAAGAGTTGGGTTTGATAATCTGCATTGTTAAAGCACTCCTGGCAATGTCATTAGTTTAAGCCCCTAATAAACCTTATGTGCCATGTGAGGAGTTGGGTTTTGTACATTTAGAAGTTATAACGGTAGTGGTTGGAATTGACCCAATATTACATGAGTATAAGACTACTATAATTGCCAATTTCATGAATTAAAAATTTATAAAAAATTATATTTAATAAAAAAACAAAAAAAAATGTTGAAACAGTAATACAATTCCACTAATTTAAAAAATTATAAAATATATATATATATATTTAATAAAAAAAACATAAAAATTGGTTGGAAATGAAAATATACCAATAAAAAGCCACTTGTATGAAAACAATTCTCACCATATACAAGTACTTAGAATTAATGGAGAAATGTAATATAAAGTGACTTGTATGAAAACAATTCTCCCCATACAGAAGTACTTAGAATTAATGGAGAAATGTAATAGTTTCTAGATTGTTTAATTAATGGTTCGTTGTGTTTGTTTGCTTCATTTAAGTTGTGGGTTTATTTAGTTTGTAGATTTTATCTTTGAGAAGATTGTTCTTAACTTCTTAATTGATTTGTAATCCTATATACATGAGGTTGAGTGCAGGCATTTTTCAAATTAAGTTGGTCTTAAGCACATTTCATCTTCATCTCGTCCTTCTTTAATATTTTAATTTATGCCTTGGTGATAGAGCGTGAGGTGAGAGATGAGTGATTTTGTACGGTGGTTGAATCGATTGTGTTTAATTTGCGGTAGTCTAAAAATTATGTTTTTTTTTCCCTGAAAGTTATAGAAATTCTGGTCATATTTTAAAAAAATCTGGCTGGGATTTTTGCAAATCCAAGTAAAAACTATAAAAATTCATAATTTAGGTGCCCTAGACGGTTTTGATGGTGTTGAATCCATTTCCAGCATCAAAAACATGATTGAAATACTGCATCTACAAATTTTTTTGAAATTTTTTGGCCTAGATTCTGGACACTTTTGATAGTTCGGGCAATTCCTTCGCCTTCGTAGACGACTCCGTTTAATTTCTCTTGGGGGAGGTGCACGAGTTTGGTTGACCATGAACCATGTGTTTAATCATTTCTCTTGTGAATCTGAGCATGAGGGTCATTGCCTGACATGGTGTGAGAAGGATGCTACTCTTGTGTGACTTCTGAGCCATAGCATTGTAGCTCTACTGGAGGATGTTGAAACATACGGTTGTTAGAACCCGTGCATACCCTGTCTTGTGTTTTGGGGACTGTCATATGCAATCAGATCGGGTCGTGGAAGATGATTGCATAAGAGAACTAAGGAAGGGTCATTGTTAAGGGTTGTTGAGATGTCACTGACTTGGAGAAAAGACGCTCTCTCGACAAACATGTGGGAAAACACATGGAAAGTAATTGAGTAAGAGGGCCCATATTTTGTGTTGATAAAAATGGCAATGTTGTATTAAAAGAAATAAAACCCACTGGTTAGCTCTATGAAAGAGAGTCTAAACTAGGAGAGTCTGGCTCTGCATAACGCATTACATTGTTCATGTACATCACACATTATATAGTAATCATGGTTTTAGGGAAGTTAGAACAATAACCTAAGAAATAGAAACTAATTCCTATCCTGAGGTCACGTGAACCAACTTGCACTATTCTAGGATATTCTCCATTATCGTCAACACTCCCCCTTAATGGAGAAGGGGTTCAAAAATATGCCTAACATCTCCCTAAACATTTCAAACTTAATCCTACCAAGAGGCTTAGTGAAAATGTCTGCAACATTATCACATGTATTACAATATACCAAATGGATTTCATTAGATTGCACTTTCTCCCTGATGAAGTGGAATTGTGTATCAATATGTTTAGTGTTTTCGTGGAAAACCGGATTATTAACAAGTTTGATTGAACTCTGATTGTAGCATCTGATTGTTGTTGCATCTATTGGTTATTCCATGACATCTCGGAGAAATCTCCATAACCAAACTACCTCACACGTTGTTGCACACATGGCTTGATACTCTGCTTCCGCTGAGGACAAGGAGACTGTGTTCTACTTCTTGCTACACCATGTGATCACCCCGGATCCAATGCTGAATGCATAACCTGTTATGGATATGCAATCATATAAATTTCCAGCCCAATCTGAATCTGCAAATCCTATCAATCTAACATCAGAAGAGTCAGTGTAAATAATATTGTAATCTACAGTACCTTGTAGATACCTCAAAACACTTTTCGCTACATTCCAATGGCTTTCAAGTGGCTTGGACATATATTGGCTTAGAACACTGACTGCATAAGCCAAATCTGGTCTAGTGGTGGTTAGGTAGATTAGACTCCCAACCAGCTGTCTATAAAGTGTCACATCTGCCTCCTTTGAGCCATCTTCACTATGCAGTTTGATGTTCTGTTGTAATGGTATTGCTGCAGGCTTACACTGATCCATCCTAAATCTCTCTAATAGGCCTTTGACATACTTTCCTTGGGACATAAATGTTTGTCCTGAATCTCTCAAGATCTCAAGACCCAAATAATATCTTAATTCTCCAAGATGTTTCATTTCAAATACCTGTGACATCTGTTGCTTGATTTCTTTGATCAGATATGTAGCATCACCTGTAATGATCAAATTGTCTACATACATAGAAATCATCACTATGTGCCCTTGTTCATATTGCATGGTGTAAAGATTAGGGTCATTTTTGCTTCTGTTGTAGCCAGCTTGCTGAAAAATTGAGTCAATATTTTCATACCAAGACTTGGGTGCTTGCTTTAATCCATAAAGTTCTTTCTTCAATCTACAGACTAAATGTTCTTTCCCTTTCTAGAAAAACCCTTCAGGTTGCTCTAAATAAACCTCCTCTTTTAGTTCTCCATTTAAAAATGCAAACTTTACATCTAGTTGGTGTATCATCCAATGTTTCTTAGTAGCTAAAGCAATTAACATTCTGATAGTGTTTAGTTTAGCTACAGGGGCGAAGGTTTCTTCATATTCTATACCTTCTTTTTGTGAATACCCCTTTGCTACCAATCTAGCTTTTAATTTTTCTATGGTTCCATCTGCATTAATCTTGGGTTTGTATAACCATTTACAACCTATGGTTTGTTTTCCTTTAGGAAGTTCAACTAGTTCCCAAGTGTTGTTCCTGATTATTGATTCATATTCCTGTTCCATGGCTGTTTTCCATTCTCTACATTCATTTTCTTCTTTATAACTAGAAGGTTCAACCACATTCATCATACTAGTTATAAAAGCATTTTCCCTATATCTTGCAGGAAATTGAGCTTTCCTACCTAATCTCCTGAGAGGTGGGGTAGCCTCAAACCTTGTCTGATCAACATTCTCTTTTTCTTCTCGCTGTTGCTGCTGTATCTGCTGTTGTTGTTGTTGTTGTTCATCTTCTGCCTTTGTCTGCCATTGATCCTGATTGTTTTCTGCTTCTTCTTCTACCAAGTATGGAATATCCCATTCCTCATTGTGCTCATCAGATTCTTCATGATCCTGTTCATGGAATTTGACATCTCTACTAACAAAAATTTTGTGAGTAGAGGGCTTAAATAATCTATAAGCTTTATGTTATGAACAATACCCTATAAAGGTACATTTGATGGCTTTTGAATCTAGTTTTCTTCTGTCTTCCTTTAGAATATGGGCAAATGCTTTAGACCCAAATACTCTTAATGTTTTACTACAGGCTTAAATCCATATAATGCTTCATAAGGATTTTTAAATGCAAGACTCTTTGTAGGATTCCTATTTTTCAAATAAACTACAGTATTCAATGTTTCAGCCCAAAAACCATTTGACAGATTCTTACTTTTCAACATGCTTCTAGCGCATTCCACCAATGTTCTGTTCTTTCTTTCTATTACTCCATTCTGCTGAGGATTATGGAGTACTGTGAATTGTTGTAATATTCCATGGTCTTTACAATACTTGATAAGCTCATCCTTCTTGTATTCTCCCCCTTGATCGGAGTGGAGAATTTTTATTTGCTTCCCTGTTTGCCTTTCAATCATATTCCTGAACTGCTTAAAGTATTCAAATGTGTGACTCTTCTTACTCAAGAAATACAACCAAGAAAATTTTGTGCAGTCATCAATAAAAAGTAAAAAATATAGTGCACCTCCTAATGATTTTGTTTGCATGGGTCCACACAGGTCTGTATGCACTAATTCAAGTATATCCCTCTGTTTCTTTTCTACTCTAACAAGGAATTCTTCTCTATGCATTTTTCCTAATGTACACGCATCACAATCATTATGTACTTGCTTTAGCATAGGAAGATCTCTTACCATTCCTTCTTCTATAGTAACAACAAATCAGTGTAATTGATATGACCAAATATCTGATGCCATAGCTCTTCTGTAGTCAAACTCGCAGCTGTCAAGGCTCGAATTGGTGCAGGTCTTACATCCAACTTGTACAGACCTCCTGTTCGGATTCCTGTAGCAATTGTCTTCATGCCATCTAGCAGATCTTTAATATAACAGTTAGATTTAAAAAATTCAACTTTAAGATCTTGATCTGTGATCATAGATACAAAAATAAAGTTCTTTGTTACACCGAGCACATACATGACATTATGAATTTGTTTTACATTACCATTAGGTAGAATGACAGAAATTTTCCCACACCCTTTGATCTGATGACTTCTATCATCACCTAGGTAAATATGTGCTCCTTCATTGATTTCTTTAAAATCTTCGAACCAATGCTTGTTCCCTGTCATATGTGTTGATGCTCCCGAATCTACATACCAGATGTTTGCATCAACATTCTCATCAAAATCTGCCATAAACAATCTGAAATTTTGCACATGATTTTCATTCGCGAGATGACCTGCATGTCGTTTCTGCTTCTACTGTTCTTCATGATATTTCTTCTTCTTACACTCCTTGGAAATATGACCAAGTTTACTACAATAAAAACATTTAATTTCAGAGTTGTTTCTATTCGGATGCATACCTTGGGTCTGATTCGGCCTTTTCTGTGAATGTCTTCCACTTTGTTGTTGCGGATTTCCTTTCCCTTTGAAGAAGTTCTTCTTCGCCATCAATGCAAGATCGGCACTCTGGGGCTTCAAAGTTGATCTTCTTTCTTCTTCTTGCATCAGTATTCATGTCAGCTCTTCACACATCAGGATTTTCTCTCTCGCATTTATCCCAGTGATGAACATTTGGTAGTCATCGGTCACACCATTCATGGTAATTGTTAAAAGATCTGTATCGTCAACTGTATGACCAATGTCTGCCAATTTGTTCTTCAGATCTTTGATCCTTGCTATGAAGGAAACAACTATTTCATTCTCCTCCATATTCAGGGATAAGATCTTGCTATTTAGAAACAAAAGATGATTTGTATTCCTGATCTCATACAGATCCTTCAGAATTCCCTAGATCTCGTTAGTTGTCTTCCACTCTCTGATGTGTGGTATGATGTAGTCTTTCACTGACATCTTCAACAACATCTTTGCTCTACCTTCTCACTTCTCCCAATCTGGGATTGATGTTGATCTAGCCGCTGGCTTTGGCTCATCCCCATTTACAATCGTCCAAGCACTCTGCACTTCTAACAGAGTCTGCATCTTGAATTTCCAATTTGCATAATTGGAGCCATCGAGCTTGTTATGCTCATTCAAGCATGCTTCAAACATATTATTATTCATCTTAGCGATTTAGACAAAAAAAAATCGACAGGTAAAAGAAGATGTCAGATTTACCCCAGATCTATGACAAAGACATACCGCTGATCTTCAATGTTATTTGATCTCGCAGCACACCCGTAGATCACCGCGACTTCCTTCATAGCCTCCAAACAACCTTCTATTGCTAGCCTCTACAGCCTTCTCTAGGATGCAGCCTTCTCTCGGAGCTTTTTTGTTGTTTACACGATCGTCGCAGATGTACACCACTTATCTGAGACGTTGTCATAGATGTACACCACTTATATGCGACGTCGTCGTAGCTATGCACCTAAAATCAAAGACGGTGATGCTAAGTGTGTTTGAGTAATCGTCGCATTTATTTTCCTGAAACCTATGACTATTTCGGTTTGGTAGCACCCTCCTCTCAGCGTACAGGATCCTCAACCCCGACACTCTGATACCATGATAAAAATTTCAATGTTGTATTAAAAGAAATAAAACCCACTGGTCAGCTCTACGAAAGAGAGTCTAAACAAGGAGAGTCTGGCTCTGCATAATGCTCTGCATTGTTCATGTAGATCACACATTATATAGTAATCATGGTTTTAGGGAAGTTAGAACAATAACCTAAGAAATAGAAACTAATTCCTATCTTGAGGTCACGTGAACCAACTTACACTATTCTAGGATATTCTCCATTATCTTCAACATGTGTAGCCTTAACTTGATGTTGTTTCGCTGTTCAATTCAGAAGAGAGGGAATCACAAAGCATTCTTGAAGCTATGTATTGAGAGGTGAAGAGGATAATAGATCCCACAATATATGTGGCTTTCCTCCTAGTGCGTGTGATCTAGATATTTCCTTGTGCGTGGAGAGGCTTCTTCAAGCCATGCCCTACAGTGTGAAGGAAGGAACATGATTGCGATGTGAAGGACGTAATTGTGAAAGGTGAGCATTTGCAATATATAATTCTGTGTTGAATTTAACTTTGTGAATCCCACAAAAGTCCTTCCCTAGGTGGTGAAGTTGTTGTCAACTATTTAAATTGTACCAATATGGCTGAGTTTCTTTATGATTTTGTCAACTTACATTGTGGCCTCTCTTAGCGTAGAATGTGGATGTGTTAAGATTACTGGTGTGGCATCGAGAGTGGACTAGTGTGGTATTTTTTATTTTTGCAACCTGCATATTGGAATTGTTGGACAATGATTTCCTGAGCATAATTAGTTTTGGTTGTGTAAATTTTTGAAGCTTGTGTTGAAACCTGAAGCTTGGTGCAAGTGCTTTAAGTGACCGATGATTGGGTTGCTATCAACTCCTTGCAAAAATATTCTAGTTGTTTGTTTACATTGTTATTTCTTTTACATTTCCTGAGTTAACATAATTTCTTCTTTCTAGTGCATTTCTTGCATTGAAAACAAAGTTTCTAGAATCTAGTGTTTGAGTGCATTCTAAAGCTTGAAGGAATATTAGGGAAGAATGTGATTGTTTTATGCATGCATGCATTAATTGTTTGCAACAGTTGATTAGTACACTAAGGATGAATTGAAGCCACTCTTTTACTTTTTGATTACATGCACAGAGTGGAGTCGATTTCCATCTTTAGATTGCACATTGGATTGAGTGAACTTAATGTAGGAACTTGAATAGAGGTTTCATTTATGATTTAAGAGACTTATTTAGGATTAGAAATTCTTGTATTGCTTAAGGTTGACATGTTTGTATTTTCCAAGATAGTATTTACATTCGCTTGGTCGATGCTCATGTTTTCCAAGTTGATTGATAGTTTAGGTTTGATCTTTGATTAACTAGGGTTTACTTTTTCAATTAATAATAACTAGGGTTTTCTTACAATTAGGGTTTTGTTTTGCAGGTTACTGAAGTCTCTCTTTGGAATTTCTAGTGTTGCATCTTGAAGTCCACGGACCCCGGATTGACATTAAATGCTGGTCCATTAATCCACCATATACGACACCCAAAATTTTGGCGATGTTTCCAGGGAGGCGCTTAGGGGATTGACCTTGGTGACCTGCTGCATTTGGTTTTCTCTTTACCTAGTTTCTCTGGCAAGTTTTTGATATTTGAATTTCTTTCTTTCCTACACATTTCTTTTAAAATATTTCATTTTTAAGGTGTTGCAAGAACCCCTCCTATCTATATACTTACCATTGTGTTGCTAAAATATACTAGCTTGCTTATTGAACAAAAAATTGATATTTGGTGGAATCTTTCAATGAGGTGTTTAAATGTTAATGTTGAGATATACAAATCATCCAATGATGAACTCATAATTGAAAAACTTATTATTTTTCTTGAACATAAATATAATATTATTACATATTTGATTTCAACATTGGATTATTTGCAGGAAGAGTAGAAGAAGGATGAAGAACCATTGTTGATCTATTATGCCAATTGTAGGAAGAAACAGTTCCTTGGAAAGTGTCCACTTAGTAGCCTGAAATTTTGTAGAATTTTTGAAGAGGATCATGCAACATAACATTGTCCATCACTGCCAAGATTACTAAAGGTAATTAGGAAAACAAAGAAGGACTCGAATCAACTCCCATATATAACTCAAACCCCATCATCTTTTAATACTTGGACTAATGCTTATTCTCCTCGGCAGGTTCCTCGACATGTTTATAATCCTACAGTTTCATGGCAAAAGTTTAGTCCTCCTCTGAGTGAACATCCTACATTCTAGCCGCAGTGGCCCTCTCCTTGGACCTCTTCTTTGAGTCAGATATTCCCATGGCCTTAAGAATGGTTTGGATCCTTCTCTCTAGCGCAGTCTCCTATGCAAATTCAATTACCTGACAACAACATCAACCGCAATTTCTTCCCAATGCACCACTAAGTCATCCTCCTCCACGGTCCCAACTACCTGTGCAACCTTAGCCTAATCCATACCCTATCCCTAACCCATACCCTAGGCCATACTTCAATCCAAGCCCTATACCTCACCGTAGTCAATACATTAATCCAAACGCTAGACCTAGCCCAAATCCAAACCCTAGCCTTAACCCTAATTCAAACTCTAGAATCCAAACGCTAGACCTAGCCCAAATCCAAACCCTAGCCTTAACCCTAATTCAAACTCTAGACCTAACCCTAGTCCAAAGCTTAACCCAAATCCTAATCCAAATCCAAAGCCTAGTTCAAACCTTAACCCAAACCCTGATCCAAACAAGGAGGTTGCACAACAATTTAAAACACATGTTCTTCCCATTGATTCCCCTATTGAAAAAAATGTCATAAATTCCATATTGGAGAAGGGAGTGAATTTGGAAACTTCCCCCATTACCACAGAACATTTACCCTGGGAAGAAGCCTTGATTCAAAGGCCATTAGAGGAGAAATATTTGATTGGAACCTGTTCTAAAATTGTTGTTGAAACTCAAAACCCTAGAATTTCCCTTAACCATTCTTGTTAATCTAAAAATTAAATATTTGAGCCCGAGCTTGAGTGACTTTTCTTTTGTCTTTCACCAAATCCCTTATGACTCCAAGGGAGTGATTATCAAGTTGTGGAAGACTTGCAAGAGTTGGAGAATCATAAATATGTGGATCACATTGAAGCCTAGTTTTAAAAATCACCAACACACCTTATTCCTTCATTATTCGACAATTCTTGATACCATATCCGATAAAGAAATTGGTTTCTCATACTCTGGTATGTGTAAAAGCTTATTTTTTGAACCTGAGTGTGAGTATATTTAGCATTCTGTTACGCACATGGTTACACTGGAAGTAATCCTACACTTGAAGGAGATCTTCCTCTCTCTAAATTAGGGTTGGGTAGTATAAGAAAAATAAATAAAAATGAAATATGAAATAAAATTGTTACAACAACAATCTTGAAACTGCAATTCCCTAAGGCACAACCATTGCATTTTTTTATTATTATTATGCACTCATGTGGTAGGTCTTTTCGGAAGTAATTCACTCTAATACCTCATATATTGTAAAGTGACATTGATCATTGATTGGGTGGTTTTTCTTCATATTTTTTAGTCATCCTGGAGTTGATCAAGGGTATTTTCCATTACACATTCCATTTATAAGCCCAAAACCCTAACCCCGACCTAGTCATTCTAACAAGTTGTTGTCCAAGAAATATTTTCAAGTTTCTCTTAGAAGGTATTTTTGAAAAGCCTCCTATGGTGGACCACTACTATAAAACCCTAATGAGCTTTAATGAGAACTATAACATGATTAACTCAAGGAATCTTTTGGTCATTATCTGAGATAATAAGAAACAATGTTGTTGCACCTCTACCCTTATCATGGGGATTT